>Ga0210386_10000621_pt1 | contig 32796 bp, 28 predicted proteins | sample IncBWH32OmetaG_FD_160091 | JGI IMG/M metagenome (GOLD analysis project Ga0210386, IMG submission 160091) | Forest soil microbial communities from Barre Woods Harvard Forest LTER site, Petersham, Massachusetts, United States - Inc-BW-H-32-O ...
TTAGTCCAATAGCCCTCGGGGGCACCCCGGTTCTCATACCGCGCGTAAGTTTTCATGGCGCCATAGGAGTATCGAGGTTCATCCCTTTCGCGGGGATCGAAACTGGACGCGTAGGATTGTCGCAGTTCTCTATGCCGAACAAAGGTTGCGGCTGGACAGCCGCAGCGAGGACCACAGTAGGGGTTCGGTCCCCGGTCAATCGTGGCATGTCTCCCTCTCGGAGGGACGGCGTAGTCAGCGGCGACGGCGGGCATAGCCTGCGTAATGCCAATCAAACCTGAGACGACAAGACCCAGCAAAGCGCGCGACATGGCTGCAATCCCCCAAGTGTCGCGCTATCCTAAACGTTCGAAGTGAGCCGGGCAATATCCGCTAGGGGCGTTCGGCAGCTCGAGGCGGTCATTTTATCCACCAATCGATGGATCTTTAAATGCTCACATCATCGCGGATGACAGCTATTTTTTTGGCTATTTGCCCTCTTTTGAACCGTCTCGGCCAAGTCGTGCACGATCCTGATCAAATCAGGTCGGCTTCTGACCGCGAAGTAACGGCACAAACCCCGGGTCGATCGACTGAGCGGATTCCTCCAGAAATTTCTTTCCGAGGCTGGATGCCCGCCGATAGGCGGAGATGACTGCCGTCTTCAAATCGTTTCTTCGCGTCAGCATGATCCGAAGATCTCCGAGGACCAGTTCTTTGAGATCAGGGTCGGCGAGAGCATCAAACAAGGTTGCCGTATCCAGCCGTACCGGCATTAGTTGCGGATCGTTTGGTGCGACGAAGTAGGACATCTTCAATGCTTCCGCGATCAGGGGGGTGCGCGGGTCGCGCTGAGCCTGAAGAAGCGCCAAAGCCAGCCATAGTTCGGAATCATATGGAACGATTGAAAGCGCCTGCTTTACCGTGGCCTCGGCGCGAGCATTTTCATCCGTTTGCCCCGTTGCCGGCTTCTCCTTGCGAGGCTGGAGCGCATGGAGCGCGACGGTCAATGCGTAACTGCCTTCCAGGTCGGATCGAAAAGGCGAAATTGCGTTTGGCCAACTCGGTGTTTCCTCGGCGGAAGGCGAACTGATCCTGGTGGGATCTGACGGGAACGCTGGTCGTGTGGGGGAACCCAGTTCAGCTAAAACCGACGCCAGTGAATAAACTCCGACGGTCAGGGAAACGGCCACCAAAGCGATACGAATGTTGTTTAGTGAATTCATTGGATCCCGACCAACGTGCAGACGGCCTGCGGGAACTCGCTGTCCTCACAATGCAAGCAATCTGTCTCTCTGAATAGTCAAGAGCGTGAGATTGCCCGTCGCGTAAGCGCCAGTGTCAATATTGATCCGATTGAAGCGGATATCCGGTTCGCGGACGGGAGTATGCCCGTGAACGATGTATTTTGCAAAATGCTCTTCGCTAGTAAGAAACTCCTCACGTATCCAAAGCAGGTCCTGCTCTTGCTGCCTGGATAATGCCACTCCCGGCTTTACCCCGGCATGGACGAAAAAAAAGTCGCCGCACACGAAGCGCAGTCTGAGATTATTAAAAAATTGCCGCTGACGGGGAGGGATCGCCTGCGCGAGCTGTTGTATCAGCTCTAACTGTTCTTCTGCGTCAGGGTTAAGCGAGGGTCGCAATCCATAGGAGGTCAAAGTCTGAAGACCGCCAAATTGCTTCCAGTCCTGGAGTTGTGAAGGGTTCTTTAAGACGTCGAACAGAAACGCTTCATGATTTCCCTTAAGGAAAACCGATTCGTGTTTTTGGCCTCGGTCGATCAAGAGGTCGATGGTTTGGCGGGACTCCGGTCCGCGATCAATATAGTCGCCAAGAAAAACATGAATGGCCCGCCTCGACCCGATGGTCGCGAGGTCCCTGTCGATCACGCTGAACATTTGCCGAAGCAAATCGGCGCAACCGTGTATATCGCTGATGGCGTAGATGCGGAATCCGTCTGGCAGGCCAGGCTTTCGAATTCCGCCGTTTGATCGGGGTAATCCCAACATTTGTCAGACTCTAATCGCTTTTTTGCAGCTCAATAATGAGCCTCCAACACCGAACCCTATTCCGATAAGCCGTATAGTAAACAATTTCACCAGAATCACCGCAGCTTTTGATTCTATTTGATCGATCAATCAGCGCAGAATTTCAAAGCGTTGTAACTAGGTTTCTCTCAACAGACATGTGGGGAGATAGGCATGCGCAAGATTTCAACTTTGGCTGCAATGGCCGCCGCGGCGATCATTGCCGGGTTCTCGACCGCCAACGCGGGACTGCTGGGGATGCCCATGGGCCTCCAGTCCGCTATCCAACATATAGAATTTGAAACCACGACGCTGGCACCGATGGCCTACACCCAGTTCTGCCTGCGTTACGAGGAAGAATGCCGGTCAAAAATGATGCTTCGCGGTGGTCCGGTCCAGCTCACGGCCGAACGATGGGATGACCTCAAGGAGGTCAACAAGACTGTCAACCAGGATATTATCCCGGAGCGCAATCAGCTTGGTCTCGCCGGCGAGACCTGGCTGATCAGCCCCGACCGCGGGATTGCAACGACTATGCTGTCACCAAGCGCCACGAACTTCTCGATCGCGGCTGGCCCGCACGCGCGTTGTTGCTGAGCGAGGTGATTGTCGGTTCCGGCGAACATCATCTTGTACTCGTAGTGCGAACCAAAAGCGGTGATCTGGTTCTCGATAATCTGACCTCCCAGATCAAGCCCTGGTCTCGCGTGCCCTATCGCTGGGTTCGTATTCAGAAGCCGAACAATTCCAGACTCTGGGCCACGATCGCGGGGCGCGGGATTTGAGCGTCGCCTAATTCTGCAGGCCACTGGTCCGTCCGGCGCTTTGAGAAACCCCCAGTCCGACAATGACGGCGAAGATGGTCTGAACCGTTAGATGCGTCAGGCTGGGGTCGCAAAATGCCTCGAACAAAACGACTGCGACGCAAGCCGCGGCGGCCGCCGGATAAAATGAATCTCGCCCACGCCTTAAGGCGCCGCGCAGTGTGCCGGCGAAAACCTGTATTGCAGATATCGCGAGGATGAGGAGTGCCGGTCGCCCCCATTCGACCGCTACACCGACCATCGAAGATGGAGGATCCAGGATCGGTGCGGCCCCAAAGTCTTGGTACACTTTTGCTAGCAAACTGAATGTTCCAACTCCGCTTCCGAGCCAACTGGAATCGGAGAGCGCCCGACGTGCCAAAGTGAGGGAATCGGGGCTGGCTGATGTGGCAAACCCTAAAATGGCGTCCGCAAAGTTGTTAAAACGCTGGGCGACGATCCCAATCCCAACTGTTGCGAGGATTACCAACAAAACTCCGATCGACCAGGGATAAAGCGCGAACCGGCGAGCAACGACGACAAGAAGAATAAGGGCTAGCCCAAATGCGGTCGCGACCGTGACGCTGCCTGGCGCTAGGCTTGTGGTTGCGGCAAGACATATCGCGACACCTGCCAGACCCAGAAAGAGCTGCAGGAGCAGGGGGCTGGAATGCGATATCTCCGGTTCACTTTGCCTCAAATGTCGCTCGACGGCCATGACAATGGCTGCTGCATTCACGAGCGATCCCATCGCGCTTGCGGCGACAAATGTCGCAGCAACAGTTCCTCCGACCGGGAAAACGCCGGCGAACAAATTAAGTTGACCAAGCAAAGCTTCGGCCGACATCAATCCGGTCACGGCGCAAAGGATAAAAAGCGTTGTCTGGGCCCTTTGCCGATCTCTCGCAATAATTACAGTGGCAATCACCAACGACAAAACAGCGAGATAAAGCATCAAGCCTCGCAGCGTATTTCCTGGAGCGAGGCTGACGTGTCGCCACAGCGACGGCTCGTTCAATGCAGCCGCTGCGGCTGGCCAGATGGGATTTGCCAATGAGGCAAAGGGGAGCGGCGCGAGCTGAAAAACCATGAAGAGAATTGGAAACAGGATTGCAAAGGAAAATCCCTTCAACAGCCGAATTGTGGCTGTGATGTCACTCGGGGGCGCCATCGCCGCCACGACCAGCATCGCCGCCGTCACAACAGCGAATGCATCCTGTCCGAAGGTGCTATCGCTAAATGCCAAAACCGGCGTGGCGGCGAGAAGGATCGTCAGAAGGCGAAAAGCAATTGACAAGGTGAGAAACTTTTGTGCGGCGAGACCATCATAGAAGATGTCATCGGAAAGCTTGAAAGTGATCCATTATCGCACAGAGGAAATGCAACACCAAACGCTCTCGGACTGGTCAGAATCAGGGATGTAACCTGGCACCCGGATCAAATGCCTTCGACGGAGCGGTGGTTCCCGAGGCCGCCGATCCGGGCTTTGCGAGGGGATCGTAGCCCAACAAGCGCGCTGCGCGCGAACAGGCCGAAAGCGTAGCCGAGTTGCGGTACCAGGCCGAGCACGAGGCTAACGCCGACCGCCATTAAAAAATCCGTGCCGACGATGAGTTCGAAAATCATTTTAGCGAAGAACGCCAGGAGCGTGACCGGAAGCAGAATCCAGACCCGAAAGCCCCACGCCAATACGGCACCGATTAGAAATTCGAGGATAGCTGCTGAAATCATTTTCGTCTCCAGAGGCTAACCTTCCATCTCGCTCCTAAAAAATCATGAACAAATTCAATATCTTTGAGAGTGTCAATCTTTTCGAATGGCGCAGATTTGGGTCAGGGTTTGCAAAGCCTTGGAGAGCCCGGTGATCGGCACAACACCCCGTATCGGGACAGGTTTGACGGCAATTTCGACAGACAGCTCACTGGCAGTCTGCCATTGGCCAGCCGCTAAATTAGAAGCTACCTGAGGTAGAAGAAGAGCCTGTCCCCCTTGAATTGCCGATGCTTCAAACTGAGACTGAGTTGAACCGGCCTTCACGATCACCAGCGGATGTGAGTCTCCGGGTAAAGGCTCCAACACTATTAGCAGGGGCTCAACACCGGTACCGCCACAACGTAAGGTTAGTCCGGCAAGCCCGAAGTCTGATTTGGAAGTGTCGCTGACATGCATAATCGATATGGCTTCAGGGCCACCCTGGGGATTGGGCGTTCTAACCAAACGCCACCCACCGTCGAGCTCCGACGTTCGGCTCGAAGCTTTCACGGACTGTGAGAACTTCTCTTCGCACCGCATTCTATCTTGCGGGTTCGAGATTGCGGAACAATCCTGCGCGGGCGCCCCTTGAGCGAGGGCGTGACGGGCTTGAAAAACTGAAAGCACCAAAACGATTATCGTCTGAAGCAGGCGGTGGGCGTTCATAAATCCAAGCCGTGGTTGGAATTCCTTGAGTTTTATCTCGCTGAGGTTTTATCTCGCTGAGATTGCGTAGACTCGGTGCCCATTATTTTGTATTTTGGCAAGCTCTGGCGTGCTGCATTTTGGATTTAAAAATATATGGATATTGCGTCGCATCATTAAATCGGCACATTCGGGTGATGAATTAATCCGACGTTACTCGGTGGAATATTGGAGGCGAGTTTGATCCCTCAGAGTTCGGCGCCTACTGGCTCGCAAAACGAGTTGATCGCGAGCGGCTTACTGCCAGAGTCCAGCGGAACAGGACCGCGCGTGCTGGACGGAGGTCTCGGCAAGACAGACATCTTCTCTGCGCTCAGGAAATCAAAGATAAAATTGCCGTATATCGCCTTACGGCATTTTTTGGCATTTGCTGACGCCACCCTGATCATTTTTGCCAGCCTCGTTGGCGGGGCAGTCTATCAAACCTTCGCAAATGGAAATTTAGGCAACGCCGAACCCTTGTTAGGGGTCGGTGTGACCTCAGCATTGTTGTATGTTTTGATTGGCGGGATCACAGGATTCTACGACCTTCAATCGGTCTTCTCGAAGCGTTGGGATTTCGGCCGCGTATTTGCGTATTGGTCGTTCGTTATTCTTTTATTAGCTCTGCTAGCCTTCCTGATGAAGATAGGCCCGGTGTTTTCTCGCGGTTCTATTGTGTGTTCCGGCTTGCTCGCGCTTCTATTGCTGTTGGTATGTCGCCGATTATCCAAACGTCTGGTCGCGTCCGCTGTGGCGGCGGGCCATGTGCAAGGTCGCAGCGTCATGCTGCTCGGCACGCGCGAAGAACTTGCCGGGCTCGATATCTCCGAATTGCTGGAAAGATTCGGCTTGACAGAGGTCAGCCGCATTGCGTTTTCCAGCGAAAAAACCGGCAATCTGGCGTTGACCGAAAGTGAATCTTTATCGTTGGACCGCGCCATGGAGATTGCGCGTGGACGCAACGTTGACGAAATCGTATTGGCGCTTTCGTGGAATGACACGCGCAAGCTGGAGCTGATCAGGGATCGGCTCAGATCTTCACCCTTGCCAGTCGAGCTATTACCCGATCGCCGAATCCGCTCGTTCGCGAGAAATCCATCGTTCCATCTCCGGAAATCCCTTTCCGTTGAAATTCAGCGCGGACCGCTGTCGCGGGTGGAGCAACTTTCGAAACGCGCTGTTGACATCGCCGGCGCTTCTCTGGCTTTGATTATTTTTTCTCCGCTGATGTTGATAGCTGCGCTCGCGGTCAAGATCGACTCTGCCGGTCCTGTTCTTTTCCGCCAAAGACGCAAAGGATTTAACGCCAAGAAATTTGTGATATTCAAATTCCGGACCATGACCGTCATGGAAGACGGGCCTGCGGTGTTGCAGGCAAAGCGGTCCGATCCGCGGGTTACTGGGGTAGGTAAAATCCTCCGCCGTTCCAGTATCGATGAGTTGCCTCAGCTTCTAAACGTCATTCTCGGAGACATGTCCCTGGTGGGACCGAGACCCCACGCGCTGGCGCACGACGATCACTACGGCGATTTGCTGTCGGAGTACGCTTTTCGGCACCATGTCAAACCAGGAATAACGGGCTGGGCCCAAGTGAAGGGTTATCGGGGCGAGACGGCGCGCATTGAGCAGATGAAAGGGAGAATTGATTGCGACCTCTGGTATGTTAATAATTGGAGCCTGCTTCTGGATCTCAAGATTATGGCGCTCACATGCGTCGCCGTGATGCGCAGAAATAACGCTTTTTGAGTGGTTTAAATGTTTAAATGCTACGGAAGCGGCTTCGCGGCGAAATTGTGGCGGGTTATTGCGATGCAGCAATCGATCGGGGAACTCGGCTTTTTGATTTAAAGCCGTTGACACGATTGGGTATTCGCATCACTCGTTGAGTGTGTTGAGTGGGGTGTTGGTGTGGGGCGGGGCTTTTATACGATAGGCGTTTTGCTGACCATCTTGCTGGGTTCGGCGGGGTGTTCCATTATGCCGAGTTCCGGTCCGCAGGACTTCTCCGTGAGGTCTGGCGAGACGGCCTCGGGTCCTCAATACGGGCTCGTGAAACTCAACCCGAGTGTCATCGAAATCCTGAAGGAGTATGGGCCGGGCGCGCTCGCCGGCACATTTCCGGACAAGTCACGACCGAAAGATATCACGTTCGGAATCGGTGATACTGTTTCTGTAACGATCTTTGAAGCGGCGGCAGGCGGCTTGTTCATTCCAGCTGAAGCGGGGGTGAGGCCGGGCAATTTTGTGCAACTACCGAACCAGAACGTAGACATATATGGCAACATTACGGTGCCCTATGCCGGTGCGATAAAGGCCGCGGGACGGACGCCGAGCCAGATTCAGCAGGACATCGTGAAGGCGATCGGCAATCGCGCGATCGAGCCGCAAGCCATCGTAGCGCTTATCACTCAGAATACGTCCCTCATCAGCGTATTGGGAGAGGTCAATCTTCCGAGCCGGCTCGTAGGGAATGCCGCAGGCGAAAGAGTCCTTGACCTCATTAGCCGCGCTGGAGGACTTAAAGATCAGGGGTATGAGTCCTGGGTTACGCTCGAGCGCGGCAACAAGCGCGCGACCGTGCCGTTTGGTGCGCTGGTCTATCAACCTGACAACAATGTGTGGGTGCACCCGGGCGATACAATTTACGTCTATCGCGAGCCCCAAGTGTTCCTGGCTTTCGGTGCATCGGGACAGCAAGGACAATTCCCGTTCAATATGTGGAAAATATCGATGTCGCAGGCCATGGCGATCGCTGGTGGTCTGCTTGACATCCAGGCTGAGCCGGCGGGCGTCTATGTCTATCGTCGCGAGCCGCGTGAACTTGCCGAGCGTATCGGGGTCGACTGCTCGAAGTTTACGGGCCCGTTCGTCCCGGTGGTTTACAACGTGAATTTCCGCGATCCGGCGGGTTATTTCCTGGCGACAAAATTCGAGATGCGAGACAAGGACGTGCTGTTTGCGGCCAATGCCGCAACCGTTGATACAGCTAAAGTCTTTCAGCTCATTAACCAGATTGTTACGCCAGCCGAGAATGCCGCCTTCACCGCGAGCACTGCTCAGCTCGTAAGAATCCAGTCAGCCCAGTGATCGTGGCTGACCGATCGCGTTTGGGTCGCTGACAATTTTTATTGCCATGGCCTGAATTCCCTAGGCGCGACACCGGGTATCTCGACGTTTAATCCCCGGGCTCTTAAGGTCTTATCAAGTTCAATCCGGATATCGAGCCGAATTTTCTCAAGGCGAGGATGTAACTGGTCCCAGACCGCCGATCCACGCAGAATGTTCACCGCCTCGCTGATAAACCCTGAGGCTATGATGGCGACCATTTCGTTGAGTGCGCTCAGTTTCAGGTCTGCGGGCAATGCGTCGTAGATCGCTAAAACGTAGGGACTGCGTCGAAAGGCGATCCAACCCTCAAAAGGTGCAAGCAAGTACGACATCCTGAGTTCTTCGAAGTGTTCGCTAGCCGGACTGCCTGCATTGATAGCGCTCCAATATCGGATGAACCACAAAAAACCCTCGGTCGGCACGCAGCCAAGAGCGAGATCCACGATCCACTGAAGATCGCAATGATTTTAACCGTTGGTCCGCCAGTCGCGTATCCGAGGCATTCGTGGCCTCTTCGAACAACCGCAGCCGGACGGATCGCCGTACCCCTCATCTCAAGGGGATTACAAACAGCGCGGCTTTCCGCAGATGCCAGAAGCGGAACGGAATCGGGGAGGGGCGTTTGCTGAAATCCCTCGCCCGACATGATGCGGTTCGAGATATTGTCCAGCCGAGCCGAGTTAGTTGGGATTGGATAAAAAGGATACCGCGGAGCCTGCCGACAATAACGATATCGGGCCGAGAATAGCCCGCGCCATAGCATGGCAAAACTCGTCATGCCTCAATCAACGTACCCATACCTTTTGTAGTAGCTATTGTGATAATAGCCGCGATGATGTGAATCATAGCGGTTCATCACCGTCATGTTGACCTTGTTGAGAACCGCGCCCAAGAGGCGCTCACGGACGACAGGCGTTTCGTCGAGAACCCGCTCGACGATATCGATCCTTGCCTTGGCCCATTCGATCACAAGAATGTAGGAATCAACGAGAGGTCCCGTAGTGCGTACGTCGATGACCGGGGCCAAAGGGCTGAGGTCGAGGATGATACGATCATAGTGCTCTCGAAGCTGCCTAAACAGTTTTTCCATTTGCGGCGAACCCAACACATCCCCCGAATTCGAGAATCTTGATGCCACCACACACGGGAGGAAATGCAGATTGGTCTGCGGATCTACCCAGACCACGTCTTTCAAATCGGTTTTTCCCAAGACAATATCAATCAGACCACGCTGGGCATCCGGCGCAAGCCTTGCGGTGAGGCTGGGATTGCGAATGTCTCCATCTACCAGGATTGTCCGGGAGCCGCTTTGTGCTGCTACCTGTGCCAATGCTTCACTGATGGTCGACTTGCCTTCGTTTGGAAGGGCCGAAGTAATGCCGGTAACCTTATTGGAAGAGCCAAAGTCATTGAGTTCCGTCGCTAACTTGATGGATCGCACCGCTTCAGCGAAGCGCGAAAAGGGAGAGTTGATGACGACGCGCGCGATGCTGTCGTTGGCCGAAAGGAGCCGATCGCTGTGAGCCTGTGGGTAATTGAGACCCAGTTCCGTCTTCTTGAAAGGTAGTGTCAGGGCAGACCTGCCGGGTGTCGGTTTCCGCGCCTGCGGTGCTCGTTTTGCAAACGGCCAACGGCCTGTTATTGGCTCGGTTGGAGTCTGCAACGCGATATCGGACACCGCATCCTTGTCGACCTCAACGACAGGAATCGATGCGAGACAGCTGACATGAAGTAGCTGCTCAACCTGGGGAACGGTTCGAAACACGCGGTCCATCATATCGCGGAAAATGCCGGCGAGCGCGGCAAGAATCGACCCTCCGACAATGGCCGCAAGGAGACTCATAAGAATCTTTGGTGAGCTCTTGGAGAGCGGTACGGATGCCTGCGTGATCACCCGCGCTTCTGTGATTGGAAATGACTGCTGCTGGACGGAGACCATATAGAGTTGGAGAAAATTGTCCGCGAGCGCGCGCGCGCTTTGCGCGTTGCTTTCCAAATCCTTCAGCACGATCTGAGCCTGGCTGGTATCGTTCGAGAGTGCGATCGTATCATTGAGGCTCTTTTGGCTGGCCTCCTCACGCGCTTTCGCAATCTCGAAATCGCTTTTGTATCCTTCTGCAATACGACGCAGCTCGTCGGTGATCGAGCGTCGTATCTCGCGCATCTGATTACGTAGATTGACAACGGCAAGGTGCGTCGCGCCATAGCGGGCAGACCAGTCGGATTCCTTGGCAGCGTAGTCAAGGTAGGTTTGGCGCAACTTTACAATGACCGGGTTTTGCATGGTGTCGGTGACGGTCCCTAGATCGTTCAGTATGACGTTCCGATCGTTGTCGTCCGATTTGAGAATAGCGGTGATGCGTTCGAGCTTGGCTTGGGCTTCGGCTCGCTGCGACCGAGCTATCGTCAACGAACTGTTGATCTCTGCGAGCTGCTGTTCGGTGAGCAGTCGGCCACCCGCGTCGACGATGTTGTTCTTGGCCTTGTAATCGGCCACCGCCCGTTCGGCTGCCGACGCTTGCGCGCGCAGCTCCTTCATGCGGTCCTGAAGCCAGACCGCGGCTCTACGGGATGCCTGATATTTGGACTCGAGCGAATCGGCGATATAGGCCTCAGCTACGGCGTTTGCGATCTGTGCGGCGCGATCCGGAGACAGCGACTGATAGGAAATTTCGATAACGTAACTCAGCCCGAGCCGCCTGACGGTCAATTGACTCTCGAAACGTCCGAGCGCACTTCTAAGCAATCTGTAGTCGGATTTAGTTGAATCAGAAGACTGTCCGAAGGACAAAAGGCGGCCTAGAATACTTGCGAGAAGCCCACCATCCGGCCCGGTGAACTCCGGATCATCTGTAAGCTTCAGGTCCTTGATTACCGCCTGAGCGATGGTTTCGGATTTGAGGATCTCAACCTGGCTATCGACCATGCCCGAATCGATTGACGCTTCGTTGCCGGACGCTCCTTGCTGCGTCTGCAGACCCTGCATCCTGCGGCTGTCGATAATCATTTCAGCCGTGCTGCTATAGCGCTTTGGCAAGCTCAGCAGATACACACTGGCCAAACTCACGCACAGCAGCAGCGTGAAAATCATCAATGGATATTGCCGACCGAACAGAGCGAAAGCGGAAGAGACCGTCTGCTGCAGCGACATGAACTCAGAGCCAGATGGCTCGATTTGGCGAGGATTTGGAATTCGCGTCTGAAGCATCGGCTCTACCACCTGAATTTATCTCTTCGCAGCATTTGGCTCATAACGGAGGAAAGCAGTGAAGATATGACGGCGTCGGATGCTCCACGATAAATCGCTCTGTCTTTATTACGGGCAGGTTTGCGACACCACGCAGACGATTGTCGTGGTTCTTGATGTCGTTGTTGGGGCCGTGTTGGAACCAACGGATCCAGCGCCGCCCGCGCTGCCGGTGAAAAAGTTGGCCGGGGTGTTGGAGACGCTATTCGACGTGAAGGCCAGTCCCGTCGGATTCGTTGGTCCTCCGACCGGTCCGGTTGATCCGGCGCCACCCGCACCGCCGCTGACGCTGCCGATCAACTGGTTCCCTGTCAGGGCCGCGTAGGCTTGCTTCGCGTCAGCCGAGTCGGTACCTGCGATTTGGGTCTGGATCGCCGGGGCGAAGGTAGGGTCGGGGCGGATGCAAACGACGGCAGCGAGTCCTAGACTTGTGCCGATCGCTTTCTGCTGGTCCGCACTTAGGCCTGCGCCCTTGAGCAAGCCAATAGCCGCAGCCAGGGCTTGTGGATTTGCAGCAACGAAGTCCGGCACCGCGCTGGTAATCTCCGCAGGGGTAAGCGGACCCCTCGGACCGCCCAGCAATGACGAAGGATTGCTGATAAAATTAAATGCATTTTGAGCCGCGCCGGGGTCGTGGGCGCAGGCCGCAAAGCTGCTGCTCGGAAGAGCCCAAGGCAAAAGCGTAAACAAAACCAGCGCAAAAAGCGCCGATCGCGACCAGATCAGCCACAATAAAATCATTCTCGTCATGACCCGAGAAGACCATTTAATTAGGTGAAATTAAACGATAATTAGGCGAAATTAAAGGAAAATTAATGAAAAGTATATGGGCTAAGCCCTCGGTTAGCGAGTTAGGTTAAGATCTCGACTGGACGCTGACTAAGCAAGTCCCAGGCCGATCAGCGTGCAAATCGCGATGGAAAAGCCTGGAATCTGCAACGAAAAACCGATTTGTGAATGAATGACAGCGAGTAGACCGATCCAAAACGCTGGTAAAGGCAAAACCTCGTCCCGCTTTCGCGCGAGCATCCCCCGGCAAAGGACGATGAAAACCACGAGTCAACCGGCGATCACGAGAACCGTGAATGGGATGCCCACTTCCGAGGCGATTTCAAGGGTGGCGCTATGCGCCTGCTCCCAAATCCCGGATATTGAAATATCGTCGGTACGGTACTTCGGAAAGGCCCATCGAAAAGTTCCAAGTCCGGTGCCGAGCCAGGGATGATCCTCTATGATCCTGAGCGTGGAAAGATAGACATTCCAGCGTTCGAAATCGAATAGCCTTCCGAATTAAACCTCTGGTTGCTTCGAACCGAAGATCTGGAGCATTACGATGATTGCACTGGCGGCAAAAACGGGGAATGCCAACATCAATCCACGCGTTCCCAGTTGCCGCCGGTAAAATGTCGCCGCCGCGCCGCTAATGGGCAGCAGAGACAGGATCGACCCGGCGCGTGATCCCGTCATGAGTCAATCAATTGCCCGGCAAATATCGGAGCGTGGCTCATTTGTTCGACAACGACGAATCCCCAACTCGCGCCGATAGTCGCGAAACCAAACATGAACAGGACATCTCGAGAGGTGATCGGTCGCAGGCTGGCCATTCCGATCATCACGGATAGAAGCAATATCCAAACGGCGATGACTCTCGGATCCATCGATCCGAATGGAAAGGGCACCAGGGCAATTACGCCACAAAGACAATACGCCGCGACCGTGTCGGGCCAACGTGGGGTTGTATTTCTTTGGAGTCGATCGCGAATCGGTGTCGCGAAGCTGGTGTCACGAGCTTGACATATCCAGGAAGAACGCCGGGCGATATTGTGATGAAGCATCAATCAAAATCGTTGACGCTCGACCCACGTTTCCATTCCTCAAGCGAACTCTCGAGGCCGTACTCGAATTGAAATCCGCTGGCGACAAGACGTTTGGGAAGAATGTTGGTCGAAAACCATAGTTTCTTGATTCGATCGCGATTGATACCCGTTCGAATCCCAACGGCATGCAGAAACTCAAAGGGAAGAACTGCAAGGTTCATGGACCACATCGGGATCGTCAGGCTGGGCGTGTGGTAGCCGGCAGCCTGGCAGAACGCCGAGCAAATTTCGCTGATGGTGTATCGGCGTTCGTGACAAAAATTAAAGATCGATACCCCTTCATTGCGTGACGCCATGAACATCATGGAAGAGACCAGATCCTTGACGTATCCACACGATTTGATCGTATCCGTTCGACCGGGATAAACAAATGCCCGCCTTTCAAGCAACCTCGACAATCGTGTGAAGTTTCCCTGCTCGTAAAGCCCATAAATCACCGCCGGGCGAACGATGGTGAGCCGTCTGCCCGGAGACTCGGATTGCCACAAAAGATGGATCGCTTCGGCCGAGTGTTTGGACCGCCCGTAGGCGCTCACCGGTGCGGGTGGCGCATCCTCATCGAGGGCGTTTTCGCTCGGGCCATAAATTGAAATGGAGCTTGTAAACAGCACATTTTGACTGCCTGTTTCCTTTGCGAACCGGCAAACATTCACAGCGCCAAGGACGTTCGTATAATAGTAATCTCCCTCGGGATGCCCCGGCGTAACGTGAATCGCTGCAAGGTTGAATACGTCAGCAGGAGCCCCGCCGCCGAGTTTTACATCGATAGGATCGCGAACGTCATGATAAAGATATTCCACGCCGGCAATGCGGGCTCTCGGTTCGTTGATATCGACCGATATAAGCCGTTCATATTTTCGAGAAACAGTCAAAAATTCCAGCAGATGAGTTCCGATAAATCCGGCGCCTCCGAATACAATAGCTTGTTTTGCGTCGGGCATAGTTATTTAGGGTCCGCTCGAGAAAAAGCATCCGATCTTGCACGATAAACTTCGTCCAGAATACCGAAATCAACCGCGCGACTTAAATCCACAGGCCGTGATATTATACGTTGTTGCATGAGTAAATCCTGCAGATCCTTCAATCGCTGCAGGTCCAGTTCGCCAAATCGTGTGCCGAACGGCCTGACAGCCTTTGTCCGTCTATAAAATGCGATATTTGAAGGGTTGTTAATTTGTCGGGAACTGCGGCGCCTATGATTGGATATCTTCGACTCTGGTCGAAATACGCCGAGTTCCATCCCGCGACTATTCCAATAAGGAATTTCTCGAGCCTGTCCGGCGACGAGAAAGCCCGTTCATTTGCAAAATAGACCGTTCCCATCGCGTGAACGCCAAACGAGCCCGGACTGAGAGATCGATAAGGTGTCGTGGAATTCTCCAAATTCCTGACCCTCCACCTCTTTGTGACCGACAAGCACGTCGATATTTCCTGCGAGCAGGTCAGAAACCGCAGCAACGCTCTCTGTTATTTTCAACCCGCTTTGCAAAACGGCGTTCCTGGCAATAAACGCCCGCAAAATCGTTGATGCGTCGTATCCCGTTTTATATCCAATCCGCCTGCCTTCCAGATCGGCAGGCCCAAGCAGTTTCGTGCCAGCGCGAGCAAAGAACTCCACCGAGTTAGCGATATAAGATGCTGCAAAAGCAACGATGGGGAGAACTTCGGCCCTTGCTTTCAAAAATCCCTGAGCTGACGCGATGCCGATGATGTGATCGTCGGCGGCAACACTGGACGTGACGTCCGCATCGTCTGTTCCTGGAAGCAATTGGACATTTAAGCCGTCGCGCTGAAACACGCCGTCGGAAACCGCAATCAATGCGCCGGCGGATGATGGCGTGAACGCCCCGTTCAATTTGAGCACGTAATTGCTGGTCGAGCGTGTATTTCTGGTTTCGGCGGCTGACCGGGTGGGGTCGCGGAGATAGTACCAGGCGAGACCGGCTAAAGATGCGACTACCGGGAGCGCAACCACCCAAAGCGAAGTTGAGCGACGCCTGCGAGGAAAATGCGACGCGGTCGTCGAGAATAACCTGACTTATACTTTACTGGCGGAGCATCCATTGCGATGGGCAAATCGGGTCAAATTCGCAGCGCTCTCTGAGTTGACGTACCTAGTTGACGTACCTAGTTGACGTACTCGCGAAAGGAAAAACGAAAATTCTGCTCGGTGAATACGCCAAAGACATAACGTTGGCGACTATCGCCATGTACTGTAATCTCTTGACACGTGTCTGTCTTATAGTAGCACGCGCGAATTCTGATTTCCTTGTTACAATGGTTCTCCAGTAAAAGAATATGATTGTAAATCAACGTGTTGATCGTTTGCCGCTCAGAGCCGGGGTGTACGTCCAGGCAAAGCCGGCCGGTCGCGTCGACGTTTCGCTGCGGAGCGACCAGCGGACTTGAGAATTTCGCGGTGCCCTCGTCAATCGCCAGCGCCCCGGTGCCGCCAACGACCTCGGCAGACAGCATACCTTTGCCAAATGTCTGGGCGGTCGCCGGCGTCGGTACTACCGCCAAGGCAATGATGAAGATTGCAATCGGAAACAGGCCTCTCCGCGATGCGATCGAGTGTCGGAATCCAGACGTTGCTCGCGCTACGGGGTGCACCAAAAGGGATTCCTATTTCTTCCGGTTAATAGCGATTGGCATTGTTAACCCTGCATAATAATTGCGCAAACGGGCATTTATCTCGCTGGACCAAAGCGCCCGGAACCCGTTTGTAATACGGCCTCTCCGGCTCGTACGTATGCAGGGAATGTTTCCTAATTGTGGCTCGGTTGGGGGCACGTTAAACTAAATCGTGATATTCAGGCTGGCGCTATCACATGCACGGGAACGGTTAGCATCGGTGCCCGGAATTTGATAGCAAGGTTCTGGCCCTTACTGACGTCCGCAAATTTCGGACATCGGCGCTTTGCTTGCGCCAGATCGGAGAATGTTTGTTGCGACAAGAGCCTCTGCGGACTGATGCGGAATCGATGCCTTTTGAATGGCTCGCCGTTACGGTGCTGCTCGCTTATGCCGCACGGGAGCCATTTGCCGGAGCCGTCCAGTACTATTTGGACGGGCTCGGTCTGGGGGTCCTGTGGTTCCTCCCGGACGCGATTGCGTTTGCCTGTGTCGTTGCGCTCCTGGTAACCGACGTGTTTCTTTTCAGAAGCTTGAAATTCCTGTTTATCCTGTGCGCGATTTTTTACTACATGCTGCTCGGTTACGTTTCGATCGGAAGTTTCGCGTCTTCACTTTCGGGCTTCAAGGCGTGCCTGCCGTTGTTCGCCGGTCTGTTACTCTCCAGACGAGTCCTGGAGCGAAGACTGGTACAGGTGATCCTGATATCTCTGCTGCTCGTTGCCGTGGTGGGCCTCTGGTGGTCTTCGTTCAATGAACTGCCTTGGGCGCAGCTGAATTTTGATTCAGGTCTGGTGGTAAAGAAATTCAGATCCACGGTCTGGACGGCGGGTGGCGCCTACCGGCCGTTCGGTTTCGCAAACGACGAGCATGCTGCCGGTTCCAGCGTTCTGTTTTTGCTGGCATTGATCGGCGCCAGCAACCGGCGGATCGTCTTTTATGCGCTGAGCTTGCCGGTGTGGTGGGCCATTCTCGTATCCACCAGCCGCACGAGTCTTCTTGCGTTTGCAATTTTGATGACATTGCGATTTGTGTTGGACATTTTGGAGAAGCGAGATCGGCCACGCTTGACGGAGTTGGTGACGGCAGTCGTGCCCTTTCTTGTCGTCATTGCGCCAATGTGTGTGATGGCTTTTGCGCAGTCGTACTCGCTCAACGAGGTTCCTGGCGACCTGGTGAGCCTATGGGTGCGCGGTAACGAAGTCTTCCTCCAGCCGTTCACGTTGATGCCGATTTTTGCACCAAACGCATGGCTGTTCGGCTTTGGCCTTGGCGGAGTGGGATTTCCGGTGCTGCAATCGAACTACGCCTCGTATTCATCGATCATCGATAATTTTTTGCTGTTCAGCTATTATTCTTTTGGTGTTCCGTTTCTGCTGTTCTATTTCGCAATGTGCGTCCGCAATAGCTCTGAAACGGATATTTACAAACGTATCCTGTTCTGCGTGACGATCGTCTTTGGACAGTTCATCCTGGGTTGGGCAAACGGAATGTTTATGCTGGTGTTCGGCTACGCGGCCTCGGCGTCATTTATGAGAGGACGGTGGTTACAGGTGCCGGCATTGGCCAGGGCTCATCCTTGACTCCAGGCAGCCCCATCCGTTTTGATCGTCAGACTGTGCTGTCCGGGGTACCAGGGGGATCTGCCGTTCCCCGGCTCACTGATCGATGCTGTTGATGCGGATCCTTCTCGCCAATACACTGTATCCGTCGCAATTACATCCCGAGATCCGCGGCGGGGCCGAGACCTTCTCGAAGCGGCTGTGTGAAGCCCTTGTGGCGCGCGGCCACTCCGTCCGGGTCGTAAGGTGCGGTCCGGTCGGGGGCAGGTGGGAAACGGAAAAGACGGCCGGGGTCGAAATCGCGACCGTGCCGGTACGCAATATCTATTCACCCTGGCAGAACCGTTCAGAAAATCCGTTGGCGCGCGCGATCTGGCATCTCCTTGATGACCGGATGCCAGCCTCGCCGGATTTCGACGCCATCCTCGACGAATTTCGTCCCGATGTCCTGCACAGCAACGTTCTTCCCGGCCTGACGACGGGGCTGTGGTCCAGGGCGAGGGCGCGCGGCATTCCGATCGTTCATACCTTGCATGACTATTATCTGACGTGCGTGCGTTCGCTTCGATTCAACCGCGGCGACCGCTGTGCCCGCACCTGCACCAGTTGCCGCGTTCTGACCGACCAGCGCCGTCGTGCTGCTGCGCTCGTCGACACCGTCGTCAGCGTCAGTGAACGCACCCTCGCGGTTCACCGAGAAAACGGTGTCTTCTCAGGAGACATCCGGAGCGTTGTGATCCGGAATCCGCCGCCGAAGGTTGAATCGCAAGTGGAGGCCATTGACGCCTCGGATCGCCCGCTCGTCTTCGGCTTCCTCGGCCGATCCTGTATCGAGAAGGGAAGCTTCGATCTCGCTGAAGCCTTCAAGGATATGTCGCGCGAGCGGGCTCGGCTCGTCATCGCCGGCCATGCGGATGACGCGACGAGGAAACGTATCGTGGAAGGAGCCGGGGCGGCGGAGGTCTCGTTCCTGGGCTTCGTTTCGCCGGAAAGCTTCTTCAAGCAGATCGACGTGATGGTGCTGCCCTCGCTCTGGGAAGAGCCGTCTCCGATGACGATCGGAGAATCGTTCGCTTATGCGCGGCCCGTCGTCGGCGCCCGGCGCGGCGGTATTCCGGAACTTATAGATGATGAGCGTGCTGGCTGGCTCTACGAGCCAGGGGAGGGACGACTGGCGGCCCTTCTCGCCACCATTGCCGCTGACAAGTCCAGCGTTATGGTGAAGTCGCATTTCCTGAGCAGTCAAACCGGGCGCCGCAGCTTCGACGATCTGGTTTCGGAATATCTTGCGGTGTACGGCGATGCCGTGAAAAAACAACGGTAGGGGCAAAGATCGATAGCTAGCGATAACGGAAGGAGGGACGACGCGATGAATCGTCGGTCCGTGCTTGCTTGAGATCGAGACTTGGCTTTTCGATAAATATCCAACTTAGATAAGCCAATACGCAGGATCCAACGATCGTTATAATCATGACTAACCAAGGAGAAGTGTCATGATCGTAGCGTATTACGAGATTCTGTATGGGCCAAGCGTAGAGATACGCACCGTAGGAAATGTCGGTTTTGCTGTTAACCAAATTCAGACGCTGAGTATTTGGAAGAAAAGCAAACCAGAAAACTAGGTACCCGCCGAATATTGCGAGGGCAGGGTCGGCTAGATATCGAATGAACAGGAGTCCGCAGAGCGTTGCGCCTACAGCCGCCGCGATCCAATTTCGAAACACGATTCGGTCGCGGAAAAGATAGAACGCCGCACCTGCGAGAAAAAACGAGGTTAGCCGTATTGCAGCTTTTGGAGTTCCATAGATGAGTTCGAGGCGAAGGTATGGCAGATGAAATAAATCTAACTCTAGAAGTGATACCCCTATCAGGAATGCAATCAAAATAGCGAGAAAGCTAAATGGCCGGTTCAATAACCCGATCATGCCCAGCACTATAACGGCCAAATAGCAGCGAAATTCATAAGCGATAGTCCACATTGATCCATTTAATTCATGATAATGTTGGTCTGGAAATGTGCCGGGTAATGATGCTGGCTGAAGCGCTGCAATTCGAAAGATGGACTTCGCCCACTCCTTTGCCGCAATGTCTGTCAAATATACGCCAGACAATGGGGCAACGATCAAAACCGAGATCGCAGAAGCAACAATAAAGGCGGGGTAAATTCGAAGGAAGCGTTTCCAAAGATATGAAGCAATCGAACTTGAACGTTCGTAGCTCTGCGTAATCAGATACCCGCTGACAAGGAAGAAGCCATCAACGCCAAGTTCGCCCGAAGAAAGTGTCCCGAACAGTTGCGTCAGGGGTTCGCGGGATCGGTTCCCGTCAACCAACTCGATCGAATGGGATACGATCACAAGCATCGCAAAGGTGAGCCGCAATAGTCCGAAGTTGTTCTCGTGAGACGGCCTTGGAACGCTCAACTCTGCTGCCAATGTGATGTTCTCGCATGCCCTAAGAGACCGGGCCACTTTATCAGGTCACGTGATGGGTGCAATTAAAGACAATGCTTGGCGTTATACTGAAGTTACATTTCTTAAGAAGGCGGACGGAGCGCTGCAGTTTCGATGACCTCGTTTCGGAATATCCTGCAGTTTAAAGCGACGCTTTGATGAAACGCCGGCAGGAATAAAAGACCGATAGATAAGGTCGCGCGACGCTCGAGGGAATCAAGCTCTAGTCTTTGAATCCGCGTTTGAAAGCTGCGAGACTAAGCCCGGCCGAAGGATCCGATAGAAATAAGGCGCTTGATTTCGTCCAGAAGCGGATGACGAAGATATCTTAAGGCCGCCAGCCAGAAAACCAACCCCATCGTTACGCCGAGAGCAATAACGGACGGCGGCGTTACGGCGGACCAGCGGTAGGCAAACATCACGACAATCGAAGGGGTGATGGCGGCGATCGTAAGCCCAGCGCTGTTGACGTAAATTCTTGTAAGCTCGTGCGGTCTTGCGTCGGATAGCTGCGTCATCTTTGGAAGGTAAATCGCTGCACCTACAAGAGCCTCCAGGACACGTCCTATCGTCGCTGCACCAAGATTTATCAACGATCCGGCTGCAAAAAAGACGAGACCGACGAGCGAGCGGATCGTTTCATACTTTGTCTGCTTCGCGGTCTCGTCGCGTATCACAAACAGCTCCCAATTCATCCCGAATGAGAGGGTAACAAACTGGGCGATCATAAGCAGGGATAGCGGTGTTGCTGCCTCGTCCCATTTTGGGCCGTAGATGATGTTGATTGCGGGGCGGGCAAGAACAGCCAGTCCCAGAACGAGCGGCCACATCAAGGCCAATATCATTTCCAGCCCACGCAAATATGTTTCGCGGATTTCGCCGGTCTCACGAAAGGTTTTCGAGAGCTGCGCGAAGACGACGTTGGTCGCCGTCCCATATACGTTGGTGAATATGAGAGAAGCCAAATTCGAGGCGCGGGAGTAAATCCCAAGGACGGTAAGTCCGAGCAGCATTCCGAGGATAATTTCAGATGCGCGCTGAGCGAGTTGTCCCACACCGCTGACGGTGATCATTCGTAGACCGAAAACAAGTATTTGATGCCAGTCCTTCAGGGAAATCTTCAAACTCACATGATGAGGAACCACGACGCTGAACGAAACAGTTCTGAAGATCGACACAGCGACCGCGGCATAAGGCATGCTCATCGAGCTGAAACCGTTCGCGGCAAGCAAAATGGTAATCACCGTACTCAGCAGCGTCGATAGCATCAAGATCAGAGATCTGGCCTTAAATTGCATCTCCCGCTGAACCATCGTACCCGGCAGGAACTCGAAGATTCCAACTAGCGGAGGGATGGACAGAAGACGAAGAACGGGACCGACGCTGTCGTCATCGAAATAGCGAGGCAGAGCGAAACTCAACGCCAGGATCGCCAACGAGAGGGCGATATTAATCATCGCATTGACCGTGAACGCCGTTGCCAGGCGTTCTTCGGACAGCTCAACTTCCCTGATCAAATAAGCGCTTAATCCAAGCGTAGCGACGACTGTGATTAGACCGACGGTGGCGACGGCAAGCGCATAGACCCCTAATTCATGCGGAGACAAGAGCCTGGCTATAGCGACCGAACCGGCAAAGGAAATCAAAAATGTCGCAATCTGCCCAGAAAATGTCCAAGCTAGCGACCTTCTTACTGACATTCACCGCTTCCGTTTAAACGCCTGAACCGTTCAGTTCCAATCCACGGCCACCAGTGCTTCGGTATAACGGAGATATGTCGACAAAGCCACCTCCGAGGGATACTGGCGAGCGTCAGTGAGGTCAAAATCGAGAATGGGAACGAACCTTGGCATATACCTATAGCCGCATATTGAGCCGGTTGAAGAGATCCTGGCTCGCTCCGGTCGTCGGAGGACTGGCGTCGTCCGTTCCCTCACGGTGGGTTCGAAAGCCAGCAATTTTGGATCGCGATCACGTCTGTCTGTTCGTGACTTATGCGCCAGATGGGAAAATTCCTGCGCACGCTTTGTTCCACGCCCGCTCCTGGGCAGAAGCCGGTTTCAAGGTGAACTTGACCGTAATTCTGGATCAGCTTGAGAATTTTACTGCTTCTGAAAAGTTGGCTTTCGCAGCAGGCGTTTTGCTGCGCGCAAACCAAGGTTACGACTTCGGAGCATGGGCGGCTACCATCGCTCAGTTGCCTGATCTAAGAAAGGCTTCGTTGCTTTGCATTGCTAATGACAGCGTTTACGGACCCTTCAACAACTTCTCGGCGATGATTGATCGAATAAGTAAGACTGACGCGGACATGATCGGGTTGACTGAGAGTTACGAGGTAACACGCCATTTCCAGAGCTACATCATGCTCTTTCGACAGACCGCGCTTCGTCATCCAAGCTTCGTTAAGTTTTGGCGGAATGTAAGGACCGGTGGCCGCTCATTCGTCATAGAAAACTACGAGCTCAAGCTCCTGCTTGGAATGGAGAAAGCGGGTCTGCGAGCGCTCGCTCTCTATCCCACAGTAGAGAAAGGACCCAATCCGACTCTCATGTTTTGGCGTGAGCTAATTGCCGCTGGTTTTCCTTTTCTCAAGGTTCAGCTACTTCGGGACAATCCCTTGCAGCTCGATCTCACGGGATGGGACGCCTTGGTGAGAGAACGTGGCTTCGATCCTGGCTTGATCCGGGACCATTTGAAAATACAAATTTAAAGATGGTGTCCGCCACCCGACTATTTAATAATCGTTATTTTCCGGTTGTCGGGGCGTCATCGCATTCCGGGATATTGCTGTAAAAATTTGATGGGCGCGTTCAAGGGATATCTGTCGGCGAATTTGACAGATTGACGGTGTTTGCCTTCAAAAAATGATCGAGGTCCTCCCGGCTTTCGATGTTCATGATGGCCTTTTTGATCCGGAAAAATCTGGGATCGGCAACCTTGACCCAGCAGTATCCCGCTCGTTCGCAAACAAAAAGAAACAATCGTTCCACGGCATGCGCGATCGTTTCATTTATTTGGCTATCCTCGGGTGCGAAATCGTCAATATTCAACTTTAAATCAAGAAGCGGCGCCAAAGACGCCGAGCGAGCCCAAAACATTGAACCTGACGGGAAGTCAAGAATGTGATCCAGCGTCAGATCGATGCCCATCCGTCGGGCGAGCCCGCGCGCTCCTTCGTAGTTTCTATTCCATCCGGTAAAGCGTCGTATAGGCTCAAAATGTTGGCATATGACCATTCCAACATCGGGATGTCGCTGAAAGATGTCGATGATGCTGCGGACGGTATCAGGCGAACCCACAAGAGATTGAAATAGCGTTTGACGCCACTTATTGCCGGAAGAGCCATAGAGACTTTTCTTGCTGTGCAAGAGAAGGACAATTTCGTATTGGCCGTAAATATCGCGCACACCTATGAGTTTTGGAGCGATATCCCGGCCTTGATTGGACACAATCCTGATCTCGACCCGGCCTTTATTCCAACTTCGAAAAACTGACTCAATGAATCTCCGCTTGGCTTCGGTGTCGGTTGTGATAATCACGTCGGTCGCGAATGGAATGTTTTCGAGTGTACTGCGAAATTCGGGCGCCAGGTCTTCGTAAAAAATATGACATATGGCGCCAATTGGCGTGCTGACTGATATGTCTGTCATCCCGTAACGGAAGGGAACCGCAGCGCTTCGGTCGTCTGCGGAACTACGCAATCGTCCATCCGTCGGATCATGCGATCGATCAGGTCCCTTCAAGCGAAACCGCACGCGTTCCTTCAATCCGTCGTAAACGGAAGACAGCATTTTTCTGGGTTCTTTTAGCATCGACTCCGACGATCAGACTTTTGTGGTTACGTCCGGTATATAAACAAAGCTACCGGATGGCAGTTCGTAACGCTAGTTTGACTTGAGAGATATTTTTAAGGCAGGTGCAAGTCCGCTTATCTAGAGGGATTTGTAAACATCCTTCAGTTCACCCCGTGCACGCTCCTCACTGAAGCGGCCGGAAGCCCGTGCGCTCGCGCCGGCGCTCGGTCGCTCGTAGTCAAAACATCCGTCGCTAAATTCTCCGATTTTATCGGCAATGGATCACGCCAACACACCAATAAGTCGGTTGTCGACCAATAGGCGTCGCGTGTCAAAATCGGAATCGAGTTGAAATTATGAATCAAGTCATAGCCCCGGTTCAGTAACGGAGATGCACGCCAAATGCTTGCGGATTCTTTGCAATGGGTTGGTCGGGCCCGAAATCAAATCTACGTTTCGCTGCGTGAGAGTATGTTGGAATTGACAGCATAAGTTCTTCCCACGGGAACACGAGGCTTGCGGATCTGCTCACTCGGATTAATCACAATGGCGTCTCAATGCTGACATTGAATGCAACAGGTGAGTAGCAGTGACCTGCGATCGGTGATCACGGGTAGTTAAAATCTTGAAATGACGACGATGTGTGTCGTCCGGGCATGAGAAAATGAATATGCCGCACAATGTTTCTTCGCAAGCAATATCGGCTTTCGATGGACGTTTCCAGGTGCGTGTTCCTGGCGACTATCATGGCCGTCGAAACCTTTGCTTAGCCGCCGTTGTGTTGCTTGCCATCTTCTTTGTGGCCAGCACGCTGGCCGATGCGACGCCTTTGCCGGCGGACGCCAACGTGCTGGACGTCAGGCATTTCGGCGCAAAAGGCGATGGTATCACGAATGACACACGGGCCATTCAAGCGGCGATTGACCAGCTTCCTCCCTTCGACGTGGGGCATCCCTGGCAGACCAAGATCATTTATTTCCCGGCAGGTACCTATCTGGTGACAGATACGATTCAGCGCAGAGATAGTGGTGGACACTATTTGCCTGGCCTGGTGCTGATTGGTGAGTCACAGAAAGGCACCGTCATCAAGCTCGCCGACAATTCGCCTGGTTTTCAGGATCGATCCGCCACTAAATCAATGATCTTCATGGCATCGGGTCTTTTAGGGGGCGATCCACGCGCCGGAGGCAAGGATCCCGCGCTGGGTGAGGGCAACGATGCCTATATGAATGAGCTTGAGAACCTGACCCTGGAGGTTGGAAAGGGAAATGCCGGTGCGATTGGCCTGGATTACCTGGCCAACAATATCGGTGCGGTGCGCGATGTGACGATTCGCGCGGACGATCGCGCTCGGATCGGGTTGTCGATGACGCGAAAATGGATCGGACCCGCGCTGATTGAGAGGATTTCGATCACCGGGTTCGATATCGGCATTGATATAAGTCGAACTGAATACTCGATTACGTTGGAGGATGTAGCCATCCACAAGTCCCGGGAATTCGGCTTGCGAAATAATTCCAACTCGGTTCCGTTTCACAATCTCACGATTGATGTCGATGCGGGTGTCGGAATAGCCAATATTGGCCAGCAAGCATTGATTAGTGGCATCAAGGCGGATATTTCGGGACACGGTGAAGCTGCTTTTCAGAACACCGGCTCAGCAAATTTGCAAGGCGTTACGACTTCTGGTTTTTTGCCGAATCCCGGCGATAAAAAATCGGAGAATTTGGACGGTGTTTTCGACGGGGAGAAAAGAATAGCCGATTCACGGTGGAATCTTCCGATTCTTTCAAGTGCGGTTCCCGATGAGCCGTCATCGCACGAATGGGTAAGTGTAAAGGCTTTTGGAGCCGTTGCCGACCCGAGAGTGGATTCGACCCGCGCGATCAACGCGGCATTTCGCTCCGGGGCGAAGACGATATTCTTTCCAACAGGGCAATACAAGATCAGCGGATCGTTGGCCGTGCCGGCAGCAGTTGAAAAGATCGAGGGACTATTTTCCACGATATTCGCGGATCACAATTCGAACGGGCCCTATCCGGCGTTTTTTACAGAGCCGCGCTCGACGCCACTAGCGTTGCGGCGTCTGATTGTCGAGAGCAGAAACGGACCTTATGCGGTGATCGAGCACCGGGCGGCATCGCCAGTTTTGCTGCAGGACATAGTCGCATTCGGGGTCGGTTTGATTACAAGACCCGCTGAGGGAGGAAACGTCTTTGTGGAAAATATCAGCAGCAGTGGTCCGAGCAAGCTGAGTGGTCCCGCCGGAGCGTGGTTCCGCCAACTAAACGTGGAAGCAAATGGCACGATGACCGAGACCGATGGAACGCCGCTGTGGATTCTTGGAGCCAAAACGGAGCAGACCCTCACTCTTGTCAATGCTCGCAATCATGCGAACACGGAAGTGGTTGGCGGACTGATCTATCGTGTCAAGCCCGAAAGCACGGATGTGCCGCTTTTCGTTTCCGAGAGTTCCAGATTAGTGGCGTCCTATGCCGAAGAAGCATTTTTCCCGACCGCCGTATACTCGGTCCATCTGCTGTCGAAATCCGGGGGCCAGGAAACTGCCGTCAAGGCAGTTGATCTTCCTCTTCGTGGCAAGTTCGGAAGAATGGTTCAACAATTGTACGTGGGAAATTGAGGTAAATTTGAAAGCACCGGTTGAGGACGAAGCTACGGCTTGCACCGGTTCAGGATCCCCAGAGGAAGATGTTTTTCGTTCTCCTCAAACTCCCTTATGCTTACAGAAAGCAGGGTTTGAACCAACGACCGAACCGCAGCCAAATGATCTCCGATTGCGTGCCACGCCGCCTCCGCCGTTTCGTCTCAAACGTTCAAATATAATGGGAATTCGGCAGCAGATCCCACCGACCACATTAGCTGCGTCAATGCCGCCGAATTTTCCGCGTTTTAGTGCCGATCCGCTCTCGCGCCTGCACCTATCAGTCCAATCGCAACGATGGCTGACGTAACCACTGAGTCGAATCGATCAATCTGACCGACTATCTCCAAGATCGGCCCTCGCGGAGCAACCCCGGGAGGCAGGCCAAGTTAATCCGACTTTCATAATAGATGATCAGGAATCAACTTTGCTATAAATCTCTTCCAGGCGATCTCGCGCGCGCTCAACGCTAAACCTCCCCTCTATCCGAGCTAACGCCCCAGCACTTAATCTCTCATAGTCGGCGCGATTCTCATAGAAAGCCTGGATTTGGTCGGCAATTGACCGAGCCAACGAATTTATCGTTGACCAGTATGCCTCTGCATATCCCGGGCGCTTCTGACCGTAGAGCCATTTCCATTTGCCAACGTTCGCGTCGTTGTCGAAGCTGAGCAAGAATCCGGACTCGTTGTGCTCGACAATTTCAGTCTGTGCGCACGTTGCGGTTGCAATAACAGGAGTTCCAGCCGCCATTGCTTCGATGGATACATATCCAAATGTGTCGTGAAGTGTAGGCAAAACCAAGAAATCTGCCTGCTGCATAAGCCGCTGCACCTGCTCGTTTGGGAGCTGTCGATGATAGACAATGCCGTCACTCTGCAAGTCTGCCAGAGATACCTGGACCGCAGAGGCATCAGGTGGGCCAACGTAATCATCAACCGCCCACGCCAAGGACGAAACGACGGTCGTTTGCACGGCAATACCCGAACTTCTCAACATTTTGTGCGCACGAAGAAGCGCCGGACCGCCTTTTCTGAAAAAGTCGCCTCCGACAAACAGCAACTTGAGCGGGGACGCTCCAAGATCCTTCGGTGCATTGCGGGTGAGCTTGACTCCAGGATAAATGATCTTCGATTTATCAACCAAATTGGCTAGATCGAGGTCATGTTGGCGATGTTGATACTTCATTTGTCGCATCGCATAAGACGACATTGCGACAAGGGCGACGCATTGGCTGCTAACCAGACGCTGTCGAAGATGCGACGCGAGAAAAGGAATCGGACGATCTTCTGGAAGGCGCGGTGCGTAGTCTTCGAAGGTTATGACGAATGGACATTTCGTAAAAAGTGGTATCGAGTTGAAGTTATGTATCAGATCATATCCACGACCACCAATTGAAATGCTGTCAAGGCGTTTGCTAATTCGTTGCAGAGGATTGGTCGGACCGGGGATGAAATCTGCATTTCTCTGACCGTGAAGAATATTGTAATTGATCGCGTAGTTGCGCCCCACACGCACTCGTAGTTTTCGTATCTTAATTGGTTTCATCTTGTCCGTCACCGATCGGCCAATTCACGGGTCTTAGGATAGTCCAAATTATAAGCCGAAGCTTGCGTCATAACCGAAATAGGGCGTCTATTCACTTGGGAACTCGAACTTACCGGTTGGACGACGCCCAAGTTCGATACTTTACACAACCCTGGTATTCCGGTGGAATCGCGGTGCCGAAGCCATTCTTGGAGCCGTTGAAATCCTTGTCAGGCATACAATTGCGGCCGGGTATTTGGTATTTCGACGTGACGTGATATGTTTGGATCGGTTAACCAGAGGGCGCGTTTGGATATGATGATTAAGACGTTTTCGTTTCGAAATTGTGTTTACCGCCGTTGCTGAAGGATCCGAAATGGGTGGCCCAGAGCCCCCGAGATTTTATTCTCCACCGCTAATGGAAGATATTCCGACTGAACTCCGGCGTGGGAGAATTGATATGGTCAGGCGCCTTCGCGTCGCAATTTACGCACCGCATTTTTCGGAATATTCTTATCGGCTTGCGGCGGGACTGGCTCGTCATTGCGACGTGCGACTTGTGCTCAATCGCAAGGATGCAAACCGCCAATGGGATTTAGACGCAATTCCGGTAAGCCTCCCATTCGAGCTCCGCATTCGGGATTTAAGCCTTCGACGCGCCGGAGCGATCGGAATTCCCAGATCATTACTCGATGTGTTTACTTTTCGTCCCGACATTGTCCATTGCCACGAGAGCCCCGACTACTATACCGCGACACTGATAGAATTGTTGCGTCTGTTCAGGACGCCGGTGGTTCTTACTGTGCACGACGCTTACCCGCATTCGGACGGCGGCTCCGGCACGAACGCGATAGAGGAGGGGTTGCGAAGCCGAATGCGTGCCGCTGCGGCTCTGGTGACGCTGCACGGCGAAAGGTGTATCGCGGAATTCCGGCGCGCCTCCCCAGATTTCAAAGGGCGAATAAAGTCCGCCATGCACGGCGTGTTGATGGTCCCGCCGTTGACCGCGACGCCGATCGAGCCGGTGGCGGGAAGGATCCTCTTTTTCGGGCGCATGATGTCTTACAAGGGGTTGGACGTCTTCTTGGATGCAGTGGATATTTTGGCGACACGCGGCGTGCAGCATCAAGCCGTGGTCGCGGGACGCGGGCCAGAGCTGGCGCGGCTTAGCCCGCGAATTGTGACGTTACCGACAGTTGAGACGATCGACGCTTATATCTCGCCGGAAGAGACCGGTGCTCTCTTTCAGTCGGCCGCAGTCGTTGCGCTACCCTATAAAGATGCAACTCAAAGCGGCGTCCTTGCCTCCGCCTTTGGCAATCATCGTCCAGTGGTCGCGAGCGCTACTGGTGGGATTCCGGATATTGTGATGGATGGTATCAACGGAGTTCTCGTGCCTCCGGGTGACGCGGTCGCGCTCGCAGACGGGTTACAGCGACTGCTTTCATCGAAGAGAGTGCTGGCCGATCTCACTGCAGGCGCGACGCGCACGGCAGCAGGATTGATGAATTGGGATCACATTGCTGATGAAATTCATTTGGCCTACCAAGGTTTGATTGAGCGCTCCCGCTGACTCGCTACGGTCGGTTGGCCGGAATCGTTGCCCATTTCGGCCTGAACATAGTGAGATGTTTTAGGAAGAAATGGCTTCTCGAGAAGGTGCCATGAGATGTAGGCGAGCGCCGTGACGATGCCGAAAATAGCTAGGATTGCCAGTTTCGCCGAAGCCCCGAACAAGCCGAAATCGACCCCGAGTTGGACGATTGGAAAATGAAACAGATAGGCGGCATAGGATAGGTCGCCGATAAGGCCGACGTTAAGCAGGAATGGTCCGAAGGCCACCGCAAATACCATGCAAGCCAGCAGTATAGGTTTCCAGAACCAGAGATCTTCAATGTTGACGAAGCAAGAGATAAGCAGCGCGGCCAAGCCCAATAATCCAAGATATTTTCGAATCTGAGCATCATAGTAGTAAATCGCACCTCCCAGTGCGAAATAGCGCATCTGTCCCGGCAGTTGCTTGGCCAGTTCCTCGTAAAATGAGTGCCCAGTTTTGGCGGCAAGTATCTTGAAGCCGAGGTAGTACAGATAGGAAAACATGTACAAAAAGATGAGCACGGGAAGGCGACCGCCCCAGCGCATGAGCGATACGAAGACAGGCACCGCGAGATAGAATGCGACCTCAACCTTGATCGTCCATAAGGAGCCATTCACCGCGGGTGCAAGGTTTTGTGTGAAGACCCCCGGCAGGGTCGGTGCCGCAAAATTCAAGAATGTGAGGTTGGCGGCAACATATTTCACCCAGGCCGTTCCGAAATATCCAGCCGCATTCTCCTGCGAAACGAAATAGAGACCAAACGCCGCTGCCAAGACGACGAAAAAATAAGCTGGGTAAATTCGACGCGCTCGTTTCGCGAAGTAGGATTTAAGCGTGCTGCTTCGTTCATAGCTGCTGAAGATAAGATAGCCGCTAACGAGAAAAAAACCCTGAACGGCGGAATCGACCGAGTAAAATGGTGGCAGTACCCGTTCCTGAGCGCCCGAAAGTATGACGCAATGGAAGTAAACGACCGCGTATGAAAATAACAGACGAAGCAGGTCCAGATTATTCTGTCTTAGGTCCTTTGTGTCGTAAAACCTGATCAGGCGTTCGACTGTTTTGCGGACGGAGCACAGCATGTTGACCAATACCTCTGCCGCACCCGACCGTTGGCGCGTCGTGAAATCGAAGAAACGTTGTTAGCGGTCAAATAGTGCCCGGGCAATCCTGCAGGGATCTGTACCGGCAGTTCGATCCGAACCTCATTCGCGTTTCTTAAGCACGGAGACTAGAGATTGTGCAATCGAGGCGGGCGAATAGGCCTTCCTCAATGTCAGGATCGTCTCGGATGTGGGACGCTTATTCGCGGAAAGTTGAGAATCTATCTGCGAGATCCATGCTTCGACATCCCTGGGACTTTCGACATAGCTGCCCAAGCCGAGCGTAACTTCTGGCAAGGCAGTCGTGCCGCTTACAAGGATCGGGGTTCCCAGTCCCAGTGCCTCGACGGCAGGCATACCGAATCCCTCGTAGAGCGACGGCAACACGAACAATTGGGCTTCGCGGTAGAGCGAACCTAAATCATCATCCGAAAGGAAACCGAGAAGTCTCACTCGGTCTCTGACCGCATTCGATAGTCGCGTCGCAATGAACTCCCGGTTGGAGACGGAATCCACACCAACCATATAAAGGAAGAGGTCAGGGTGGCGGTGGGCTAATTGTTCAAACGCCAGCAGCAGAGTTTCAAGGTTTTTGTGCGGAAATTGATGGCATACGGACAGGAGATAGCGGCGCGACAACAATTGGACGATATGGGAGTTCGGCGCATTTTCGTCCTGCCTATCGAATCGATCCCAATCGATGGCGTTATAGATCACGTCGCATCGCTCCGCGGTCCTGCTTCCAAAGAACTCTTCGACATACCGCTTTTCCGATTGCGAGATGAGCACGACGGCGTCGGCCCGTCGGAACATCCAGGGCAAGTAAGAATCCAGCCATGCCTTGCGGCGCGCAGAATGATATGCGGGCAGGACTTTGTACTGAATGTCGTGAAGAATGACGGCGCTCAAGTGACGAGAAAATGGACGTCGTGGCGGGATGAAATAGTTAGGGTACAGAGCCCAATAAGAATCTCGGCGGCTCCATTCAAACAGAGTTTCCTGCAGGAAGCGGACGTTCTTGGGCCCAGGAAGGCTAAACCCGGCCGTTCGGCCGATCCGCTGGCTTTGCTTTAGCCATTCCCCAAATTCCGGCGAGAGATGTTCGTCTCGGTCATAAACCACAGCTATATCGAGTGCAGTTAGTGCTAATCCCCGGATTAAATTATAGATGGCGAATTCGGTTCCACCGATCTGCTTGTGACGAACAGCAAAGAGTGGAATTGTGATCGAAGGTGGCATCTCGCTCTCTGGCAATCGCTTGGTGTGCTCTCTAGCTTTATAGCTTTATTTTACGATGGTTCCCAAGGAACCTCTGTGGGTATCAAATCGGCACAAAACGGAAGCGTAATTCCCGTGCAGTCAATTTAACTATGCCGAGGTGGGGTATCGGGAATGCCGTCGTTATACTTGAAGACTTTTAATTGCTGTGTCACGTAATAATGGATTATTTCCATCTGGTTTTGCTGGAAGCTTCGACAATGGCCCCGAGCGTAGCGCTGATCATTCCGACGTTAAATGCAGAACGCAACCTGGAGAGGCTGCTGCCCAAGATTTCTGCACAAACCGTAAAGCCCGATCAGTTTATCGTTGTCGATTCCGACTCACAGGATCGGACAGGTGAGCTTTTGCGTCAGGCAGGAGCCGTGATTGTGCCAATTTCGCGTGCAGAATTCAATCACGGAGGAACGCGCACCGCGGGTCTGCGGCTTGCTTCCGAGCGGGACATCGCTATTTTTATGACGCAGGATGCCATCCCGGTCGATGAATTTGCGTTCGAGAGGCTGCTCGCCCCGTTCCAGGACGATGAGATTTCCGTCACCTACGGTCGGCAAACCGCTCGGCTGCGAGCGGGCCCGATAGAGGCTTTTGCGCGCCAGTTCAATTATCCCCCAACGTCGCAGATGCGCTCAGCCACTGATATCCCGCGGATCGGTTTCAAGACATGTTTTTGCTCGAATTCTTTTGCGGCATATCGCGTCCG
>Ga0210386_10000624_pt1 | contig 32674 bp, 31 predicted proteins | sample IncBWH32OmetaG_FD_160091 | JGI IMG/M metagenome (GOLD analysis project Ga0210386, IMG submission 160091) | Forest soil microbial communities from Barre Woods Harvard Forest LTER site, Petersham, Massachusetts, United States - Inc-BW-H-32-O ...
GCATGCCGAGGGGCTCGACAGCGAGAGCCTGATCAAGCCCGACCTGCTCGAGCACGTGCTCCGTCCGGTGCTGCCGGCGGAGCTGTACGACGAGAGGAAGCTCGCGCGGAACTTCCTCGTCAACCCGACCGGGAAATTCGTGATCGGCGGCCCGATGGGCGACTGCGGGCTGACCGGGCGCAAGATCATCGTCGACACCTACGGCGGGATGGCGCGCCACGGCGGCGGCGCCTTCTCGGGCAAGGACCCGTCGAAGGTCGACCGCTCGGCCGCCTACGCGGCGCGCTGGGTGGCGAAGAACATCGTCGCCGCGGGGCTCGCCGACCGCGCCGAAATCCAGGTCGCCTACGCGATCGGCGTCGCGCACCCGGTGTCGGTGATGGTCGAGACGTTCGGCACCGAGAAGGTCGGCCGGGCGCAGATCGCAAGAGCCGTCGATGAGGTCTTCGACCTGCGGCCGGGCGCGTTCCGCGAGGAGCTCAAACTGCACCGTCCGATCTACCAGAAGACAGCCGCGTACGGGCACTTCGGCCGCGAAGACCACGACTTCACCTGGGAGAAGACCGACAAGGCCGCGGCGCTGCGGTCTGCCGCCGGGGCGTAGTCCGGGCGCGGCGTTAACTTCTCCGGGCGATGCCCAGCATCGCCCAAGTCGAGCCGATGACGACCGCGCGCGCGCTGCGCGGACCGTTCGACTATCGGCTGCCCGAGGAGCTGTGCGGCGGCGCCGTCGAGATCGGCTCGATGCTCGTCGTGCCGTTCGGCCGCCGCGAGGTGCTCGGGGTCGTCGTCGGGCTGGCCGACTCGAGCGAGATCGCCGCCGAGAAGCTGCTCGCGCCGTTGCGCGCGCTCGAGCTTGGGGTTCCGGCCGAGATGGTCGAGCTCGCGGGCTGGATCGCCGGGGAGTACTGCTCGACGCTCTCGCGCGCGCTCGGGCTGGTGCTCCCGCCGGGCGCGACGCGCCGGCTCAGCGGTCGCCGTCGCCGGCCGGTCTCGCTCTCACCGCGCATCGCGCTCGGCGCGCGCGCGCTGCGGCCGCCGATCCTGAACGCCGACCAGGAGGCGGTTCTCGCTTCGCTGTACGCCGCGCTCGCGGAGCGCCGCGCGCACGCGCGGCTGCTGCACGGCGTGACCGGGTCGGGCAAGACGGAGGTGTACCTGCGCGCCGCCGAGGCGGCGCTCGCGCAGGACCGCGGCGTGATCGTGCTCGTGCCGGAGATCGCGCTGACGCCGCAGACGGTCAGCCGTTTCGTCGATCGCTTCGGCGAGACGGTCGCCGTGCTGCACTCGCAGCTGCGCGCGGCCGAGCGCTACGCCGAGTGGCGGCGGCTGCGCGAGGGCGCGGCGAGGATTTGCGTCGGGCCGCGCTCGGCTGTGTTCGCGCCGATCGAGCGCCTCGGGTTGATCGTGATCGACGAGGAGCACGAGTCTTCCTACAAGCACGAAGGCGACCCGCGCTATGACGCGCGCGACGTCGCCGCCGAGCGCGCGCGCCGCGCCGACGCGGTGCTGCTGCTGGGCAGCGCGACCCCGCGCGCCGAGAGCGCCCATCGGGTCGTGGCGTCGACGCTGCCGCGGCGCGTCGACGGCCGACCGCTGCCGCCGGTCGGCGTGCTCGACATGCGCGGAGCGGCCCACGGCCTGCACCCGCAGACCGAGCAGGCGCTCGCCCGCGTGCGCGAAGAGCGCGGCAAGGCGATCGTGCTGCTCAACCGCCGCGGCTGGTCCAACTTCCTCTCGTGCCGCTCGTGTGGGCATGTCTGGAGCTGTCCGCATTGCGACGTCGCGCTCGTGCTGCATCGCGCCGGCGGGTTCGTCGCCTGCCACCACTGCGGCCACCGCGAGCCGGCGCCCGAACGGTGCGGCGAGTGCGCGTCGGTGTCGGTCGCGCGGCATGGCGCCGGCACCGAGCGCCTGCAGCACGAGCTCGCGAGCGTGCTCGACGACGGCGACTTCCCGATCTTCCGGCTCGACGCCGACGTGGCGGCGGGGCTCACCGGCGAGGCGGCGACGAGCGCCGGCGGACGTGGGCCGCAGGGCGCGAACGACGGCGACGGCGCCGTCGGCGCGTTGCTGCGCCGGTTTGAGGCGGCCGACTGCGGCGTGCTGATCGGAACGCAGATGGTTGCCAAGGGCCATGACTTTCCCGACGTCACGCTCGGCGTCGTGCTCGACGCCGACGCGACGCTGCGCTTCCCCGACTTCCGCGCCGAGGAGCGGACGTTCGCGCTGATCGCACAGCTCGCCGGGCGCGTCGGACGCGGCGCGGACGGTCGCGTGCTGGCCCAGACGATCGCACCGCAGGCGCGCGCGATCCTCCACGCGGCGCGACACGACAGCGACGGCTTCCTCGCGGGCGAGCTCGAGCGCCGGCGCGCGCTCGACTATCCGCCGTTCTCGCACCTGATCAGGATCGTCTGCTCGGCCGAGGACGCACGGCCGGCGCGCGAGGCCGCGGGCGCGATCCGCGAGCTGCTGCGGGCCGACGGCCCGGCGGCGGGCGGCGAGCGATCGGTGCTCGGTCCGGCCGCGCTGTTTCGCCTGCGCGGCCGCGAGCGCGAGTCGCTGATCGTCAAGGCGCGCGAGCGCCGGCCGGCGGTCGCCGCCGTCGGCGAGGCGGTCAAGCGCGTCGCCGGCGGCGGCGGGTATCCGGGGGTTCACTTCGGCGTCGATGTCGACCCGCAATAATTCCAATAACTCGTATTTGACTCCGGGCGAGCGGCATGTATGCTGCGGAGCGACAGGGGGGCGCCAACCGAAACGGGGGATGGAACCTTGAAAGCGCTTCGCGTCGTTGTCCTGCTGTCCGTGGTCGGGCTGTTCGCCTTGCTCGCGAGCTCGGCGTCGGCGGTGATCACGCAGCTGCCAGACGGCAAGGCGGTCAGCTACTTCCCCGTGCCCGGCAAGCGTTCGGCGACGGCTGCGCGGCGCCCGCACGTGTTCGACTTCGCGTTCTCGAACCTCGACTACAACGGTGGCCCTGTGATGTCATCGAATACCGACTACGCCCTCTACTGGCGGCCCAGCACCGCGACGGCCTACCCGAGCGATTACAAGTCGGGCATCAACACGTACTTCGAAGCGCTCGCGCACGACAGCGGCGGTCACCAGAACGCCGATTCCGTGGCCGCCCAGTACAACGACGCGGCGGGCGAATTCGCCAACTACGACGTGAAATTCGGCGGCGAGCTCGTCGACGAAGAAGAATATCCCGCAAGCGGTTGCAGCCGAGCGCCGATCTGCCTGACCGACGAACAGATCCAGGCCGAGGTCGCCAGGTACGTCGCCGCGCACGATCTTCCGACCGGTCTCGGCGTCGAGTACTTCGTGCTGACGCCGGAAAACGTCGAGAGCTGCTTTGAACCGGGCGCGGCCGAAGTGTGCTCGGCGAACTCGAGCGAACCGTTCTACTGCGCCTATCACTCCGACATCCCGTTGGCAGGCGGGGGCGTGATCCTCTACGCGAACGATCCGTTCGTCAACGAGAAAAACTGCGACAAACCCGGAGACCACATCAACGGCAGCTCCGACTCGGCTCTCTTTGGAGGCCTCAGTCACGAGCACCTCGAGAGCGTGACCGACCCTGAGCCGAACAGCGCCTGGACGGACAACATGACCGGCGAAACGACCGGCTACGAGATGGCCGACAAGTGTGACAGCATCGAAGAAGTCGAATTCGGGAAACCCCTTGGCACCGTCGAAGTGTCCGGGAAAACGCTGCCGTTCAACCAGGAAATCGACGGCCAAGTACTTCATCCAGCAGGAGTGGAGCAACCAAGAACACAGATGCATTCAGCGCTTCACGTTCAAAGGGGCGGAGCCGACCGCAAGCTTCACCGCGAAAGCCTCCGCGCCGAGCACGGACGTGATCCTCAACGCGGCTGCCTCCACGGCGTCCGGTGGCGTCCAGCACTACAGCTGGAACCTCAACGCGGGCGAAGCGGAAGGTTTCACCCACCTGCCGCTGTTCCAAGAGTTCGCAGCCCCCGAAACCCTAGCTCCGTTTCCACAGAACGGCGAATATGACGTCGCCCTGACGATCTTTGCGCCCGACGGCACGAGCATCGGTGCGGGGCGTACCCTGCACGTTGGCGGCGCCGGACCGACCGCGAGCATTGGCGTGTCATCCGCTCCGACTGCCGGTGCGCCGGTTACGTTCAGCGGAGTCGAATCGAGAGATCCGGGCGGCTCGATCGTCGGCTACGAATGGGAATTCGGCGACGGTTCCAAGGCGACCGGCGCGACGCCCTCGCACACGTATGCCGCAAACGGCCTCTACACCGTCAAGCTGCAGGTCACCGGCAGCGACGGCCTCAACGCGCAGGTCACTCGCCCTGTCACGATCGAAGCGCCGTCTTCGGGGGGCGGTGGCGGTGGCGGAACTGGCGGTGGTGGGGGTCCCACGGGCGGCGGGGGGACCGGCGGTGGCACCGGCGCTGGTGGAGGAAGCGGGAGCGGTAGCGGGAGCGGCAGCCCTCAGCCCGTGCCTGCCGGCGGGACCGTCGCCTCGATCACGACGACGCCGACTGCGACGATCGCGCTTGCGGGCTCGGCGATCTCGATCAACCCGAAGGGCGCGGGCGCGATCAAGCTGTCATGCGCCGGCACGGCGTCGTGCTCCGGCACGCTGACGATCGTCGCCAAGACGCCCGGCAAGCACGGGCACAGCGTGAAGATCGGCCACGCGAGCTTCTCGATCGCGGCCGGAGCGACGAAGTCCGTCGCGGTGAAGCTGAGCGCGACCGGACGCTCGCTGCTGAACGCGGGATACGGCCACCTGAGCGCGGGCTTGACGATCGACAAGTCCGCACCGGCGCCGGAATCGAAGCTGACGCGTGCGGTTCGCTTGTCGCAGAAGCGATAGCGATTTGGTGACAGCGGTCCGCGAGCGCCGGCGCGTGATGGCACGGGGCGCTCGCGCGCCGCTCTTCATAGACTGAGCGCCATGTCCGCGAACGAGCGCACAGCCGAGACGCCGACGCTCGAAGAGCTCCCGATCCCGGCCTCCGAGGACGCCGACGTCGAGGTCGAGCGCGAGGGGGACGCGCCCGAGCCCGAGGAGCTCGACGCGGAGACGCGGCAGCGGCGCGACCACGCGCTGCGCTTCGTACGCAAGCTCGGCGATCCGGTGCTGCGCGCGAAGGCGCTGCCGGTCGAGCGCTTCGACGACGCGCTCAGGCGCGAGGTCGAGCGGATGGGCGAGTTGATGCACGACGCGCTCGGCGTCGGTCTCGCGGCGACACAGCTCGGCGTGCTGCACCGTGTGCTCGTCTATCGCGCCTTTCCCGAAGAACCGCTGACGGCGCTCGTCAACCCGGTGATCGAGTGGCGCAGCGAGGAGCTCGAGACCGTCGAAGAGGGATGTTTGAGCCTGCCGGGCGTGCATGTCGAGGTCGAGCGTCCCGTGCAGGTGCGCGTGCGCGCGCAGGACCCCGGCGGCGCGTCGCTCGAGATCGAGGCCGAGGGGCTGCCGGCGCGCGTGATCCAGCACGAGGTCGACCACCTCGATGGCGTTCTGATCCTCGACAGGATCTCGCGCGAGGCGCGCAAGGAGGCGATGCGCGCGATGCGCGAGGCGCAGGAGACGGCCGCCGCCTAGCGGCGCGGCACGCGCCTTGGGCGTCGTCTTCCTCGGCACGAGCGACTTCGCCGCGACGATCCTCGCGCGGCTCGCCGACGACGAGCGGCATCGGCCGATCTTCGTGCTGACGCGTCCCGACCGCCCGCGTGGGCGCGGACGGCAGCTCACCTCACCGCCGGTCGCCGAAGCCGCGCGAGCGCTCGGCCTGACGCTCGCGCAGCCGGCGAGCGTCAACTACCCGTAGACGGCTGCCGCGATCGATTCGGTGCGGCCCGATGCGGTCGTCGTGTGCGCGTTCGGCGCGCTGATCAAGGAGCCGCTGCTGTCGGCGCACGAGCTGCTCAACGTGCACCCGTCGCTGCTGCCCCGCTGGCGCGGCGCGGCGCCGATCGAGCGCGCGATCATGGCCGGCGACGAGCTGACCGGCGTCTCGATCCTGCGCTTGACGGCCGGCCTCGACAGCGGCCCGGTATGCCTCGCCGAGCGGGAGCCGATCGATCCTGGTGACTCCTACGGCTCGCTCGCGCCGCTACTTGCGGAGCTCGGCGCGCGGCTGCTGCTACGCGTGCTCGACGCGAAAGCCGACGGTGATCCGCCGGCGTTCGTCGAGCAGGACGAGCGTGGTGTGACGTACGCGGAGAAGATCGAGTCGCGCGAGCGCACGCTCGACCCGGCGCGTCCGGCGGTCGAGCTCGAGCGCGTCGTTCGCGCGCTGCACCCGCACATCGGCGCGCGCGTCGCGCTCGATGACGGGACGCTGCTCGGCGTGCACGTGGCTGCGTTCACACCCGCTGCGCCGGGTGCGACGCCCGGCGTGGTCGTGCACGAGGGGCGACTGCTGCTCGCGTGTGCCGATGGCGCCCTGGAGCTGAGCGTCGTGCAGCCGCCGGGCGGACGACCGATGCCGGCCGACGCGTACCTGCTCGGTCACGGCCTCGCCGTTCGCCGGTAGGCGTCGAGCGAGCTCGGCAGCGGGATCGCGGCGTTCATGCCCGGGTCGGGCAGCGGCGCGCCGGGCTCGTTCGCGAGCGGGATCACACCGGCCCACACCCCCAGTGCGTAGTCCTCCTCGTCGTCGACCGGCGGTCCCGTTCGGACCTTCGCCGAGGCCTCGGCGATCGGCAGTGCCAGCACGGCGGTCGCCTTCAGCTCGTTCTCGTTCGGCGGCCGCGTTTCGGCCCAGCGCCCCGGCACGATGTGTTCGACGATCGCCTCCATCGCCGCGAGCTTCTCGGCCGGCCGCTCGAGCGGGCGTGCCGTTCCGAGCAACATCACCGAGCGGTAGTTGGCCGAGTGGTGCATCGCCGCGCGCGCGAGCACGAGGCCGTCGAGCAGCGACACGGTCAGGCACGCCGGGACGCCGGCGCGCAGGACGCGCAGCGCGCGGCTCGCGCTCGAGCCGTGCACGTAGACGACGTCGCCGTGACGAGCGTGCAGTGTGGGGACGACGAACGGCTGCCCATGCTCGTCGACGACCCCGAGGTGGGCGATCAACGCCTCGTCGAGGATCGCGTCGATGCTCGCGCGGTCGTGGCGGCCGCGCTCGCGCTTGCGGCGCAGGCGCACGCGGTCGGAGATCGCTTGCTCCATCGTGTCCCTCCGATCTGTAATAGTACAGATTGATGACTGATCTGAAACAGTATCGGATCGCAGCGACGAGCGCGGCCGGGCTGGTCGAGAGCATCGAGCGCGCGGTCGCGCTCGGCGAGCTTGAGCCGGGCGAGTGGCTGCCGTCGGTGCGCCGCCTCGCGAGCGAGGTCGCGCTGAGCCCGGTGACCGTGGCGACGGCGCTCGCCGAGCTGCGCCGGCGCGGAGTCGTCGTCAGCGAGCCGCGCCGCGGCACGCGCGTCGGCGAGCGCCCGCCGCTCGGCGCGGCGCGCGCCCCCCTGCCGGTGCCGCCGGGCGCTCGCGACCTCTCGCAGGGCAACCCCGATCCGGCGCTGCTGCCGGACCTCAAGCGCGCGCTGGCCGGAACGAACCTGCCGCCGCGGCTGTACGGCGAGCCAGCGGCGCTGGGAGAGCTCGCGCAGCTGGCGCGCGAGCGCTTCGCCGCCGACGGGATCGCGTGCGCGGCGCCGTGCATCGTCAGCGGCGCGCTCGACGGGATCGAGCGTGCGCTCGACGCGCACGTGCGCGCGGGCGACCGCGTCGCGGTCGAGAACCCGGGCTACGCGGCGCTGTTCGACCTGCTCCGCGCGCGCGGGCTCGCGCTCGAGCCGGTCGCGATCGACGAGCGCGGGATGCGCCCCGACGGCCTGCGGGCGGCGCTCGCGCGGGGCGCGAGCGCGGTCGTGCTGACGCCGCGCGGGCAGAATCCGACGGGCGCCGCGCTCGACGCACAGCGCGCGGCGCAGCTGCGCGCGACGCTCGCGACGGCGCCGCACGCGCTGGTGATCGAGGACGATCACCTCGGCGACGTCGCCGGGTGCAAGCTGCACACGACCGTCGCCGGCCGCCAGCGCTGGGCGGCTGCGCGCTCGGTCGCGAAGGCGCTCGGTCCGGACCTGCGCCTGGCGGCGCTGGCGGCCGATCCGCAAACGCTCGCGCGCGTGCAGGGCCGCCAGCTCTGCGGGCCGGGCTGGGTCAGCCACATCCTGCAGCGGCTCGTGCTCGGCCTGTGGCGCGATCCGCACGTGCTCGAGTCGATCGAGCGCGCGAGCGCTACGTACACGGCGCGGCGCGAGCGCCTGCTGCAGGCGCTCGTCGAGCGCGGGATCGCCGCGACGGCGCCCTCGGGGCTGAACGTGTGGGCGCCGGTCGACGACGAGACCGGCGTCGTCGGCGCGCTCGTCGCGCGCGGCTGGGTCGTCGCGCCCGGCGCCGCCCATCGCCTCGCGGCGAGCCCGCCGGCGATTCGCATCACGATCGCGACGCTCTCCGAGCGGGAGTCGGTGCGGCTGGCGGACGATCTCGCCGCCGTCTGCGCGCCGTCGCGCGCCGTCCGCGCGGGCTAGCGTGTTCGATCGTGAACGCCGTCTCGCGCACGCCGAGCCCGACGATCGCGCCCGCGCGCCGCTGCGCGTTCGCGGTCGTGCGACGCGTGTTCGAGCGCGGCGCCTATGCCGACCTGGCGTTGCACGGCGAGGCGGCGAAGCTCGACCGCCGCGACCGCGCGCTCGCGATGCGCCTCGCCTACGGCGCGGTCCAGCGCCAGGGGACGCTCGACCACCTGATCGAACGGCTCGCCGGACGAGCGGTCGCGCGGCTCGACGCTCCCGTGCTCGCCGCGCTGCGCCTCGGCCTTTACGAGCTGCTGTATCTCGACTCCGCCCCCGATCGCGCCGTCGTCGCCGACGCGGTCGAGCTCGCGAAGGTCGGCGACGGGCGCGGGCACGGCCTCGTCAACGCCGTGCTGCGTCGCGCGGCGCGCGAAGGGCGCGAGCAGCTGCTTGGATCGCTCGACGATGCGACGCCCGAGCGGGCGGCGATCATGCACTCCCACCCGCTGTGGGTCTCGCGCCTGTGGTGGAATCGGCTCGGCGCGCAGGACGCGCGCGCGCTGATGGCGTACGACAGCGAGCCCGGCGTGGTCGCGCTGCGCGTGAACACGCTCGTCGCCGACGCGCCGACGGTCGCGGCCGAGCTGCGGCGGGCGTCGGTCGCGGTTCACGCCGACGGGGCGCAGTCGGAGGCGCTCGTGCTCGACGGACCGTTCGACGCGCACGACTCGCCGCTGTGGCGCTCGGGCGCGCTGATCGCGCAGTCGCGCGCGGCGATGCTCGTCTCGCGCGCGCTCGACCCGCAGGCCGGCGAGCGCGTCCTCGACCTGTGCGCCGCGCCCGGCGGCAAGACGACGCACCTCGCGGCGCTGATGGGCGACGAGGGCGAGGTCGTCGCGGTCGAGCGTAGTGAGCGACGCGCGCAACTGCTGCGCGAGACGGCGCGGCGCCTGCGCGCGGAGAGCGTGCGCGTCGAGGTGGCCGACGCGGCGCTCGCCTCGCCCGAGCGCGGGGCATTCGACCGCGTCCTCGTCGACCCCCCGTGCTCGGGCCTAGGCACGTTGCAGGCGCGCGCCGACTTGCGCTGGCGCGCGACGCCGGAGGCGGTCGCGCAGATGGCCAACGCTCAGCGCGAGATCCTCGCGGCCGGCGCCGAGGCCGTTCGTCCGGGTGGCGTGCTTGTCTACTCTACGTGCACGATCTCACCTACTGAGAGCGAGCACCTGATCGCGAACTTCCTGGAATCTCACGCCGACTTCAGCCTCGACGATCTCGCCGCTGACCGATCGGAGGTCGGTCGGCCGGTTGTCGCGAGCGCGCTCGCGACAAGCTCGTCGGCGAGCGCGACGCCGCAGCGTGGCGGGCTCGGTGGAACCGTCCTGACGTTGCCCCACCGCGACCGCACGGCGGGGTTCTTCATCGCCCGCGTGCACAGGAGCTGACCGCGTGGAGGGCGAGGACAACGCACCGTCGAAGCCGGTCGTCGAGCTGGGGCCGAAGTGCCCGAACTGCGGCGAGCCGTGGCTGCGCCCGACGAACCTGCCCGGTCGGTATCGGTGCGTCTACTGCCTGCATCGCTTCGAGCTGACGTCGGTCTGCCCGAACTGCGGCGAGCACTCGACGATCGTGCGGATGTCCTCGACCGCGATCCTCAAGTGCAACCACTGCGGCGACTCGATGCTGCAACCGATATGAGCGAACTCGCGCGCGAGCTGCTCGCCGGCGTGCGCGTCGCGCCGTCGATCCTCTCGGCGGACTTCGGGCGGCTGCGCGAGCAGGTCGGCGAGGTGCTCGCGGCGGGCGCGCGCGTGATCCACGTCGACGTGATGGACGGTCATTTCGTTCCGCCGATCACGCTCGGGCCGGTCGTCGTCGACGGGATCGCGCAGCAGGTCAAGGACGCGGGCGCGATGCTCGACGTGCACCTGATGATCGAGCGGCCCGAGCGGCAGATCGCCGAGTTCGTGCAGGCGGGCGCCGACTCGGTCACGTTCCACGCCGAGGCGACGCCGCACATCGCCCACGCCGCGAGCATCGCGCGCGAGCGCGGCGCGTGCGTCAGCGTCGCGATCAACCCCGGCACGCTCGTCGGCGCGCTCTCGGAGCTGGCGTCGGAGATCGACATGGCGCTGTGCATGACCGTCAACCCCGGCTGGGGCGGGCAGGCGTTCATCGCCCACTCGCTGGAGAAGCTCCCGCGCGTACGCGCGATCGTCGGCGATCGCGTCGCGGTGCAGGTCGACGGCGGCATCGCGCCCGACACGGCGCCGGACTGCCTGCGTGCGGGCGCGAACGTGTTCGTCGCCGGCTCGGCGATCTTCGGCGCGGCCGACCCCGGCGAGGCGTATCGCGCGATCGCGCGCTCCGTGCAGGCGGCTTGAGACCTCGCCCCGTCACGTCCCGCGCCACCGCGCCCCGGCTGCGAGCCGTCGTGTGAGCTACGATGCCGCGCGCGCCTCGATCCGCCGCGTGCCCTGTCGGTAGAGCAGCGCCAGCGCGAACGCGAGCAGTGCGGTCGCGCCCGCGTAGCCGACCTCGGCGCGCAGCAGCTGTTCGGAGATCGCGGGCAGCAGCATCCAGCCGACGAAAACCGCGGCGGCCAGCAGCCAGCAGCAGGCGGCGGCGCGCGCGCGGTCGCGCGCGAGCGCGGCCTGGTTGAGCGCGCCGGAGCAGAGATGGAGCCCCATGCCGACGCCGATCAGCGCGAGACCGGCGCCTTTGTAGTCGAAGCTCTGTCCGAAAAACACGTGACGCATCGCGAACGGTCCGACGACGAGCAGCCCGACGGCGACGGCGCCGGCGAACGCGAGGATCGCGAAGATCGTCGCGCGAATCGCGCGCGCGAACGCGTCGTGGCCGGCGGTCGCCTCCAGACCCGTCAGATGGGGCAGCAGCGAGGTCTGGATCGCCTGGAACAGCTGCAGCGGCGCGCGCGCGATCAGCAGCACGTTGAACACGATCCCGGCAAGCGCACGGTTCGGCGAGGTAGCGTCGACGGTCAGCACGGCGGCGTTCAGCAGCGTCTGCTCGGAGAGCATGATCCCCGACACCCACACGGCGAAGCCGCCGCCGCGTCGCAGCGACAGGTCGTCGTGCGCGGCCGTCTCCTGCACGCCCTCGGTGCCGGGACCGGCGAGCGCCGCGTCGGCCTCGTCGACCGTGATCGGCGCGGGCGGCAGCGCCTGCGCGCTGCGCGCGAACGCGAGCGGCACGACGATCAGCGAGACGAACGGCGCGGCGGCGATGCCGAGCGCGACGGCGGTCTGGCCGCTGGCGATGCCGATCGCGACGGCCAGCGCGAAGCAGATGCGCGAGACCGACTCCATCAGCACGAGGCCGCCGAACAGGCCGAAGCGCTGATGGCCGGCGAGCCAACCGCGCGCGAAGTAGCTCGCGGCGTACGCGAGCGTGCCGAGCACGAGCACGACGTACAGCGCTTCCTCGCCTTCGAACACGTGGTTGACGAGCTCGTCGCGCAACGCGAGCGCGACGATCAGGAAGACCAGCGCGAACGTGCCCTGGATCAGGACCGGCACGCGCAGCGTGTGCTGTCCGTGGCCGCGCGCGCGGCGTTCGGCGATCGTGCGCGAGAGCAGCTGTTCGATCGGCCGGTAGATCACGGAGATGATCACGAACATGACCGACCACAGCAGGTCGATCCGCTTCGCCGGCTGTTCGCCGAGCACGTGGCTGGCGATCGAGAAGTACGCGAACGTCAGCAGCCCCGTCGAGGCGATGCCGACGGACAGGATCCGCGCGCCGCTTCCGTATGAACGCTGCCGGCCCTCGCCGCCGCGCGCGGGCGCGTTGGCGGAGGCGCTAGAGGCGGACAAGCAACATCGTCCAGGGGAACGGCGAGCGCGCCTCGACGACGTCGCCGTAGCCGGCGAGCAAGCGGACGAACGAGCGCTTGGACCAGTGGTTGAGGTGCCCCGGCGTGTTGCCGAGTTGGGCGAGGTAGGCGCCGCGCGCGATATTCAGGCCGCGCCACAGCGGCTCGCGCGGAACGGACACGAGCAGGTGGCGCTCGGCGCAGCGCGCCATCTCGGCGAGCGTGTGCTCGGGGTCGGGCACGTGCTCGAGCACCTCGATCGCGCTCGCCAGCTCGAACTCGTTCGCGGCGAACGGCAGGTCCTCGGCCGGCATCGTGCGGTATTCCAGGTTCGGCGCCTCACGCTCAGCCCAGCCGGCCTGGATCGACTCCTCCTCGAGGTCGATGCCGACGAGGCGCGAGTGCGGCAGCTTGCGCGCCCAGTGGTGAACGAGCACGCCCTCGCCGCAGCCGACGTCGAGCAGCGAGCGCGGCTCGACGCGCGCCATCAGCTCGTCGAGCGTGCGCTCGAAGCCGGTCATCAGCCGTCGCACGACGGGGTTGCTCGAGCCGTACTTGTCGTACGTGTTGCCGGTGACGACGCCGTCGGCGGAGACCGTCACGCCGCTCACAGGCGCACCGCCTCCTGGCGCGGCTCGCCGCGCGCCTGCTCGGCCGCGGGCGGCGAGCCCGCACCGGCCGCGCCGGCGCTCTGCGGCGAGGACCCCGGTTCGTAGTGCGAGGGCGCGACGCCGAGCTCGAGCTCGATCCGGCGCACGCGCTCGAACGTCCGCTGCGTCATCACGCGCTGCGCCGCGAGCAGGTCGCCGATCACGCCGAGCGCCCACAGCACGACGGCGGCGATGAACAGCACCGCGCCGAGGATCAGCGACTGGACGTGCCCCTTGCCGTTGCCTTCGGCGTATGCGACGACGAAGCGGATCCAGACGCCGAGCGACGCGAGGCCGATCAGCAGCGCGAGGCTCCAGAACACGCGCAGCGGCTCGTATTGGGCGTAGATCCGGAAGATCGAGACGGCGTTGCGCCGCACGTACGCGCCCATCGACGGGAACAGGCGCGACTCGCGCGTCTTCGGGTTCGTGCGGACCGGGACGTGGTCGACGGCGACGAGCAGCTTGCCGGCCTGGATGATCGTCTCGAGCGTGTACGTGAACTTCGAGACGACGAGCATCTGGATCGCCGCCTCGCGGTTGTACGCGCGAAAGCCGGACGTCGTGTCGGGCACGCTCGTCGAGGAGGCCGCTCGCACGACCCACGAGCCGAGCCGCTGCAACGACTTCTTCAGCGGCGAGAAGTGCTCGATCTCGGTGACCTCGCGGTCGCCGACGACCATGTCGGCGCGACCGTCGAGGATCGGGCGCACGAGGCGCGCGACGTCGGGGCCGTAGTACTGGTTGTCGGCGTCGGTGTTGACCACAACGTCGGCGCCGAGCTTCAGCGCCGTGTCGATGCCGGCCTGGAAGCCGGTCGCGAGCCCCTTGTTGTTGGTCAGGCGCACGAGGTGGTCGACGCCGTGTGCGCGCGCGACCGCGACGGTCTCGTCGGTCGAGCCGTCGTCGATCACCAGCCACTCGACGACGTCGAAGCCGTCCACGGCGCGCGGCAGGTCGGCGAGCGTCCGCGGAAGCTGGTCTGCCTCGTTGAAGCAGGGGATCTGGATGATGAGCTTCATCGGCGCGATTGCCTAGACTTGGCTCCCGGCAGTATCCCAAAGCGCGGCGGCGGTCCCGACAGGAGCCGTGCGGGCGGGCGCCGGCGCTCGCCGTTGACCGGCGCCGCCGGAGCTCGACACGGCCGAGTCTCGATGGAAAGCGCGACGCTCACCCGGCGGCGACCGGGCTCGATCCGGTTGGAGCGACTCCGCTCGGTGCGAGGTTGGCCGTGGGCGCGAATCGCGTTCGCCGCGATGTGCGTCGGCGCGCTCGCCGGCTACTTCCTGTACCCGACGTACCCGACGTACGACTCGTTCTACGCGCTCTTGTGGGGTCGCGACGTGCTGCACCTGCACCTGCCCGACTTTCGCGTCTACCGTGGGCCGACGGAGCATCCGCTGGCGATCGCGTTCGGCGTGTTCTGCTCGATCTTCGGAGGAGGCGGCGCGCGGCTGATGGTGCTCGGCTCGATCACGTCGTTCGTCGCGCTCGTCGCGACGATCTACCGGCTCGGGCGCCTGTGCTTCGGCCCCGTCGTCGGCGTGATCGCGGCGCTGCTCGTGCTGAGCCGCTTCTTCGTCGAGAACCTCGCGGCGCAGGGTTACCTCGACATCTCCTACGTCGCGCTGATCGTCTGGGCGGTCGTGCTCGAGGTCGAACGCCCGCGGCGTGGGCCGGCGGTGCTGCTCGTGCTCGCGGCGGCCGGGCTGCTGCGGCCCGACGCGTGGCTGCTGAGCGCGGCTTACTGGCTGTGGTGCGTGTGGCCGTCGCTGCGGCGCGTGCTCGCCGGCGCGCCGCTGCGCGCGAGCCTGCGCGGCCCGCTGCGCGACGCGACGATCGCCGCGATCGGGCCGGTCATCTGGGTGGCGACCGACCTGATCGTCACCGGCAAGCCGTTCTACTCGCTGAACTCGACAGCCGGCCTCGCGCAGGAACTGGGCCGCACGCAGGGCTTCGCGAGCGTCGTCGGCTCGGTCTGGACGTACGCCGTGCGGATCGACAAGACGCCGGTGCTGATCGGCGCGATCGCCGGCGCCGGGCTCGCCGTGTGGCTGACGCCGCGGCGCACGCGCACGCCGCTGGCGGCGCTCGTGCTGCTGCTCGGCGTGTACGTGCTCGAGGGCGCCGGCGGAGCGTCGGTGATCGACCGCTACCTGCTCGGCGCGGCGGTGATGCTAGTGCTGTTCTGCGCGGTCGCGGTCGGCGGCTGGGCGATGCTCCGTCCGGGCACGCTGATGCGCCGCGTGTGGATGGGCTTCGCGGCGCTGCTCGTGATCTACGGCGTCTCCTCGGCGGCGAGCACGTTGAGCCTGTCGACCCTGCGCACGACGCTCGCCTACCACGAGGACTTCCACAAGGGCCTCGCGGTCGCGCTGCACGCGCCGTCGGTCGAGCGCGAACTGCGCCGCTGCCCGCTCGTCACGCTGCCGAACAACAAGCTGATTCCCGACGCGCGCTGGATCCTCGACAGCGCCAACCAGCACGACATCGTCGCGCGCAGCGAGGCGCGCGCGGACGTCGGCAAGGGCTCGCACACGCTCGAGAACCGGATCAAGCGCGGCAGCGTGGCGGTCTTCCCGCTCGGCGCCGCCGTGTTCTTCGAGGCGATCGTCGACATCGGCGACGACCCACGCGACCAGGTCCCGCAGAGCGGCTACCACCGGATCTTCACGAGCGGCTACTACGCGGTGTATGGCAACTGCTGACCGTCCGGTCGCGACCGAGGCGCAGGTGTCGCTGTCGCGCCGCTGGGCCTGGCCGGCGCTCGCGGTCGTGCTCTTCGGCGGGCTCGCGCTGCGGCTGTGGGGGATCGAACAGGGCCTTCCGTACGCGTACAACGCGGATGAGGCCGACCACTTCGTGCCGCACGCGGTGGCGATGTTCGGGCACGGCCTGAACCCGCATTACTTCGCCAACCCGCCGGCGTTCACGTACGTGCTGCACTTCGCGTTCGCGATCGCGTATGGCGGCGGGAGCGGCGCGCGCGATGCGTTCTGGTTTCACCCGACGGAGGTGTACGCGCTTGCGCGTGTCGTGGCGGCCGCGCTTGGCGTCGCCGCGCTGTGGCTCTTGTACGCGACCGCCGCGCGCCTGCTCGGCCGCGCCGTCGCGCTGCTCGCGGCCGCGATCGAGGCGGTCGCGTTCCTGCCGGTCTTCTACTCGCACCTCGCGCTCAACGACGTGCCGACGTTGGCGCCGCTGACGCTGTCGCTGCTCGGCACGGCTGGCGTCGTGCGCCGAGGGCGGATGATCGACTACGCGATCGCCGGGATCGGGCTCGGGCTCGCGTGCGCGACGAAGTACACGGCCGGCATCGTCGTGCTGCCGCTCGTCGCGGCCGTCGCGATCCGCTTCCTGCGGGACGAACGCGACGGGCGCCCGGCGAGCGCCCGCGCGAGCGACCGCCCGCGGGTCGCGGCGCGCGCCTGGTCGGCTGCGCTCGCGAGGCCCGGTCCGCGCGCGCTGCTTGGACTGCTGCTCGCCGCCGCGTTCGCGTTCGCGGCGTTCTTCGTCGCGAACCCGTACTCGCTGCTCGACTACTCGGCGTTCCACGCCGAACTGGTGCACCAGTCGTCGCTGTCGGCCGAAGCGCAGGGCAAGCTCGGCGCGCCGCGCGATGGCGGCCTGGCGTACTACATGTGGACGCTGACGTGGGGCCTCGGCTGGGCGCCGGCGCTCGCGGCGCTCGGCGGCGCGATCGCGATCTGGCGGCGGGCGCCGGCGCTCGGCTGGCTGCTCGTGCCGGCGCCGCTCTTGTTCCTCGCGTTCATGGGCCTGCAGGGCCGCTACTTCGGCCGCTGGCTGCTGCCGATCTTCCCGATCGTGTGCCTGCTGGCGGCCTTCTTCGTGGTCGAGCTCGCGGGCGTGCTCGCAAGCTTGCTGTCCCGAGCTGTGGCCCGCCACCACGCGCGCTTGGACGGCGCCGCCGCGACACGCGCGCGGGCGCTCACGCTCGTGCCCGCGGCGCTGCTGGTCGCGCTCGTGCTCGCGCAGGGCCTCGTGTTCAGCGTCCACTCGGGCCTCGTGCTGGCGCGCGCGGACACGCGCAACGTCACGCGCAAGTGGATGCTCGCGAACGTGCCCGCAGGCGCGAAGATCGTCGCCGAGCCGATCTCGCCGAACGTGTGGGCGCGCGAGCGGCCGGGCGGCCGGCCGGGCGAACCGAACGCGTACCGCTGGAGCAAGTACCCGGGCCTCGTCTCGCGGATCGCGCCGGACGGCTCGCTCTCGCAGCAGCTGCGCGTCGTCGGGATCGAGGACTACGAGCGGACGCTGAGCCCGGCGCTGCTCGGCTACTACGAGCAGCACGGCTACTGCTACGTGCTGAGCGGCTCGACCGAGTCCGGGCGCGTGCTCGCGGACCGATCGAAGATCGGCCAGCACGCGGCGCCGTTGGCGGTCGCGTACTACCGCGCGCTTGAACGGCAGGGCGAGGTGGTGTTCCGCGCCTCGCCGTACGCGCGCGGCGCCGGGCCGGTCGCGTTCGGGTTCGACTGGAGCTTCGACTACTACCCGCTCGCGTATGCGCGGCCGGGTCCGTATGTCACGGTGTACCGCCTGCACGGAGGCAGGTGCGGGAGCTGAGCGGGGTTATCCTGGCGAGAGCGATGGCGATCAGCACGGACACCGACAGGGCACATCTTTCCCGCGCAATCGAGCTCGCGCGCAACGGCGCCGGCTCGGTCAAGCCGAACCCGGTCGTCGGCGCGGTCGTCGCGCGCGGCGAGCAGGTGCTCGGCGAGGGCTGGCACGAAGCGTTCGGCGCCGCGCACGCCGAGGTCAACGCGATCGAGGCGTGCGGGCTGGAGGATCTCTCGGACACGACGCTTTACGTGTCGCTCGAGCCGTGCTGTCACGAGGGCAAGACGCCGCCGTGCACCGACGCGATCATCCAGTCGGGCATCAGGCGCGTGGTCGTCGGCTCGGACGACCCGACCGAGAAGGCGTCGGGACGCGGCCTTGGGGTGCTGCGCGACGACGGCGTCGAGGTCGTGATCGCCGACGGCGAGCTGGCGACGCGCGCGCGTCTGCTCAACCAGGCGTTTCGCAAGCACGCGCGCGTCGGACGCCCGTGGGTGCTGTTCAAGTCGGCGATGACGCTCGACGGCAAGGTCGCGACGCGGACCGGCGACTCGCAGTGGATCAGCGGCGAGGACAGCCGCCTGCTGGCGCACTGCTGGCGCGCGTCGGTCGACGCCGTCGTCGTCGGGATCGGCACGGCGCTGGCCGACGATCCGCAGTTGACGGCGCGTCCGGAGGGCGCGCTCGCGCAGCCGCCGCACCAGCCGCGGCGCGTCGTGTTCGACACGCTCGCGCGGTTGCCGCCGAGCTCGCGCTTGGTGACGGCGGCGGCGGCGATCCCGCTGACGGTCGTCGTCTCGCGCGCGGCGGCGCGCTCGGAGACCGACGCGCTCGAAGCGGCCGGCGCGCACGTGCTCGTTGCGACCGGCGAGAACGAGCCGGCGCGCGTGCGCTCGGGGCTCGAGCAGCTGGGCGCGCTTGGTGTCTCCTCGATCTTGCTGGAGGGAGGGCCGCACCTGGCCGGCGCGTTCCTCGACGCGGGCGAGATCGACGAGATCAGGCTGTTCCTCGCGCCGCTGCTGCTCGGCGGCAGCTCGGCGCGGGACCCGCTCGAGGGGATGGGCGTCGAGCGGATCTCAGAGGCGATGCGCGCGCTGACGTTTGAATGCGCGCGGGTCGGCGAGGACCTGATGATCTCGGCACGCCTGCGCGAGTGGTGAGCGGATGTTCACCGGCCTGATCTCAGACCGCGGCAGCGTGCGATCGGTCGAGCGCGGCGAGGACGGCGCGCGCGTGCGGATCGATACGGCGCTTGCGCGCGAGCTGCGCGAGGGCGACTCGATCGCGGTCAACGGCGTCTGCCTGACCGCGACGCGTGTCGAAGAGGGCGGTTTCGCCGCCGAGGTGATGGCCGAGACGCTGCGGCGCTCGTCGCTCGGCGAGCTGCGCGAGCGCTCGCCGGTCAACCTCGAGCTGCCGCTGCGCGTGAGCGACCGGCTCGGCGGCCACGTCGTGCAGGGTCATGTCGACGGCGTTGGCACCGTCGCGGCGGTACGCGAGGACGGCTTCGCGCGCGTGCTCGACGTCGCGATCGAGCCCGCGCTCGCGCGCTACCTCGTGGAGGAGGGGTCGGTCGCGCTCGACGGCGTCAGCCTGACCGTCAGCGCCATCTCACAGCGCGGCTTCTCGGTGTCGCTGATACCGGAGACGCTCCGGCGCACGGGCTTGGGAGAGGTTGGGGTGGGGACGAGGGTCAACGTCGAGGTCGACGTGCTCGCGAAGCACGTCGAGCGTCTGATGCAGGCGCGAGCGCGGGAGTCCGCGACCGAAGGAGCAGCGACATGAGCAGCGACATGAGCACAGCACGCACGACAACGCCGTTCGCGACGATCGAGGAGGCGATCGAGGAGATCCGCCAGGGCAGGATGGTCGTCGTCTGCGACGACGAAGACCGCGAGAACGAGGGCGATCTGGTGATGGCGGCGCAGTTCGTCACGCCCGAGGCGATCAACTTCATGGCGAAGGAGGCGCGCGGCTGGATCTGCCTCGCGCTGACGCCCGAGCGCTGCGACGAGCTCGGCCTCGAGCTGATGACGGCGAAGAATGAGTCGGCGCTGCAGACGCCGTTCACGATCACGATCGAGGCGCGCGACGGCGTCACGACAGGCGTGTCGGCGCATGACCGCGCGCACACGATGCAGGTCGCCGTCGACCCGAAGACTCGACCCGAGGATCTCGCGCAGCCGGGGCACGTCAACCCACTGAAGGCCAAGCCGGGTGGCGTGCTCGAGCGCACGGGCCACACCGAGGCGAGCGTCGATCTCGCGCGCCTCGCCGGCCTGATCCCGGCGGGCGTGATCTGCGAGGTGATGAACGAGGACGGCTCGATGGCGCGCGTGCCCGATCTGGCCGAGTACTGCGAGCGCCACGGGCTGAAAATGGTCACGATCGCCGACCTGATCGCCTACCGGCGGCGCAACGACCGACTGGTCGAGCGCGTCATTTCGACACGCCTGCCGACGACGTTCGGCGACTTCGAGGCGGTCGGCTACCGCTCGACGGTCGACGACAAGCACCACGTCGCGCTCGTCAAGGGCAACGTCGCGGGCGAGGCCGACGTGCTCGTGCGCGTGCACTCGGAGTGTCTGACGGGTGACGTGTTCCACTCGCTGCGTTGCGACTGCGGCGAGCAGCTCGAGTCGGCGCTGTCGATGATCGAGCACGAAGGGCACGGCGTGCTGTTGTACCTCGCGCAGGAGGGTCGCGGGATCGGGCTGCTGAACAAGCTGCGTGCGTATCGGCTGCAGGAGGACGGCCTCGACACGGTCGAAGCGAACGAGCGACTTGGGCTGCCGGCCGACCTGCGCGACTACGGGATCGGCGCGCAGATCCTCGCCGACCTCGGCCTGTCGTCGATCCGGATCCTGACGAACAACCCGAAGAAGATCAGGGGCCTGGAGGGCTACGGCCTGTCGGTCACCGCGCAGATCCCAATCGAGCACGCGCCGAACGCGCACAACGAGGCGTACATGCGGACGAAGGCGCAGCGAATGGGTCACACGCTGCACCACCAAGGACTGAACCTCGACGAGGAGCTGTTGCACGCCGAGCGCGAGCACGACCGCGCGCTCGCCGAGGACCGCTCCGCAGCCGGCGAGCGGTCGTCGGCGACGGAGCACCCGGACGAGCAGGACAGCCGGTGAGCGACGCCTACGCGATCGTCGTCGGTCGCTTCTACGAGGACCTCGCCGAGCGGCTCGTCGCCGGCGCGAAGACTGCGTTCGCGCAGGACGGCGAGCACGCGGTCGAGGTGTTCGACGTGCCGGGCGCGTTCGAGCTCCCGCTCGGCGCGAGCTACGCCGCGCGCAGCGGACGCTTCGCCGGCGTTGCGTGCCTCGGCGCGGTGATTCGCGGCGAGACCAGCCACTACGAGTTCGTCTGCGCCGAGGCGGCCGCAGGTGTGATGCGCGTACAGCTCGACACCGGCGTGCCGTGCGCATTCGGCGTGCTGACCGTCGAGAACATGGAGCAGGCGCTCGCGCGCGCCGGCGGCGACAAGCGCGATCAGGGCGCGCACGCGGCCGAGGCCGTCCTGCGCATGGCCGAACTGCGTTGCAGACTCGCTCCGCCCTGAGACGCAAGCGTCGCGGTCGTCCGATCTCGATCAAAAACCATCTAGACTGCGCGCGATGGCAAAGGTGTGTCACAGCTGCGGCAAGGGACCCGCGTTCGGTCAGAGTCGCAGCCACTCGATGGTCGCGACCAAGCGTCGCTTCGACCCGAACCTGCAAAAGGTGCGGATCATCGTCGGCAAGGCGCCGAAGCGCGTCTACGTCTGCACACGTTGCCTCAAAGCCGGCAAGGTATTGAAGGCTGTCTAGTCGTTTCGGCGCCCGCGGTGCGCCGCGGCCGGATGAAGTGATAGACGTGTCAGCGTGACGGATACCAACCTTGGCCGGTTTCGTACGGCCGTGGCGGGCGCGCTGGCACATCTGGAATCGCGCCGCCAGGAGGTCAACGACCTGAACGTGTTCCCCGTCGCCGACGGCGACACCGGCGACAACATGGCGCTGACGCTGCGCGCCGTGCTCGACGAGCTCGACCGCCTGCAGGGCGCGGGCGGCGGGCGCACGATCGACGAGATCGGGCGCGAGGAGATCGTCCAGTCGGTCGCGCGCGCGGCGCTGCTCGGCGCGCGCGGTAACTCCGGCGTGATCCTCTCACAGCTGATCCGCGGTGCCGCCGAGGAGCTCGTCTCGCGGCCGGGGCAGCTGATCGACGCGACGCTGATCGGCGCGGCGCTCGCGAACGCCGCCGACCGCGCGTACTCGTCGGTGCGCGAGCCCGCCGAGGGGACGATTCTGACGGTCGCTCGCGAGATGGCGCACCAGATCGTCGCCGACCTCGCGCACAGCTCCGAGAATCCCCGCCTCGGGCCCGCGACCGAGCGCTCCGAGCAGGACGCGGCGATCGCGGCGGCGCTCGAGCGCGCGGTGATCGCCGGGCAGGACTCGGTCAAGCGCGGCCCCGAGCTGCTCGCGGCGCTGCGCGACGCCGGCGTCGTCGACGCCGGCGGCTACGGGTTGACGATCATGTTCGCGGGCGTCGTCGCGGCGCTGCGCGGCGACGAGCCGCCCGCGCTCGATCATCACGCGCCGGCGCGCATCACGCACCCGGAGCACAGCTCGAGCACGTACCGCTTCTGCACAAATTTCGCCGTCACCGGCAGCGGGTTGAGCCCGGGACGCTTCATCACGCCGCTGGAGGAGCTCGGCGACTCGGTGCTCGTCGTCGGCGACTCGAGCACGCTGAAGGTGCACCTGCACACCGACGACCCCGAACGCGCAACCGACGTGTTCGCGGGCGCCGGCGAGGTCTCGCGCCTGGACGTCGCCGACATGCGCCTGCAGGTGCAGGAGCGCGAGGCGCGACTCGACGCGACGAGCGACGACGGTCACGACTCCGCCGGCGCGAGCAACGGCGCCGCGGCGGCGCACAACGGGCGCCGCCCGCACGGCGCGCCGCGCGAGGCTCCGATCGCGCGCTGCGGCGCCGTCGCCGTCGTCAGCGGCGACGGTCTCGCGCAGCTGTTCAAAGAGCTCGGCGTGCAGACGCTCGACGGCGGGCCGACGCTGAACCCTTCGACGTACGACCTGCTTGCGGCGATCCACGAGGCGCCGCCCGAGGAGGTCGTCGTGCTGCCGAACAGCGCGAACGTGGTGATGGCCGCCGAACACGCCGCGCGGCTGTCCGACAAGGAGGTCAAGGTCGCGCGCACGACGAGCCAGCAGGCGGGGCTCGCGGCGGCGGTCGTGCTGAGCCCCGACCGCTCGGTCGAGGAGAACGCGCAGGCCGTCGACGAGGCGCTCGCGCGCGTGCGCACCGGCGCCGTCGCGCCGGCCGCTCGCGACGACGCGCACGGCCGCTTCGTGCGCGGCCAGGCCGTCGGCTTCGTCGGCGAGGAGGTGCACGCGTGGGGCGATCCGACGGACACGCTGCGCGCGGTCCTGCACGCGCTCGCCGCCGGCGACGACGGGCGCGAGCCGGAGCTGATCAGCGTGCTCGCGGGCGCGGACGCGCCGCTGCGTCTCGGCGAGATCGAGGGCATGGTCAACGGCGGCGTCGAGCTCGAGCTGCGCGACGGCGGGCAGCCCGCCTACTGGTGGCTGATCGCCGCCGAGTAGCGGACCGTCGACGCTGCGCGGAGCGGCGTCCTCGGTCGCTCGCGTGCTGGCCGATCGGCGACCCCGTCGATCGACGATCGGTACGCCACGCTCCCTGCGTCCTTGCTCCGCTTGGTCGACGGCCCGCTACCGGGTAATGGCTCAGGCTTTGGCGATGACCGGCGCGGTGATCATCATGGAGGCGGATGGCTGCTGCCGCGAGCACCGAGATCGCAGACCGCGAGCCGCCGGTGCCGGCAGGCGCCGAGCGTATGGGGGCGTCTGTGCGCGCGTTCGCCGGCGAGCGCGCGCTGAGCCGCGCCGAGATGCTCGAAGCCGGCGTGCGCTGGCCGCGTCCCGAGCGCCTCGCCGAGCCGCTGCGGCTGCCGAAGGGCAAGCTCGCCGACGGGATGCGCGCGCTTGGGTTGGACACGGTCGGCGACCTGCTCGAGCACCTGCCGCGCGAGCGCCGCGAGTCGCGCACGGTCGCCGAGCTGCGCGCCGGCGAGCAGGCGACCGTCGCCGTGCGCGTCCGCGCGATCGGCGCGCGGCCGGTGCGCCGCCGCGGCATGCGCCCGCTTGTCGAAGCGACCGTGTTCGACGTGACCGGCACGATGCGGGCGACGTTCTTCAACCAGCCGTGGCTCGTACAGCGCTACCCGCCGGGCACGGACCTGCTGCTGCACGGCAAGGCCGACGCGCGCGGCGGCTTTCGCGTCTCGGGCCACGCGGTCGGCTCGCAGCCCGCGCGCGGCGATCAAGCCGGCGGCGCGGTCGGGCATTACGCGGCGAGCGAGGGCGTCAGCTCGACGCAGATCTTGACGCTCGTGCAAGGCGTACGCGAGCGGCTCGCCGATGTGCTCGAGTCGCTGCCGGCGGGCGCGCGCGTGCGCGAGCGCCTGCCCGACCGAGCCGGCGCGCTCGCGGCGATGCATTTCGCGCGCGAGCACGACGACAGCGAGCGAGGGCGCGAGCGACTCGCGTTCGAGGAGTTGCTGCTCGCGCAGATGGCGTTCCTGCGCCGCCGCGCGCGGCGGCGCGCGCTGCAGGACGCGACGCCGCTCGGCGAGCCGCCGCAGCTGAGCGCGCGCTGGCTGGTCGGCGGGCTGCCGTTCGAGCCGACCGGCGACCAGCGCCGGACGCTTGTCGAGATCGATGCGGACATCGCCGGCGCGTGCGCGATGCAACGCCTGCTGATGGGCGAGGTCGGCAGCGGCAAGACGGTCGTCGCGCTGTACGCGATGCTGCGCGCCGTCGAGCACGGGCGCCAGGCCGCGCTGATGGCCCCGACCGAGACGCTCGCCGAGCAGCACTTCGCGACGATCCAGCGCCTGCTCGGCGGCGAGCAGGTCTCCTGCGCGCTCTTGACCGGCTCGACGGCCGCCGCCAAGCGCCGCGACACGCTCGGCAAGCTCGCAAGCGGCGAGCTGTCGCTGATCGTCGGCACGCATGCGCTGATCGAGCCCGACGTCGCGTTTCGCTCGCTCGCCGTCGCCGTCGTCGACGAGCAGCACCGCTTCGGCGTGCGCCAGCGCTCGGCGCTTCACCGCAAGGGGACGCCGCATATGCTGCACATGACCGCGACGCCGATCCCGCGGACGCTCGCGCTCGCGGGCTACGGTGACCTCGACACAAGCACGCTGCGCGAGCTGCCAGCCGGGCGCCAGCCGATCGACACGCGCGTCGTCGCCGGCGAGCGCGGCCGCGCTCGCGCGTACGAGGAGCTGCGCAAGCACCTGCGCGCCGGGCGCCAGGCGTTCGTCGTCTGCCCGCTGATCGAGCAGCAAGAGGCGGCCGTCGGCGCCGAGCGGGCGCCGTCGGCGCGCGGCGCGCTCGATGAGCTGCGCGCGGCGACCGACGAGCTCGAGCGTTTGCGCTCGGGCGAGCTGCGCGGGCACGAGCTCGTGCTGATGCACGGCGGCATGCGCACGCGCGAGAAGCAGGAGGCGATGGCCGCGTTCTCCTCCGGCGCGGCCGACGTGCTCGTCGCGACGACCGTCATCGAGGTCGGTATCGACGTGCCCAACGCGACCGTCATGCTCGTCGAGAACGCCGAGCGCTTCGGGATCTCGCAGCTGCACCAGCTGCGCGGTCGGATCGGCCGCGGCGAGCACCGCGCGACCTGCTTGCTGATGGGTCCGCCCGGCTCGCCGCGCCTGCGCGCGCTGGCCGCGCACTCCGACGGCTTCCGCCTTGCCGAGATCGACCTCGAGCTGCGCAGCGAGGGCGAGCTCGTCGGCACGCGCCAGTCGGGAGTCGGCCAGTTCGACGTCGCGCGGCTGCCCGACGACGCGCTCCTGCTCGAGCGCGCGCGTGTGTGGGCGCAGGAGATCGTCGCCGCCGACCCCGAGCTGCGCGCGCCCGAGCACGCGCTGCTCGCCGACGCGCTACTGCGCGCGTTCGGCGCCGACGCGCTCGAGCCGATCCCGGCCTGAGCATGCGCGTGATCGCGGGCGAGCTCGGCGGCAGGCGCCTGCGGGCGCCACGCGGCCGCGCCACGCGCCCGACGTCCGAGCGCGTGCGCGAGGCGCTGTTCGCGATGCTCGGCGACGTCGAGCGCGCGAGCGTGCTCGACCTGTTCGCCGGCAGCGGCGCGCTCGGGATCGAGGCGCTCTCGCGCGGCGCCGCCGACGCCGTGTTCGTCGAGCGCGACGCGCTCGCGCTACGCGCCCTGCGCGCGAACCTCGACGCGCTGAAGCTGGCGCCGACGCGCGCGAGCGTGCGCTCCGTCGACGCGCTCGCCGCGCTCCTGAGCGCACGCAGACGCAAAGACACATACGATCTGATCTTCATCGACCCCCCGTACAGCCAGGCGCGCGACTGGGGGCCGGAGCTCTCGACGGCGCTGCCGCCGCTGCTCCGGCCGGCGGCGCGCGTGGTCGTCGAGAGCGATCGGCGAGCTCCGTTGCAACTGGGGCTCGAGCTCGACCGCGAGCGACGCTACGGCGACACCACGATCAGAGTCCACCTGCACCGATGACGCCGTCAACGAAGTCGATCGCCGTCTGCCCAGGGTCGTACGACCCGATCACGAACGGGCACCTCGACGTGATCCGCCGCGCCTCGCGCCTGTACGACGAGGTGGTCGTCGCCGTCGTCAACCGGTCAGTGCGCAAGAGCACGGCGCTGTTCGACATCGACGAGCGGATGCGCTTCATCGAGGGCGCGATCGCCGATCTCGACGGCGTCCGCGCTGAGCCGTTCTCGACGCTCGTCGTCGAGTTCGCCAAGCACGTCGGCGCGCGCGCGATCGTCAAGGGGCTGCGCGCGATCTCCGATTTCGAGTACGAGTTGGAGATGAACCAGCTCAACCGCCGCCAGGATCCCGAGATAGAGTCCGTGTACCTGATGGCGAGCCCGCAGTACAGTTTCCTGTCATCGAGCGGCGTCAAGGAGCTCGCCACGTTCGGAGGCAGGATCGACGACCTCGTCCCCGATGAGGTCGCCCGACGCTTGCAGGAAGAGCTGAAGCGCTGACGAATGGGACGTGACACGTGATCTCGAACTTCAACGGCGGCTCGATTGGGCCGCAGACCACGCTCCGCTAGGCCGCAGATGGACGTTCTCGTACTGATAGACAAGCTCGACGACTTGGTGCACAACGCCAAGCCCGTGCCGCTGACCGACCAGGTGCGCGTCGACAAGGAGGAGATCTACGACATCCTCGACCAGATGCGCGCGACGATCCCCGAGGAGATCAAGCAGGCGCGCTGGATCGTCAAGGAGCGTCAGGAGATGCTCGCCGAGGCCAAGAAGGAGGCTGAGCGGATCATCAAAGACGCGCGCGAGCGCCAGGAGCGCCTCGTCGGCGAGGAGGAGGTCACCAAGCAGGCCGAGCGCGCCGCCGAGGACATCGTCGAGGACGCGCGCGCCCGCGAGCGCGAGATCCGCCTCGGCGCCGAGGACTACGCCGACGAGATCCTCAACACGCTCGAGATCAACCTCTCGAAGTTCATCGCCGCCGTGCAGCGTGGCCGCGAGCGCCTGCAGGGCAAGGACGAACCAGCCGAAGTCGGCTAGGACGCCGCGGGGCGGCGCGAGGCTGTGTCCTCGGTCGCTCATGTGCTCTCGCACATTTCGCTGCCTGCGTCCTTGCCTCGCTTGCCCGCGACGGCCTAGCGGCGGCGTTGCACGTCGGAACGGCGCGCGACCGCGCTCGTCCCGCTGACGGGCGGCGGCCGGCGCCTGCAGGCGCCGCGGTTGGGGTAGGGTCCGCGCCGTGGATGCGCAGGAGGTGAAGTACAAGCTGCAGGTCGCGCGCGCGCTGCTCGGCACGGGCATCGTGCATCCCGAGCGACCCGACAAGACCGTGCGCGTGCTCGCCGCGCTGCGGCGCTGGGGGCCGAGCTCGCCGGCGGCGTACAAGGGCGGCGCGGCTCGCTTCGCAGACCGCGCGGCGGTGATCGACGACCGCGGCGCGGTCGCGTTCGGCGAGATCGACGAGCGCACGAACGCGCTCGCCAACTCGCTGCGCGCGGCCGGAGTCGGCGAAGACGACGACGTCGCGATCATGTGCCGCAACCACCGCGGCTTCGTCGAGGCGACGGTCGCGTGCGCGAAGCTCGGCGCCGGCGCGCTGTATCTCAACACGGCGTTCGCCGGCCCGCAGATCGCCGACGTGCTGCGACGCGAAGACCCGGTCGCGGTGATCTACGACGAGGAGTTCGCCGGGCTCGTCGCCGACGGGACGGAAGGGCGCAAACGCTACGTCGTGCGCAGCGAGCCCGCGGCCGGCGGCCCCGAGCAGACGCTCGAGCAGCTGATCGCCGCCGGCCCCCCGTCCGAGCCGCCGCCGCCGGCCGAGAAAGGCCGCGTCGTGATCCTCACGTCGGGCACGACCGGCACGCCGAAGGGCGCCGCGCGCAAGCAGCCCGACACGCTCGAGCCGGCCGCCGCGCTGTTCTCGAAGATCCCGCTGAAGGCGCGCGAGACGACGGTGATCGCCGCGCCGATGTTCCACTCGTGGGGCTACGCGCACTTCACGCTCGCGCTGGCGCTGTCCTCGACGCTCGTGCTGCGACGCCGGTTCGATCCCGAGGAGACGCTGCGCGCGGTCTCGCAGCATCGCGCGACCGCGCTTGCCGTCGTGCCGGTGATGCTGCAGCGGATTCTCGACCTCGGCGAGCGGACGCTCGCGCGCTACGACACGAGCTGCCTGCGCGTGATCGCCGTCAGCGGCTCGGCGCTGCCGGGCGAGCTGGCGACGCGCGCGATGGACGCGTTCGGCGACGTGCTCTACAACCTGTACGGCTCGACCGAGGTCGCGTGGGCGACGATCGCGACGCCCGAGGACCTGCGCGCGGCGCCTGGCACGGCCGGCCGCCCCCCGATCGGCACGGTCGTGAAGCTGCTCGACGCCGACGGGCGCGAGGTCCCGCCGGGCCTCGGCGGACGGATCTTCGTCGCCAACGAGATGATGTTCGAGGGGTACACGGGCGGCGGCGGCAAGGAGATCGTCGGCGGCCTGATGAGCACCGGCGACGTCGGGCACTTCGACGGCGGCGGGCGGCTGTTCGTCGACGGGCGCGACGACGAAATGATCGTCAGCGGCGGCGAGAACGTGTTCCCGCGCGAGGTCGAGGACCTGCTCGCCGACCACCCGGCGATCGAAGAGGCGGCGGTGCTCGGCGTCGCCGACGAGGAGTGGGGCCAGCGACTGAAGGCGTTCGTCGTGCTGCGCGCCGGCGCCAAGCTGAGCGTCGAGGACGTGCAGGAGCACGTCAAGGAGAACCTCGCGCGCTACAAGGCGCCGCGCGACGTCGTGTTCCTCGAGCAGCTTCCGCGCAACGCGACGGGCAAGGTGCTCAAGCGCGAGCTGCAGACCTGCGCCGCCCCCGCGTAGCGCACGTGCCTTACGCGGCCGCGCGCCGGGCGCTCCGCACGCGGTCGGTCGAGCAGACGCGCGCGCATGCCTCGCTAGCCTGGAGCGATGGCCGCGCAGACGCACGACTTCGATCTCGGCGCGCTGCGCCTGAGCACCGGCGAGGGCCGGCGCTTGCAGCTGCGGGCGCCGATCGAGTCGCTGCAGCTCGGCGGCGAGCGCTACGAGGCCGCGCCGCTCGATCGCACGGCGTCGGGCGTTGCGGTCGTGCTCGACGTCTCGCGCATGATGGGCGGCGGCTACGCCCTTCGCCTGCGCTTCTCGGCGGCGCTGAGCGGTCCGTGCATGCGCTGCCTGCAACAGGCCGAGCCGACCGTCGAGGTCGACGTCCGCGAGGTCGATCGGCCCGGCGAAGGCGAGGAGCTGGAGAGCCCGTACGTGCACGAGGAGACGCTCGACCTCGCCGCGTGGGCGCGCGACGCGTTCGCGCTCGCGGCGCCCGTCAAGGTGCTGTGTCGCGAGGATTGCGCCGGGCTCTGTCCGGTCTGCGCCGCCGCCCTGGACGAGGCCGGGCCTGCGCACGCTCACGAGTCGGCGCTGGACCCGCGCTGGGCGAAGCTGCGCGAGCTGAAGCTCGAGTAGGCGAACGCGCGGCTGGTACCCTTCTGCACCGCATGGCCGTCCCGAAGAAAAAGCAGTCACACAGCCGCACCGCCAAGCGTCGAGCGCAGCACAAGATCGGCACGCCGGCGGTCAACGCCTGCCCGCAGTGCCACAGCCCGCGCCGGCCGCACCGCGTCTGCCCGGTGTGCGGGCACTACGCCGGCCGCGAAGTCGTCGCGCCCAGTGGGTCCGGGCACGACCACGATCACGAGCACGAGCACGAGCAGTAGCGGGGCCGGTGGCCTCGACGCCGCTGTCCGCCGCATCGCCGAACGGGACCGCTGAGCCGGTCGTCGCGGTCGACTGCAACGGCGCCGATCTCGGACCTGCGGAGGTGGCCGCCGGCGCGGCGATCGCGGCCGCGCGCGGGGCGCGCGTGCTGCTGTTCGGCCCCGCCGCCGAGCTGGGCGACCCGCCCGACGGCGTCGAGATCGTCGACGCGCCGCTGTCGATCGCCAAGGGCGCCGATCCGGTCAGCGCCGTGCGCGCCAACCCGACGGCGTCGATCGTGCAGGCGGCGCGCGCGGTCGCGGCCGGGCGCGCGCAGGCGCTCGTCTGCGCGGGCGGAACCGGCGCGGCGCTCGCGGCGGGCCTGTTCAACATCAAGCGCATGCGCGGCATCTACCGTCCGGCGCTGGCGCTGCCGCTGCCGGTTCCCGGCAGCCCGGTGACGCTGCTCGACGTCGGCGCGAACGCCGTCGTGCGGCGCGAGCACCTCGTGCAGTTCGCGTTCATGGGCGCGGCGCTGTCGAGCACCGTGCTCGGCGTCGCGCGCCCGCGCGTCGGCCTGCTCTCCAACGGCGAGGAGGCCGAGCGCGGCAGCCCGCTCGTGGTCGAGGCGGCTCAGGAGCTGACGCGGCGGCTCGGCGGGGACGCTGGCGCGTTCGAGTTCGTCGGCAACGTCGAGGGCGGCGACGTGACGGGCGGGGTCGCCGACGTCGTCGTCACGGACGGCTTCACGGGCAATGTCGCGCTGAAGTTGATGGAGGGGGTCTCGCAGACGCTGCTCGGCGGCATCAGGCAGGCGGCGACGTCGACGCCGCGCGCGAAGCTCGGCGGCCTGCTGCTGCGCCCGGCGCTCGGCAAGCTCCGCGCCGAGATCGATCCGGAGCTGCAGGGCGGCGCCTACCTGCTCGGGTTGCGGCGGCTCGGCGTCGTGCCGCACGGGCGCTTCTCGCGTCACGGCTTCGCCGAGGCGATCGTCCGCGCGCAGCTCGGCGCGCGCGAGGACATCGTCGGGCGCACCGGGCGCGCGCTCGCCGAGGCCGGCGCGCTGCGGGAGTCGCCCGCGTCCGCGCCTGGCGCTAGCCTGCGACCGACCGCATGAGCTTCTCCGAACGGCCCACGACGACGCGGCCCTCGCGCGCGCTGGCGAGCGCGCCTGTCCCCGGCGCGAGCGCTCGGCGATGACGACGCTCACGAGCGATCAGGTGTTCGCGCTGATCCGCGACCACCTCGCCGACGAACTCGACGTCGAGCCGGGCGCGATCGCCCAGGAAACGCGCTTCAAAGAGGATCTCGAGGCCGACTCGCTCGACCTCTACACGCTCGTGCAAGAGCTCGAGGACACCTACGGAGTCAACATGTCCGACGAGCAGGCGGCGCAGATCCTGACCGTCGGGCAGGCCGTCGAGTTCGTGATCGCGCACCAGCGCCAAAACGGGGCAAGCGATGGCCGATGAAGCTGCTGGCGGAGCTGCTCGACGAGCTGCCGGAGGACCTGGCGCGCCAGGTCTTCACGCACGCGTCGTGGAGCGAGCGCCGCGGCGACTCCTACGCGCGGCTGGCGTTTCTCGGCGACAGCGTGCTCGCGCTGGCGGTCACGACGCACCTGTATCCGCGCCTGGAGGCCGAGCGCTTCGGCGCCGGTCGTCTGACGAAGATCCGCGCGCAGGCCGTCTCGGGGCCGTCCTGCCGCGCGGTGGCGGTGCGACTCGGGCTGCCCGAGCGCCTGCGCGCCGCGGCGCCGGTGGGCGTGCAGGGCAGCGCAACCGCGCTGATCGAGACCGAGCGTGTGCTCGCCTCGGTGATCGAGGCGGTGATCGGCGCGTGCTACCTGCACGCCGGCTACGAGCGCACCGCGCAGGCCGTCGTCGAGGCGTTCACGCCGGAGATCGAGGAGGCGCTCGAGCACCCGGTCGACTTCAAGTCGGCGCTGCAGGAGCTGCTCGCACGGCGCGGCGAGGAGGTCGCCTACCGCGTGATCTCAGAGGAGGGGCCGCCGCACGAGCGCACGTACACGATCGCGGCGAGCGTCGACGGGCGCGAGCTCGGCTCAGGGAGCGGGCGCAGCAAGAAGCACGCCGAGCAGGAGGCCGCCCGCGAGGCCGTCGAGCGGATCGAGTCGTGAGCGCGCGATGCGGCTGAAGTCGCTGACGCTGAAGGGATTCAAGTCGTTCCCCGATCGCACGACGCTCGACTTCGGGCCGGGCGTCAGCGTCGTCGTCGGCCCGAACGGGTCGGGCAAGTCGAACGTGACCGACGCCGTCCTCTGGGCGATGGGCGAGCAGTCGCCGCTCGCCGTCCGCGGGCAGTCGATGCAGGACGTGATCTTCGGCGGCGGCCACGGCGTGCAGGCGCGCAGCTCAGCCGAGGTCGAGATCGTGCTCGACAACTCCGACGGCACGGTCGACGTGCCGCTTTCGGAGATCTCGATCGCCCGTCGCCTGGATCGCACGGGCGACGGCGGCTATCGCCTCAACGGCGCGCGCTGCCGGCTGACCGACGTGATCGAGGTGCTCTCCGACACGGGCCTGGGCAAGGAGAACCACTCGGTCATCTCGCAGGGACGCGTCGAGCAGATCGTCACCTCCAAGGCGCGCGACCGGCGCCTGCTGATCGAGGAGGCGGCCGGCCTCGGCAAGCATCGCAAGCGCCGTCGCCGCGCACAGCTGAAGCTCGAGCGCACGCAGGAGAACCTCGACCGCGCGCTCGACGTCGAGCGCGAGGCGCGCACGCGGCTCCGTCCGCTCAAGCGCCAGTCCGAAGCGGCGGAGCTGCA
>Ga0210386_10000627_pt1 | contig 32573 bp, 32 predicted proteins | sample IncBWH32OmetaG_FD_160091 | JGI IMG/M metagenome (GOLD analysis project Ga0210386, IMG submission 160091) | Forest soil microbial communities from Barre Woods Harvard Forest LTER site, Petersham, Massachusetts, United States - Inc-BW-H-32-O ...
CGAGATACAGTGTGATCGCCAGCGACTCGTTCAGTACGAACCCCTCGTCATCGATGCTTGGCACCAATCCGTTCGGATTAACGGCCAAAAACTCCGATGACTGTGTGTTCAACGGCACGTCGGGGGCATATGGTTCTGGCAAGCGATAGTATTGGATCACCGGCACCTGTTCATAAGGAATGCCGAGTTCCTTCGCCATCCAGATCGGCCGTGTCGCACGGGACCGCAAGACCCCGTAGATTTTAAGTGCCATTGGGTCAATATCCTTCATCGCGTCGATCGTGACGGTTTCCGCCCGTGATCGGCATGGTCCGCCATCCTGAATGCCGAGTCACGCTTCGCCATATCGTTCAGCCGGACGTGCACGGACGATGACCCTTGATACGGATCGGTTGCCGCGGTGTCGTTTGCACGAGTCAGGCACCATCACGTCGATCACGAAGCGCGGCAGGCGCATCGTCTTCAATCGTTTCATCTCAGCCTGATCCGGCCGTGCTGGTCCTAGATGGTCGCCATTGCGTCCGCGCGATGGGTGTCGCGACCAGCTGGACTGACCCAGATCACGCACCCGTCGGCGGTCGTGTGCAATTGCCGCTATTCCTGGAACATGTGCGTCGCGTGTGTGATCGCCGCGCCAGCGCGCATTGCGGCAGCGACCACGGCCGTTTCGCTGAGTTCGGCGTCCGAAGCACCTGCCTTGCGCGCCTCCTTGGTGTGGATCGCAATGCAATAGGGGCACTGCGTGGTCAGTGCCACCGCCAGTGCCAAAAGCTGCTTGGTCTTGCTGTCGATGGCACCGGGCGCGAAGGCGGCCTTATCAAACGCCCAGAAGGCCTGCATCCCGGGTGCTGCGGCGTTCTCGATTGTCTTGAGCGCGGCGAGATTTTTCATGTCGTACATTGTGCCCTCCTGATGTTTGACCTGCCGACGGAGCGGCAGAGTTGGTGACGAATTGCAACCGAACAGGTCATGGCCGACGCGGCGCGCGCAAAGCGCCATCGGGCAAGAGAAATCGATCGATGTCGGTCCGTGACCAGTATGGTCCGCACGCAATACATCCCATGCAAACAGATAGAAATGAATGTGCGTGACATATCAGTCATATGCCAAAATCCGACAATTCCTTCGATACGGCGACAGTCTCTATGCGCTGGCCACGGCCGCGATAGCTGTAGCGTATATCGGCTTCCGAGGACTCCTGTTCCGCCAGCGCCAGCATCCGCGGATGGTGCGGCGACAATTCGCAGGCCGGATCAGCCGCGCGGGCGTCGCCGGCGATGGCCAGCGCCTGACAGCGACAGCCGCCGAAATCGATCTCGCGCAACGCGCATGATCGGCATGGCTCCGTCATCCATTCAGTGCCGCGGAATGCCTGGAAGGCCGGTGAGTCCCGCCAGATCGCCTGCAATGGGTGCTCGCGAACCGACCAGAATTGCAGGCCGGGAATGGTTTCGGCAGCGTGGCAAGGTAGCACCCGCCCAGATGGCGTCACGTTCAAGGAGCGCCGCGCCCAACCGCCCATGCAGGCCTTCGGCCGTCGCGCATAATAGTCTGGCACAACTAGGTCGATCACCAGCCGATCGGCATAGTGCGGGCGGATTTGCTCCACCGCCAGCATCGCCTGATGAACCTGCGCCCATGTCGGCATCAGCGCGCACCGGTTGTGCAATGCCCAGCCATAATATTGCGCATGCGCAATCTCCACGCGCCCGGCACCCAACACGGCAGCCAATTCAACCAATGCCGTGACGTGATCGATGTTAGCGCGATGGATCACCACATTGATGGTCAGCGCGAGCCCCAGCTCCACCACCAATCGGGCAGACGTCAGCTTGCGGGCATGTGCGCCGGCATAGTCCGCGATGCGATCAGCGCTCGCCGCATCGATGTCCTGCAGCGAGAGCTGGACGTGGTCCAGCCCGACCTCCTTCAAGCGCGCGAGGCGCAGAGCATCCAGCCCGACCGACGAGGTGATCAGGTTGGTGTAGAGCCCCACGTCATGCGCCGCGCCCGCAATTTCGAGGAGATCGCGGCGCGATGCGGGCTCACCGCCGGACAAATGCACGTGTAGCACGCCAAGCGCAACGGCCTCGCGAAACACCCGAGACCAGGTCGCGGCGTTCAATTCGTCGGCGCGGTTTTCGAGGGCCAATGGATTTGAGCAATACGGACAGGCGAGCGGACAGCGATGTGTCAGCTCGGCCAGCAACCCGAGCGGTGCCGGAAACTTCGCCCCGGCCAGCGGCACGTTCACGCCGCCAGCATCCGTTTTGCCGCGAGCTCTGCCAGCAGGTCGTTGACGTCGTCGGCGATCACACTGCGGTCAGCCGAGTACAGGCCAGCGAGTTCATCGACGATCTGGGTCACGGTCCGGCGGCCGTCGCATCGGCGCAAAATCTCGTTCGCAGGCCCTTCGGTTTCGATGACCCGTTCCGGACCGAGCAGAACCCACGCGTCGCGTGTCGCATCAAAATGCAACCGCACGCCGGGCGCGAGCCGGGGGCACACCGGCACCTGCGATGCCTCTTTGTCCTGCATCAGTGATGTCCAACACCGTGATAGTCCCCCCGCGTGGCAGGGCGAAGTTACCACCGCGCAAAAACGCCGCAGCCTCCCCGTCACCGAGGTGGCACACACCGCTCGACTGGCCTAGGTTGGCCCACCAATCTTCGACACGACGTCGTGAACTACAGTGTCCCGGCGAAGTAACCGTTGATTTCCATGCCGACGGAGATTTCGCGAAGTTTCGGACGTGTCCATGCCATCGGATATTTCCTCGCTTTCTTGCGTTCCGTTAAGGACGCAGAGCCGACTATCAAACCAGCCTTAGTAACACTAGCAGATCAGGTCGGCACCGTCCATCATATCGTCGATTTATCTGCGCTGTGCACAGGGTGTGACGGGCTATCGAGCGGGCGAATTTGGTGTCCCCGCGGCGATGCGGAAGTGCGGCGCCGCGCGTCGCAGCTGGGCTAAGCGCCGCTCGTCACGCGCGAGCGCCCGGGCGGCGTATAGTGCCGCTTGCAGCGGCATTATTGCTCACTGGAATTGCTCACTGGAACTTGACCCCACATGAACCGACCGATAGTCTTTGACACAACAGTTGGGCAAACTGGATGGAGGAGCCTGGCATGACCTGGAAAGCTCCCGGAATGATTGAGCATGTGCCCAATTCCGACGTCCCGCACGAATTCTAGCACGCTAAGCTGGGCGCCATTCGTGCCACGTCAGTGACCCGACCAACCGTCGCACGAACCCCATGCGCGTGCGCGTTTTAGGTGCCGCAGCCGGTGGCGGGTTTCCGCAATGGAATTCGAACGCCGTAGGTTGTCGACGTGCCCGCGCTGGCGACCCGAACGCCAGACCTCGCACGCAGGCGTCGATTGCCGTCAGTGCCGACGGATCGCATTGGTTTCTGTTCAATGCCTCACCCGACCTGCGCCAGCAGATTGAGGCGTCTCCCTGCCTGCAGCCGCGGGAAGGCTTACGCTCCTCACCGATCGCGGGCGTCGTTCTCACCAGCGGCGACGTGGACGCGATCGCAGGGCTGCTGACGTTGCGCGAGCGGCACGCATTCACCATCTACAGCACGGCAGGAATGCACCGAGTACTGGACGCAAACCCAATCTTCGAGGTCCTGGCGCGCGACCTGGTCACGCGGCAATGCGTGGAGGTCGGCGTGCCCGTTATGCTGACGCTGCCGGATGGTTCGCCCAGCGGGCTGTCAGTGGAGTTGTTCTCGATCCCAGGCAAAGTCCCGCTCTATCTTGAGGGAACGACCGGTGCGCCGCCGATTGCCGAGATCGATACGACGGTCGGCGCCGCGGTCAGCAACGGACGTCGGCGACTGTTCTTCATCCCCGGCTGCGCCGGAATGACCGGCGCGCTGGCCCGGTGTCTGCATGGCGCGGACCTGGTGCTGTTCGACGGTACCGTGTGGACGGATGATGAGATGCTGCGCGCGGGTGTTGGTCGCAAGACCGGGCTGCGCATGGGCCACATGAGTGTCTCCGGACCGAACGGCACGATTGCGGCCTTCAAGCCACTCGAGGTCCGACTCAAGATCATGCTGCACATCAACAACTCCAACCCGATCCTGCTGGATGACTCGCCTGAACGGGCGGAGGTGGAGGCGGCGGGATGGGAAGTCGCCTATGACGGAATGGAGATCCATCTATGACCGATCGACTGCTGTCACCGGACGCGTTGGAAGCTGCCTTGCGACAGATCGGCGCCGAGCGGTACCACTCACAGCACCCGTTCCACAAAATGATGTACCAGGGGCAATTGACCCGCGGGCAGTTACAGGCCTGGGCGCTCAATCGCTATTATTACCAGTGCCGCATACCCGCGAAAGACGCGACCCTGATCGCGCGGCTGCCGACGCCGGAGCTGCGTCGTACTTGGCGGCGGCGGCTGCACGACCATGATGGCGATGGCCCCGACACCGGTGGGATCGCGCGCTGGCTGCGGCTAACCGACGGTCTGGGCCTGGATCGTGACTACGTGATCTCCACCGCGGGCCTGCTGCCGATTACCCGATTCGCCGTCGATGCCTATGTGGACATCGTGCGCGAGCGGTCGGTCCTCGACGCGATTGCGTCGTGCCTCACCGAATTGTTCTCACCGACCATTATTGCCGAGCGCGTCGGCGGGATGTTAGCGAATTACGACTTTATCACTGCCGATACGCTCGACTATTTCACGCCACGGCTGGATCAGGCGCCGATGGATGCCGAATTCGCGCTCGGCTACGTCAAGGAGCATGCCTGCACGCTGGAGCAGCAGGCGGGCGTACTGGCGGTGCTGCGTACCAAGTGCGATATTCTTTGGGCCATGCTTGATGCGTTGCATCTGGCCTATCTCGATCCCGGGATGATCCCGCCCGGCGCGTTCGTACCCAGCGCGGGATGAACCAGCGACCGGCACACGGCGCCCGAAGGTAATGCGTCGGGCCGCTTACGTCAGATCCGACACCGAATCTCGGCGCCACATCACGTCAGGGTGATATCACGGCAGCGATTGAAAATCCGCGTTTGACGTCCATCCGCAAGGGTTTCCGATAACCAGTCAGTCCGCGGTTGGTGAATTCCAAACCTGGCAGCGGCAGGATGCGTGTGTCGGCAACAGTCGCGGCAACGTGATCCTCTGGATGATGCGTCATCATCCGCTACATCATCTTCAAGCTAATGCCGCTCAACTCGCCCTCGTCCTTGACGCCGACGGACGATGCCGACCTGACGGCAGTTCTGCTTGCCGCCGATTGCTCCCCTGTCGGCACGATACCATTCCCATCCGGCGAAGAGCCGGCATTTGCGCAGGTGAAACTCGGTCCCGTGCCAGGCAAGCCCGACGGGCAGAACGGGGCAGGTGTCTGCAAAATTGACTGACCAGCCGCAATGCAGGGGCACACAGTGGGAAACCCGCAGTGCATGGGCTTGTGCACCGGCCTTTATCGTCCTGTCCATGTGGCGCGCAGGACCAGCACGCGACCCACCACGTCTGTGGTGGAATGCCGCAGCCCGGCCGCGGACCCGACCACCGGCACCTGCCAAACGGAAGGACGAAATGATTGTCGTGAGCGTGATGTATCCGGCAGGCGCCGGGACGACCTTCGACATGGACTACTATCGCACGAAGCATCTTCCGTTGGTCAGTGCGCGCTGGAATGCTTGTGGGCTGCGCAAGGCGAAGGTCCTTTGCGGTGTCGGTGCTCCTGGCGGCGGACCGGCCACATGGTCAGTCATCGCTCTGCTCACCGTCGGCTCGGCCGCGGACGTCAATCAGGCGTTGGCGCAGCACGGCGCAGAGATCGTCGGCGACATCCCCAATTACTCCCGCGTGCAACCGATCATTCAGACCAACGACGTCTTGCTTTGACCTGGTCCGACGGGCGGCTTATCGGTTGGCGTCTCACGAATCTGAGATTTACTGAATTGCCTGTCTTGCAGTAGGATTAGATGTGGCGCGCGAGCAATGGTATCGGGCCGTGGCCGACAACGCCAATCCCAGCCCAGTCCAAGGGACCCGGCCACGCCACAACCACAAGCGGGGAGCGTTAATATGTCCGGAATGATTCAACTTCATCCTGCAATCGATCACGGCATCAAGCCTGGCACCGCGAACTTCGCCGGCGGCACTCTGGTCTGCAAATGCGCACAGGCCCCGGTAAAGGTCGCCATCAAGGGGCAGGTCGCCTACGACCACGCGTGCGGCTGCACGAAATGCTGGAAGCCGGCCGGCGCGACGTTCTCCGTTGTCGCCGTGGTGCCACGCGCCAATCTGACGGTAACTGAGAACGGCAACAAACTCGCCGTCGTCGATCCAAGCGCCGCCATCCAGCGCTATGCGTGCAAGGGTTGCGGGGTCCACATGTACGGACGGATCGAAAACACCAAGCACCCCTTGTACGGCTTCGATTTCATCCATCCGGAACTGTTCGAGCAGTCCGGCTGGGCTCCGCCAGAGTTCGCCGCGTTCGTATCGTCGGTGATTGAATCGGGCGTCAGCCCTGACAGCATGGCCGGCATCCGCGGCCACCTGAAGCAACTTGGCCTCGAGCCTTATGATTGCTTGTCGCCGCCACTGATGGACGCCATCGCCACCCACATCGCCAAGGCCTCCGGCGCACTGCCGAGTTGACCTCGGCTGCACCTGCGCAGCACGGCGGGAGCGTCAGTACGTCACGACGCTGCGGATGCTCTCGCCACGCCGCATCAACTCGAACCCGTCGTTGATCTTCTCGAAGGGCAGCACGTGCGTGATCAGGTCGTCGATATTGATCCGGCCTTCCATGTACCAATCGACGATGCGCGGCACATCCGTGCGGCCCCGCGCGCCGCCGAATGCCGTGCCCTTCCACACCCGTCCCGTTACCAGTTGGAATGGTCGCGTCGCAATCTCCTGCCCGGCGCCCGCAACACCGACGATAATTGACTGGCCCCAGCCGCGATGGGCACATTCCAGCGCTTGGCGCATCACCTTCACATTGCCGATGCACTCGAAGCTGTAATCCGCGCCGCCCTTGGTCAGATCGACCAGGTACGGCACCAGATCGCCCTCGATCTCGCGCGGGTTGACAAAATGCGTCATGCCGAATTTTTCGCTGATTGCGCGGCGCTTGGGGTTCAGGTCAACCCCGACAATCATTTCGGCACCGGCCATCTTCAAGCCCTGGATCACGTTCAGCCCGATGCCGCCCAGTCCGAATACCACGGCCCGTGCCCCCGGTTCCACCCTGGCGGTATTGATCACCGCGCCGATACCGGTGGTGACGCCACAGCCGATGTAGCAGACTTTTTCGAACGGTGCGTCGGGGCGGATCTTTGCCACCGCGATCTCGGGCAACACGGTGAAATTCGCAAACGTGGAGGTGCCCATGTAATGCATGATCGGTGCACCATCACACGAGAATCGGCTGGTGCCGTCCGGCATCAGACCTTTGCCCTGGGTGGCGCGGATGGCGACGCACAGATTGCTCTTGCGGCTGAGGCAATATTCGCACTGCTGGCATTCCGGCGTGTAGAGCGGAATGACGTGATCGCCCTTTTTCACGCTGGTCACACCCGGGCCGATGTCGGCGACGTTACCCGCGCCCTCGTGGCCCAGGATCGCCGGAAAAATCCCTTCGGGGTCGGCACCCGAGAGGGTGAATTCGTCGGTGTGGCAGATGCCGGTTGCCTTGATCTCGACCAGCACCTCGCCGGCGCGCGGTCCTTCCAGGTCGACCATCTCCAGGCTGAGTGGTTGACCGGCCTCGCGGGCCACGGCGGCGCGAACTTTCATGGCAACACCTCCCTCGCGTGACGTGTATCCATATCCGAACGCCAAACAGCGTATCATCAAACGGCGATCATTCGCGGCGAATTTAGCGACATCAGCTGAACGATGACGTGACCGCGTCTGACATTCGACCGAATCGCTCAAGCCAAACCGAGGCAGCTTTTTACTCATGCGCAATATCCGGTCGGGGTCAGCGCACGCGACCCGCAGCATCCTTCCTCCCGGACAGGGCAAAGCCCGCTGCCTGCGCCAACCGCGGCTCAGATCTTCTCGTCCTCCTGATCCGGCCAAGCACAACGCCAGCGCGCAATCCGGAGATTGGGATGTTCCTCGCTCCACTGCACCAGGTAAGGTTGTGCACGCATCGTGCAAGCCTGCAACGATGCCGTTGATTGCAGCAACACATGGTACTCGCGGCATGCGGCCGGATTGCTCAGGCTGCAGGCCAGCACAATCAGGTCCACCAATTGCATGCCCCCGTCCTCGACTGCGTTGCCCCGCCAATACACCGCGCCGCGACGGCGGACCAAATAATGGCCCACGCGTCGGACGTCCGGACGGCCGACGTCGCGCGTGCGGTGTTAGCGGTTGCCGTCTCGCGCGGGGACGTCGCTCGTGGCTTTGTCGCACCTTCACTTGAGTGACAGGATCCAATCGACCATCGTCTTGATATCGGACTCTGACAGGTTCGGATGCGGCGGCATTGGCACCATGCCCCAGGTGCCGACGTGACCGTTCTTGATCGCGCCGACAAGGGTTGGGACCGCATTCGGTTGGCCGGCATATTTTTTGGCGACATCCAAGAACGCGGGGCCTACCAGCTTGTGGTCGATGGCGTGACAGGTGACGCAGTTATTGGTTTTGAAGAGTTGCTCGCCGGGTGGTATGTCGGCCTGGACGGCCCGTGGAGCGAGCGCGACAGACAGCGTTGCGAGGATTGCCATCATCGTCACGCCGACCGTCGCCATCGTCCCCATTGTCACCGCCACCATCGTCATCTTGCGCCACAGTCGGTCCGCCATCTCGCCTCCCTTTCGCGTGGATCTGCCCCGCGCGCCGGCTTCATTCGACACCTGCCGCGCCACGTTGCGTCGCACCATTCAACCTCCGCGCCCAGCGACGGAAAAGACGCCGTCGTGACTGCCGCGCTGGGACACCGCAAGAGCCATGCCACTACGACAGCAGGCCGTGCCACTTGCAATTTCACGTGTTTGCGCCGTTGCCGCTTGCGTGCTGCCTAGCGGTAGCGTCAGAGATGTGACAGACGTCACGAAAAGCGGGACAACTTGTAACCGAGATCGAGTGCCGCAATGATCGGCGACGCCCCAACGGGCGTCATTGGCGAGGGGAGATATCCGACAATGCGCGCGGAAATTTCGACCGACCCGGCGAACCCGACGGCGCACAAGGCGGAGAGCCATGCCGCGTTCATCCGGCGCTGTTGTGCCGATGCCACCGGCGGCAGGCTCGGGAGACAAACCGAATCCTACGTCATTGCCGCCTGGGAACGCTGCCTCAGCGATTACCAGCTCGAACCTGGCGGCAATCCGCGCAGCGAGCGCGTCGACGGCAGTGTCCTCGAAGAACGACGCGCCCAGCTTGGTCCACTGGCGCAGATCGTACGTGCCGAGATGCGCGGCCTGTTCGGCCAGATCGCGCCTTCGCATTATATGCTGCTGCTGACCGATGCCAACGGACTGATCCTGGAACGGATGTGTGAGCCGGGCTGCGAAGAATTGCTGCGTCGTGTCGATCTCGCACCGGGCTTCATCTGGGATGAGCGGCATGAGGGCACCAACGGACCAGGGACCTGCCTGCATGATCGGCGGCCGCGGCTGGTGCACCGCGCAGAACACTTTTTCGCGCGCAATGTCCGTATGACCTGCTCGGCGGCGCCGCTTTGGGGTCCCAATGGCCAGCTTCTTGGTGCGCTCGACGCATCGCACTTCGACTGCCCCGACAGTCGCGAAAGCCAGGTGCCGACGCTGGCGCTGGTCAGCACCTCCACCCGCATCATCGAGCAGTCCTACTTCACGGGCAGCTTCAAGGACTGCTGGATCCTGCGCTTCCATGACCAGATCGAAATGGTGTGCCAGCTCCACGCAGCGATGCTGGCGGTCGACGAGCACGGCCGCATTCGCGCCGCCGACAGCACGGCACCCGGGCGCCTCGGGTCCGATGGCTACGAATCCCTTGTCGATCGCAGCATCGATGAAATATTCGACATCTCGACCAGCCGCTTCTTCGGTGATGCACAGGCCCGGCCGTACCAGGTCTGGCCAACAACCAGCCGCGACGGCCATCTGCTTTACGCCGGGATCTGGCCGCCGCAGGAGCCGCCGCCGATGCTTTGGCCGGCGAAGGGTGCTGCCGCACCGGCACAGCGGCGACGCGCAACCGGATCTGCGTCCCATCTCGGCGATCCGGTCATGGCGCACAATGTCTGGTGTGCGGAACGGGTGATGAACCGGGACATCCACATCCTGCTGCAGGGTGAAACCGGTACCGGAAAGGATACGTTTGCCCGCAGCATCCATCAAAGCGGCGAACGCCACGACAAGCCGTTCGTGGCCCTCAGCTGTGCGGCGATCCCGGAAACGCTGATCGAAAGCGAGCTGTTCGGCTACGATGGTGGCGCCTTCACCGGGGCACGTTCGGGCGGCATGCGCGGCAAGGTGGTCGCGGCGCACGGCGGCACGCTGTTCCTCGATGAGGTCGGCGACATGCCGCTCAGCCTGCAGGCGCGACTGCTGCGCCTGCTCGAGGAAAAGGAGGTGATGCCGCTCGGCCGCAGTCGCGCCATCATCGTCGATGTCCGCATCATCAGCGCTACCAACCGCGACCTTGGGCGGATGGTGCTTGAAGGCAGCTTCCGCAAGGACCTGTATTACCGGCTCAGCGGACTCACGCTGACATTGCCGCCCCTGCGCGAACGGCGCGACATCGAGCGACTGATCCACGCGATCGCGGCCGAGGAGAACGCCGACCAGCCCGTCGCGTTGGCGCCCGACGCGCTCGCCGCCCTGCTCGCCCATCGCTGGCCCGGCAATATCCGCGAACTTCGCAATGCGCTTGCGACCGCGATTGCGCTCGCCGCCGGCCAACGGATCGAGCGGTGGCATCTCGGCCACGATCTTGGTGACGATCGGCATACCGAGATTTCGGCAGCTGACGCATCGAACCCGCTCGCCATGGCCGAACGCGAACGGTTGCTGCTTGAGCTCAAGCGGCATCACTGGAACGCAACGGCAACGGCAGCGGCGCTCGGCATCAGCCGCAACACGCTCTACCGCAAGCTGCGCAAACATGGCGTTCGGGTGCGTGAGGACACGCTTGGGCAAGCTGACGCCAACCGCACCGCCGCCGTTCAGCCACCCGCGTAGATTAGGTGGTTGCGCGCGTCGAGCAGCGGAACACCGTAACTTTCAAGAATACGCGTGATCGCCGGTTGTTGTGCGGCGATCGCGGCATTGAGCTGCCGCCGCCAGGCATCGTCGCCGTGCCGCACGCCCATCACGATGCTGAACGCCATCGGTGGGCCATCGTCGGATTCATGCAGCAGCGGGGCGATGGCAACAGTGCCGCCGGAGCGGCTGGCGAAATAGCCGGCGATCGGCCCCCACAGGATGCCGACGTCGATCGTTCCGTTCGCCAGATCCTGGGTCATGTCTCGCGCCGGTGCGAAGAACCGCGTATTGACTGATAGCTGGTAGGCGTGCACGTGGTCGAGTAGGTCGTTCTGTGCAAGAATCGTTGCTGGCGGCGTGCCGGCGATGATGCCGATCCGTTTGCCCTTCAGGCGCGGGTCCTCCAGGCTCTGGATGCCGTCGAAGCCATTATGATTGCGGAAGATGAGCGCGTAGACCGAACGGTAATACGCGTTCGAGTTCTCCACCTCCCCGTTGCCCTGGGCGATGCCCATCACCACGTCGCAACGATAATTGTCCAGCGTTAGGCGTAGGAACCCGAACACCTGCGGCTGCCAGGTGAAACCGAGCCGCTTGCCCACCTCCTTGGCCAGCACCGCGGCGATCTGATTCTCGAAGCCTTGCTCGGTCTGGTTCGAGAACGGCAGGTCGCTCGGGTCGGCGCACACGCGGAACACCTGGGGATCGACCAGTTCGGCACCGATGCCCAGCCCGGGCGCCTGGGCGGACGCCCGGCCCGCGAATCCGACTAACAGCCCGAGCACAGCCAGCCGACCGAACAGGAATCGGGCCGGGAAATGTCCATCCGTCACATCTGAATTCCAAGGCATTTGTACGAGGCGGCATCGAAATCAGCGGGCGCGGGCGCGTGCTTCTCCGGCCGGCCGCGGCCGAGTGCGTCGGTCGAGCGGGCGCGCAGATAGGTGTAGATTTCCTGGATGAAGCACATCACATTCTTGTCATCGCCGAAGGCGGGCATCACCAATTGCTGCGCCGTGTTCACGGTTTTGATACCGGCTGCGACGTCGGCGATGAACTGCGAATAATCGATCTGCTTCAGCACCGGCGTCAGCGCTGGCGCATAGGACGACCCCGACCCGTCCGGTCCGTGGCAGCGCATGCACGTATCGTTGTAGCGCAAATAGCCGATGAAGGTGCCCCAATCGACGGTGCCATCCTGGGCAATCTTGTAGGTCGGCGCACCGTCCTTGTCGGTCCACATGCCGCCCGTTTGATTGACCGGTTGCGGATCGCCCGGCCCGGCCGCAAATGCGACGATGCGGCAGGCCGTGGCGAGGGCGAGGGCCGCCAGAACGATGCGTCGAACACCTTTCACAGCTGCAGGTTCCTTTGTGGTGTGAAGAGCGGAAGGGCCGGCACCCCATCGGAGGGATGCCGGCCCAGGTCTTGTTACACGTCCGACCCGTCGTGACTCACGATCCGGGCAGCGCGAACACCGTCAGTTGTCCACCAAGTGTGGTGTAGTCCTTCAGCGCCGCATAGCCGCCGACCGCGCCCAGCCCGGCGTGCGGATCCGTAAGACCCGCGGCTAAGCCAATTCCCGCCCAGCCGCCAACGCCCGATAACACGGCAACGTACTGCTTGCCGCCATGCATGTAGGTGATCACGTTGCCGATGATGCCCGACGGCGTCTTGAAGTCGTAGAGAATCTTACCCGTCTTGGCATCGACCGCGCGCAGGTATCCTTTCAGCGTGCCATAGAACACCACCCCTCCAGCGGTGGTGAGCGCGCCGCCCCAGTCGGAGAACTGGTCGTCAATGCTCCACGCCGTCTTGCCGGTCACCGGATCGAACGCGATGAAGCGGCCCATATAGCCACCCGGCCCCGGGAACATCGACAGCGTCGCCCCGACATAGGGCTGACCCGCGGCGTAGGCCACCGGATAGGGCTCATAGTCCATGCAGACATGGTTGGTTGGTACGTAGAACAGCTTTGTTTCGGGATCGAATGCCGCCGGCTGCTCATCCTTGGACCCGAGCGCCGCCGGGCAGATCCCGGTATAGTTCACGTTCACCCCGCTTGAACCCGGTGCGAACTTGTCGACGACCTCCGGACGGCCGTAGTTCGCGCTCGACTTGTTCATGTCGATGCCGGTGGCCCAGTTCACCGCGGGATCGAACTTGTGCGCGGCGATCAGTTCGCCATCGGCGCGGTTCAGCACATAGCTGAAGCCGTTCCGATCGAAGTGCACCAACGCCGGTACCGGCCGGCCGTCGACTGTCAGGTCGGCCAGGATCATTTCGTTGACGCCGTCATAGTCCCACTGGTCGTGCGGCGTCATCTGGTAAACCCATTTGGCGACGCCGGTGTCAATGTCGCGGGCGAAGATCGTCATCGACCACTTGTTGTCGCCCGGCCGCTGGTTCGGGTTCCAGGTCGAGGGGTTGCCCGAGCCGTAATAGAGCAGGTTCAGTTTGGGATCGTAGGAATACCAACCCCAGGTGTCGCCGCCGCCGATCTTCCACTGGTCGCCTTTCCAGGTCTTGACGCTGGAATCCGCGCCCACCGGCTTGCCAAGCGACATCGTCTTCTGCGGATCGACGAGGATCTGGTTGTCCGGCCCCTCCGAGAAGGCCTTCCACAATATATGCCCGTCGGCGATGTCGAGCGCCGCCACGAAGCCCTGCACGCCGAACTCGCCGCCCGACACCCCGAGGATGACCTTGTTGCCAACCACCATCGGCGCCTCGGTACCGGTCGCGCCATCCTTGTAGCTGGCAAGCGTCTGCTTCCAGGCCTCCTTGCCGGTCATGGCATCCAGCGCCACGACCGTGTTGTCCGCCTGGTGCAGGATGATCTTGCCGTCGCCGTAGGCGACACCGCGATTGACCGTGTCGCAGCACATCACCGGGATCACTTCGGAATTCTGCGTCGGCGTGTACTGCCACAGGATGCGCTCCGCATGATCAAGATCGAGCGCAAATACGGTGTTGGGAAACGGCGTGACCAAGTACATCACGTTGCCGATTACCAACGGTTGGCCCTCATGGCCGCGCAGCACGCCGGTCGAGAAGGTCCACGCGACCTGCAGGCGGCTGGCATTGGTCGCGTTGATCTGCGTTAGCGACGAATAACGCGTGTTGGCATAGTTCAGTGTCGGCATCGCCCAGTTGTCGGCAGAGGCCGCCGCCTTCTCCAACGTGGGAGGCGCGGTCTGCGCCCATGCCGCCGGTCCCACCGGCAGCGCACACAGCAACGCCCCCAGCGCGGCGCAGCCGACACCAATTCCGATGCGTGTCATCTCGATTCCTCCCTTGGGGCCGTGTCCGGCTCCCATTTGAGTCTTGCCGCAAGACCTTTGCCGGACGCGGCAATCGGCGCCGCTTCACCCGCTCGGCTGGGCATCGATGCGGCGTCCTCCCGCGCCGCGATTGCCCGCACATGCGCGCGCCCTCCCGTCAGGGACAGAGGCAGCGCATCCAACGCACCAGACGCAAACACCGTGCCAACCTGGTATCGTCTGGCTTTGTCGCGTTATTTCAGGAAGATACCGGTCCGCACGCGGGGCGCCGCGGCGGTGTGCGCATCAAAGCCGTGACAGCCGGGCCGATGCAGCGGGACACTTTGTCACCCCGCAGAGACAGCGCCGCACCGACCGTTGCGACACCAGCCAATCGACAGGCATGCGGCATCCGGCGGCCGCAACCATCGGTCGATCCTGCAAGGCGCCGGTGCCGGTTCAGAAGCAACGCACCTCACCCTCTGCCTCGGCCTCGCGCAGGCGGCGCACGATCTGCTTCGCCGCGTCGGTCTGGAATTCCATGGCAAGGAAGCTCTTCGCCTGCTGCATCCGGAGCACCGTCTCGGCCGAGAGGTAATCCTGATACGGCAGGATCGAAGCGATCACGTCGATCGCACAGGAACAACGATCCAGCGCCTCGTGCGTCTGCCCGTTCACCGCCATGCAGCCGAACACGTAGTCCGCGCGCGTCGCGGTCGGATAGTCGTTGGTGGTGCCGCCGGTGGCAACCTCTGGAACGTTCCCGGCAGCGTCGCTGCCGGGCGTGGCGGCAAAGGCGATCAAAGGACAGGCGAACAAGGCGAGTGCCAGCAATTGTCCCATGTTTCCCCCAATCGTCTCCGCATCGTTTTTGGATGCGCGCGTGCGATGCCTCACGTCCCTGTGGGCGCGCTGGCTCGTGCGGCCATGCGCCCACCACCGCATGCGCACCTCGGGTTCGCCGGCGCAGCTTGCAACCGCATCCGCCGAAGCGAAAGATGGTGCCCGCGACTCAGCTTGTGACGCAGACATTGCCATCGGTGTCACGCATCCCGCCGGGCACGCCGCGCAAACCAGTGCGCCGGTCGGGCAGGCGCATCATGGGAAGGGATCGTTTGCCGTGCCGGCCTCGCGCTCCTCGCCACCAACGCCTCGCCGCACGATCCTCGCCGCGGCCGGCGCAGCGGCCGCGCTTGGCCTCGCTGGCGCGACCGCGCCGCGCCCCACCCGCGCGGCAGAGGCACTGCCCGTCGTGCGCCTCGGCGTTCTCGCCTTCGGCACTGTCCAGTGGGTCGCCGGCGTCATCCAGGACCACGGCCTTGACCGCGCCCACGGGTTCACGCTGCGAACGAACCCGCTCGCCGACAACGCAGGCGCGAAGGTGGCGCTGCTTGGCGACGCTGCCGACATCATCGTCTCGGACTGGCTGTTCGTGGGCACCGAGCGGCAGCACGGGCTCGCGCTCTGCTTCGCCGTGTTCTCTGCCGCGACCGGCGCTGTCGTGCTCGGTCGCAATGCCCCCGTGCCCACGCTGAAGGATCTTGCCCATCGCCGCCTGGGCGTTGCAGGCGGCCCATACGACAAGTCCTGGATGATCGTGCGCGCCGCTGCACGTTGGCAGGGGATCGACCTCGCGCAGGCGGCGGACGTGGTCTACGCCGCGCCGCCGCTGCTCAACGCCAAGCTCGAGCAGGGTGCGCTAGATGCCGCGCTGACCTATTGGAATTTCGCCGCGGCGCTCGAGGTCGCGGGCCTACTCCCACTCGTTACCGTCTCGGCCTGCGCCGAGACGCTCGGCCTGCCGGCGCATCCCCCGCTGATCGGCTACGTCTTCAAGCAGGCCTGGGCGGAGCAGAACCGCCCCCTGATCGACGGCTTCCTCGCCGCTGCCGCGGCCGCCGAGGACCTGCTGGTGCGCTCGGATGCCGCCTGGGACGCGATCCGCCCACGCATGCATGCCGACGACGACCACCTGTTTCGGCGCCTCCGCGATGGCTTTCGTGCCGGCGTCGTCCACCCCAGCCCGGCGGCCGAGGCGGCGGCGGCGACCCGGCTGTTCAGTATTCTCCACGAGCTTGGGGGGGACGCGGCCACTGGCGGGCTTGATCGGCTGCCGGACGGCGTCTTCTGGGCCGCACCATCGTGAATCGCCGCACAGCGCTGCTGCGTGCGCTGTCGCTTGCCGGCTTGCTCGGCCTGTGGTGGGCAGTGGCACTGATCGCCCGCAACCCGGCGCTGCTGCCAGCACCGCCCGCGGTGTTGGACTTCGCCTGGCGGGCGACGCTGTCGGGGGCGATGCCGCGCAACATCGCCATCACCAGCCTGCGGGTTGCCGCCGCCTTCGCGATCTCGATGCTGTCCGGCAGCGTCATTGGTTATGTCGCCGGCCGCTCGGCGCGGGCGGACGCGCTGATCGACCCCTGGCTGGTGATCTTGCTCAACCTTCCCGTGCTGGTGGTTGTCGTCCTGTGCTACATCTGGATCGGTCTCAACGACGTGGCGGCAGTGCTGGCGGTCGCCCTGGTCAAGGTGCCCACCGTCATGGTGACGGTGCGCGAGGGTGCCCGCGCGCTGGATCCAGGCTTCGACGAGCTGGCAAGCGTCTACCGCCTGCGCCGGCGTCAGCACGTCCGTCGCATCGTCATCCCGCAGCTTGCGCCTTACCTTGCCGCAGCGGGCCGCAGCGGCCTGTCGATCACCTGGAAGATTGTGCTGGTCGTCGAGCTGCTCGGCCGGCCGAACGGCGTCGGCTTCGAACTCGACGAGCTGTTCCAAACCTTCGATGTCGCCGGCATTCTGGCCTACGGGTTCGCCTTCGCGATCCTGATGCTTGGGGTGGAGGCCGCCTTGCTACGGCCCTGGGAGAGCCACGCCAATGCCTGGCGGCGTTAGGGTGGGCCAACATGCCGGGCCAGGTGGCACCGGCTTGGCGGATGCCGGTACGGGCGGTAACGGGCTGTTGGTGCACATCGCGGAGAAATCCTACGCCGATGCCGCCGGCAGCCGGCGCCAGGTGCTGCGTGAGGTCGCCTTCGGCGGTAAGGGCGGCGAGGTCATCGCGGTGCTGGCGCCCTCGGGCGCCGGCAAGACGACCATCCTTCGCATCATCCTCGGGCTCGACCGGGATTTCTCCGGCGAGGTCCGGCTGCCGCCCGGCCAACTTGGCGTGATGTTTCAGGAGCCGCGCTTGCTACCCTGGCTCACCGTGGAAGCCAATCTCCGGCTCATCGGTCGCGGTGATGCCCGGCAGCGCGCGGCGCTGCTGGCGGACCTGGGCCTTGCCGGCATCGAGGCCCTGCATCCGAAGGCGCTTTCACTTGGCATGGCACGGCGAGTGGCACTGGCGCGTGCACTCCTCGGCGGGCCCGCCATGCTGGTACTCGACGAACCATGCGCCTCGCTCGATCCGCAATCGGCCGCCGACCTGGTGCGCCTGTTGGTGCAGGCGGCCCGCCGCGACGGCACGCTGGTGCTGCTCTCGACGCATGATCTCGACCAGGTGCTGGGGTTTGCCGATCGCCTGCTGCTGCTTGCCGGCAAGCCGGCACGGCTCGCGGCGGATTGTCCGACCCGCGTGGGAGCCTCCGGTGCCGGCGCGCGCGCGCAGTTCAAGCAGGGCCTGCTGGATCGTTTTCCGTTCCTCAACGCCACGTCGTCAGAACCGGCCGCATCGTAACCGGTGGCCGGGTGCGATCATCGAACAATCCGGCTGACTGCGTCACTTGCACCGCGCGAGGTTCTGCTCTTCGATGCCGGGGATCTTCGATGCTGCGAACCTGACGGGATGACCGCCCGTCGGACGGGAGGGAAATCGACCAATGGCCCCAACGTGGCCATCTGCGGACGATTTCGCGCCAACCGAGCCGGTTCAAGGCAGGCGCGCGGTGCTGGGCGCGTTCGCAGGTGCCGTCGGTACCGGCCTCATGCGCCCGGTGGCCACAACACCAGACCAGCCACCCACCGTGGCGCCCGCACCCCCGCCGCAGGCAGCGACACCGACAGCGGCGACGCTCTCGATCGGCTATCTGCACTGGCTGCACAGCGTCGAGACGATCTCGCTGGTCTTCACGCCCGCAGCGGACAATGGCCGCGCCGGCGCCGAGGTCGGCATCGATGACAACAACACGACCGGTCGCTTCCTCAACCAGAACTTTACGCTCGAGGTCGCCGAGGTTCGCACGAACGATGATCCTGGCGCTGCACTCGACAAGTTGATCGCCAAGGGCATCCGTCTGGTGGTGACCGATCGCCGGGCGGCCGACGTGCTCCGCCTGGCCGACGCCGGCGCCCCACACGGCGTCACCCTATTCAACGCCGGCGCGCCAGACGATGCGCTGCGGGAACAAAATTGTCGCGCCAACGTTATCCATACCGCACCGAGCCACGCGATGCTCGCCGACGCGCTCGCGCAATACCTGATCTGGAAACGCTGGCCGCGCTGGTTCCTGGCCTACGGCGAGGCGCCCGACGACCTGCTGCTGGCCGATGCCTACCGTCGCGCGGCAAAGGTGTTCGGCGCCCATATTGTCGCCGACCGGCAATACAAGGGCGAGGCAGGCTCGCGCGAGACGGATACCGGCCTGATCGAGTTGCAGAAGCAGCTTCCGGTGTTCACCCAGAACGCGCCGGAGTACGATGTGCTGGTGAGCGCCGACGCGCACTCGGTATTTGCCGGCTACTTGCCCTATCGCACCTGGGATGCGCGCCCCGTCGCCGGGTCGGCCGGCCTGATCCCGACAAGCTGGGATCCGAACAGCACGGAATTCGGCGGCAAGCAGATGCAGGACCGCTTCGCCGCCCGCGCACGCCGTCTGATGACCGCGCTCGACATGAACGCCTGGGTCGCGGTGCGGATGATCGGCACCGCGGCAAGCTATGCCCAGTCGCTCGATCCCGACGCGATCATGGCCTACATGCGCGGCCCGCACTTCCAGCTTGGCGCCTATCGCGGGCTCAGCCTGTCGGTCCGCAGCTGGAACGGCCAGGTGCGCCAGGCGATCCTGCTCTCCGATTCCGGCCGCACCGTGGTGTCGATGTCGCCGCAGCCGGGATTCCTGCATCAGTTCACCGTGCTCGACACGCTTGGTACCGACCAGCCGGAGACCACCTGCAAACTGCCGGCGGCAGGCCAGAAAACCTGAGGAGGCGGCCATGCGTCACGCACCCGTGCTCGGACTGATCCTGACGCTGTGCGCGACCTCGCCCGCCCGGGCGTACATGGCGTATGCCTCGAACGAAAAGGACAACACGGTCAGCGTCATCGACCTCGCGACCAATCAGGTGGTGAAGACGGTGCAGAGCGGCCAACGGCCGCGCGGCATGGCGCTGACGAGCGATGGGGCGCGGCTGCTGGTCTGCCTCGGCGATTCCAACCGGATCGACATCTATGACACGAAGAGCTGGCAGGTGGTCGGCGCGATCGACACGCCGGATCCCGAATACGCAGCGCTGCGCGAGCCGGAGAACAACCCGCTGTACGTCTCCAACGAGAACAACGCGCTGATCACCGTGTGGAACATCGATACCAGGAAGATGCTGGTGCAGATGCCCACCGGGGTCGAGCCTGAGGGCATGGCGGTCAACCCGGACGGGCAGTTGATCGTCAACACCACCGAAACGACAAACATGGCGCAATTCTTTTCCTACCGCACCGAAAAGAACCTCGCCAACGTGCTGGTCCCACCGCGGCCGCGCTGGGCCGCGTTCACGCATGACGGCAGCGAAGTCTGGGTCTCTTCCGAGCTGGGTGGCGCGGTCACGGTGATCGATGCCAAGAGCTTTAAGGTCCTCGATACCATCCATTTCGACGTGCAGGGCCTGCGCAGCACCTTCATCCAGCCGGTCGGCATCGCCATCACCCGCGACGACAAGCTCGCCTTCGTTGCGCTTGGTCCAGCAAACCGTGTCGCGGTGGTAAGCGTGCCGCAGCACAAGGTGCTGTCGTACGTCTCGACCGGAAATTCCCTCTACAACGCGACAGTGAAGAAATATCTGCTGGTCGGTCAGCGTCCCTGGCACATGGCCTTCACGCCGGATGAGAAATACCTACTCACCGCCAACGGCCTGTCGAACGACGTGTCGGTGATCAGTGTGTCGGATTTGCGTGTCGTCAACACAATCCCGGTCGGGCAACAGCCATGGATGGTCCTGGTATCGCCGCACTGACCGCGCAGGCGACGGTCGCCGGGTCCGCGGACCTCGACGTGACGCCCGCGCTATGCGTCGAAGCGGTGAGCCATGCCTACGGCGAGCGGCGGGCATTGGTTGACGTGAGCCTCAGCGTGCCGCGCGGCGGCTTCGTCGCGCTGCTCGGCCTCAATGGCGCGGGCAAAACCACGCTGTTCTCGCTGGTTACCCGGCTGTTCGACACGCGGCACGGCCGGATCAGCGTGCAGGGCTTCGACGTATCACGCCACCCCAGCGCCGCGCTGGCCGAACTTGGCGTGGTGTTCCAGGCGCGCACGCTGGATCTGGACATCACCGTGCGCGACAACCTGCTGTATCACGCGGCACTGCACGGCATGGGCGGGCAGCGGGCGCGGGCACGCGCTGCGGCGGTACTGGACGATGTCGGGCTCGCCGATCGGGCACGCGACAAGGCGCGGGTGCTGTCCGGCGGGCAGATGCGCCGCGTCGAGATCGCGCGCGCGCTGGTGCACGAGCCGAGCGTTCTGGTGCTGGACGAACCGACTGTCGGGCTCGATGTCGCGTCCAAGGCAAGCATCGTCGAGCAGGTGCGCACGCAGGCGCGCACGCGCGGCGTCGCCGTGTTGTGGGCGACCCATCTGCTCGATGAGATCGAGCCAGGCGATCATGTCGTCGTGCTGCATCACGGGCGTGTGCTCGCGGCCGGCGAGATGTCGGAGATCGTCACAGCGACCGGCGCAACGGACCTTCGTGCGGCGTTCCGTTCCCTGACCGGTGCCGCCGTGCCGGCGCCGGACACCGCGGAGGACAGCGCATGAGCGCGACCATTGGCACGCTCGACCGCGCGCGCCACCGCCTGACGCCCAGTGGCTACGTCATCTGCATGCGCGGGGTGATGTGGCGCGAGGCGCTGCGCTTCGTGCATCAGCGCGGACGGTTTATTGCAGCCCTCGTTCGCCCGCTGGTGTGGCTGGTGATCTTCGCCGCCGGTTGGCGCGAGGTGCTTGGCGTCTCGATCATGCCGCCGTATCACACCTACATCCTCTACAGCACCTATGTCGTGCCGGGCCTGCTGGCGATGATCCAGTTTTTCTACGGCATGCAGTCGTCGCTCTCGATGGTCTATGACCGTGAGATGGGCAACATGCGTGTGTTGTTGGTCAGCCCGTTCCCGCGCTGGTTCCTGCTGGTCTCGAGGCTCACCGCCAGCACGGTGATCTCGGTGATCCAGTGCTACGCCTTCCTGGTGCTGGCGTGGCTCTGGGGCGTGGATCTGCCAGGCACGGGCTGGATCTCTGTGCTACCGGCGCTGATCCTCGGTGGCTTTATGCTGGGCGCGATGGGCATGGTGCTGTCGTCCATGGTGCGACAGCTTGAGAATTTCGCTGGCGTGATGAATTTCGTGATATTTCCGATGTTCTTCGCATCTTCGGCGTTGTACCCGCTGTGGCAGGTGCAGCAGGCGAGCCCCATCCTCTACCAGGCGTGTCTGCTCAATCCCTTCACTTACGCGGTCGAACTCTGCCGCTTCTGCCTTTATTCCACCTTAGAACCCGTCTCGCTTGCGGTCGTGTTCGGCTGCACCGTGGTTTTCACCGCCGCGGCAATCCTTGCCTACGATCCGGCGCGCGGCCTGATGGCGCGACGCCCGCGCCCCGGCGCATGACGGGGCAACCGGCGCGCCTTGAGCGGACCTGGCGCCTTGGCATCGCCGCCGCTGTGCTGCTGCTTCTCACGGCCGCCGCGCCGCCGTCGCCGCCCGGCGCATCGGCGGCGGTTGATCCCAACTGGCCCTGCCAGCAGATCAAGATCGACCACATGTCACTTGTCACGATGTGGAGCGGCCCGCCGCTGGAGAAGTATCTCGACGACTGGCAGCATTATCCCGCGGCCGCGGCGCTTGCCCAGCGTCTTGCCGAGCGTCGCGTGCCCGTGACGCAGGCCCAGGCGGAGATCACTGCCTTCGCCAAAGCTGCCGGCGACCAGCGACAGACCGCGATTCTCGCCTTGATGGGTGGACTATTTTCGTTGCTCGACCAGGAGCGGTTCGCGGTCGTGCAGGGCCTCGACCGCTTCGGCGCGCGGCAGCAGAGCTACGCGGCCCAGATCCGCGATGAGATCACCGCCTTGCATACGGCCCAGGATGCGCCGCAGCCCGACCAGCCGGAGGTGACGAAACTCTCCGGCCAGGTCGACTGGGACACGCGTGTGTTCGCCGATCGGAAAAGCATGATCGCCTATGCCTGTTTCGTGCCGGACGAGATCGAGCATCGGCTCTACCAACTGGCGGGCACCGCATCCAATCTTCTGCCCTGAAAGCGGCGGATCTCGGGCCCTATCTGCGCCGCGAGCAGTCGGGAGGAGGATTGTCACTGTGGGCACCGAGGCGTCGACGAAGCGGGCGCGGTAGCCCGGCCGCGAGCATACAAGTCATCCCGTCGCCACCCGCGTCCGTCGCACGTTTCTTCTGTTGCGCGCCCCCCCCCGCCAACTCCCATGGCGCCTCCGCCAGCACCGTCTCCCATACCCCGGCCAGAGGGGCCACCGCGATCTCCCCCGTGGTCACCAGATCCAACGCGCTGCTGGTGGGATGTGCAGACAGGTGTGCCATCCACCGCGGAGGACCTCCGGCGTCAGCGTCGGCCGTGAGCCGCCTGACAGGTAGGCCGTGGCGGGCGACCCATCCGGCCGCAAACGCCGCCCGGCTCCAAACGCCTGATGTCGGTACCGCGCAAACGCGCTAAACGACGAACGTCAGCGACCACAGCCGGAGCCTCCCATGGCCTTCCAATGCACCATCCCGGCCGTCCCCACCGTACAGCGCAACGATGCCGACGTGCGCATCACCCGCTGGGATTTCCCCCCCGGCGCGGTGACCGGCCAGCACACCCACGGCTGGCCCTATGTCGTCGTCATGCTGACCGACGCGATCATGCGCGTAGATGACGGCACCAACGTCACCGAGACGCGCCGCGCCGCCGGCGACGCCTATCACCGCCCCGCTGGCGTGGAGCACGACGTGATGAATGGTGCTGACGTGCCGATGTCGTTCGTGGAGGTGGAGTTCAAGCGCCCGCAGGCGCTGGCGTTTGGGTGAGAGCAGCAGTGGCACGTCTGACGGGGCATACCGCTGGGCGGGGCCACGGGTGCCGTCCATTGGCGTGAAGATCACATGACGGTGTTTTATACTTTGATCAGGTGACGATCCGAAAATTTTCCGGGCGAATGATACGGAAGTTGTCGGAGACGGCGTCGCAGATTGCGGGCCAGTTTTGCCGCACTTCGTCGCGCAGAAAGGTTAGAATTGCGGTTGTGAAGTCGGCGAAGCGCTGGTGACATCGGTTGTGCGTGACACGCCTGTGCATGACGCCCCACAGCCGTTCGATCGGGTTCAGGTGTGGGCAGTAGGCCGGGATAAAATGAAGTCTGATCCGGCAGCCCGGTGTGGCGAGCCACGCCTGCACCAGCCTGGCGTGGTGGTAGCGGGCGTTGTCCACGAACAGGTGGATCAGGCGTTTGTGCGGATACCTCGCGGCAATCGCCACCAGCAACGCAATGGTGCTGGCCGCATCCACCGTCAGCGCCTCGAGCATCCTGGTCTGGCCGGTTTGCAGGTCGATCGCGCCATGAATATTCACGCGCTGGCGGCCGCTGGTTTGGCCCACCGCAATGACCACATCCTTGGGCGCCCAACATCCCGCCGGCCGCACCGCATGGGTCGGGTGGACGGCATCGCCGAACAGCACCGCTTCGTCACCTTCAAGCCGGCGCAACAGGCCTTCGTAATGCTTGATGAAGGCTTCCTGCTTTTGCGGGTCCAGCTTGCGCGCCACTTCGCGCGGGCGGCGATGCTCCATGCCAAGCCGGTGCAGCAGCGCGATCAGGCCCGACCGGCCTTGATACACGACACCAAATTCCTGCTCGATCCAGGCGCCGATTTCGCGTGTCGAGCGTGGCGGTGATCCAGGCCTTCAGGCTGGCTTGCTCGGTCTCGCTCAAGCGGCACGTGCTGGCTTCGTGACCGAAACCTGCCAGGCCCTCGATGCCGTCTTCCTGATACCGGCGGTACCAGGTGCGCACGCTGTCGTCGTCAAGCAAAAGCACGCTCCCCACCGCTTGGCAACTCATGCCGTTGTCCAACAAAACCAGCGCGTTCGCCCGGTGCGCCAGGCGATGCGACAGGCACACAGTCCAAGCGCCTGATCCGCATGTTCAGGCCACGCGGGAATCCGTAGGCGAAAACCTATTCGGCGTCATCAGCTATCTTCAGCAACAGGCCGGCGTGCAGCTTCACGTGATGCCCGAGATGCGGTGAGTAAGCGCTGGTGATCATGATGAAACGGATCAGTCATCGCCATCGGTGAAGGACTCAAATTTCGCGAACAGGGTCGGCTCGCGATAGCGCTCGGCGGCAGTACGCTCGCCAGGCGGCCGGCGATCTTCGCGTAGTTCAAACAAAACCGGCTGCGAGGCGCGCGGGGTATCGCACTTTCCCTTGCTCGACGAGCACAAATGCGCACGGCGCGTCAATGACATTATCAAATCGGGAGCCAGTTGCCGTCAATGACGCTTCAAACTGCTCGGCCAGTTGCCCGATCGACTTAAAGCCGAATTGCGCTGCCTCAACGAGCGGTTTGAACAGGTGATATGGCACTAACAGTTCGGCAGCAAAAATATCGCAGGCAATCTCGTGCCACAAGGGCTGGCAATGTGGCGGGTCGCCGTTACCGACAGTTAAGCGTGCAGTAGCCCCCGTTTGGCCAGGTTCCGCATCAGCGCGCTGATGCCGAAGGTCCAGGGTTCGCACTGGTCCGACGGCATCATGCGGTTGACCAGCCGCCCCAGCTTCGGTGCGGCGATCGTCACAATATCGCCGGTCTTGTGGGTGAACCCCTTGCCGGGCGCGTCGCGATCCTCCACCGGGGCGAACATCGTGCCCAGGAACAGCACCGCGCCGTCGGGATAGCGATGGTTCGCGTTGACCATCTGCGCCACGAGGTCGGCAGGGTCGCGGCTGATCTTGCTGATCGAGGAGCTGCCATCCAGGCGGAACCCATCTGTGCCCGCCACGATCAGCGACACCGTGGTCTGGCGAATGTCATCTAGGTTGAACCCACTATCGAACAGCCGCAGCATTGGCCCGATGGCGCAGGAGCCATTGTTATCCTTCGCCTTGCTCATCAGCAGTGCCGAGCGGCCTTCCACGTCGCGCAGGTTGATGTCGTTGCCCAGCGTCGCGCCGACGATCCGGCCGACGGAAGACACCGCCAGCACAACCTCCGGCTCCGGATTGTTCCAAGACGACATCGAATTGATGCCGCCATCCGTCGCGGTGCCAACCGCGGCCATAGGCTGCGCCTTGGTGAAGATCTCGGCATCCGGGCCGATCCCCACTTCCAGATACTGGCTCCACGCGCCCTGCGCTATCAGCACGGATTTCAGCGCCGCCGCCTGCTCGGATCCCGGCTTCAACCGCGCCAGATCATCACCGACCAGGCGTGTCACCTCGGTGCGTATCGCCGCGGCCGCGGTCAGATCGCCGCGCGCCCGCTCCTCGATCACCCGCTCCAGCATCGAGATGGCAAAGGTCACCCCCGCCGCCTTCAACGCCTGCAGATCGACCGGCGCCAGCAACCACGGCTGCGAGTGATCGCGATCCTCGGGCGGCGTATTGGCTAACACCGCGTCGAACGCGCCGAGCGCCTCGCCGGACGCCACACAGACCGCCGCGACCGCGTCCGCCGCCTCGCACAGGTCACGCATCGTCGGGAACCGGCCGGTGATGTCCACCAACATACCGTCACGCAGCACGACCACCGACGGTCCGCCGACATCCGGCCGCCACACCCGTCCCACCAGCGTTGCCGCACCGGCATCATCAGGCAGCGCTGGCCGCAGCGTGGTACGAAACTCCGTCATGGTCGCGTCTCCCCCTTGGATCAGGCTATAATACCGTGCTCGGGATCATGGAACGAGGGGATCAACCCATGAAGCTGTTTGGCGGCGGATCGCAGGACACGGGTGAGGGCTTCAAGGTGATACACACCGAAGAGGAATGGCGCCAGAAACTGACCCCGGCGCAGTTCCAGGTGTTGCGCAAGCACAGTACCGAGCGCGCCGGCACCAGCCCGTTGAACCAGGAGAAACGCTCTGGCACGTTCGCGTGCGCCGGCTGTGGCAAGGAGCTGTTCGCAGCCGACACGAAATTCGAAAGCGGCACCGGCTGGCCCAGCTTCTACGCGCCGCTGGATGGTGCGGTTGCCACGCACGAGGACCGCAGCTTGTTCATGACCCGCACCGAGGTGCACTGCGCCGATTGCGGCGGGCATCTCGGGCACGTGTTCGAGGACGGCCCGCGCCCGACTGGCCTGCGCTACTGCATGAACGGTGCGGCCATGACGTTCAAGCCGGAGTAGCCGGTACCGTCATGCCGGGGCTGGGACCACCCCGGCATGACGTATGAGGGATCAGAAGCTCAGCTCCGCTGGCACCTGTTCGGGCGTCACGCCATTCAGCCCCAGGCCCGCGATCATCATGTCGCGGATCGTGCCGATGCCGCGATTGAAGTCGATCCAGGCATTCACCACCTCGACGAACCGTGTATCTGGCTCGCGCTGCACGCCGTAGCAGCTGGGTAGCGAAACGATCGGCGTGTTCAGCAGATGATACGGCCCCAGGCTCGGGTTCTTGCCCACCGTGCTCAATCCAATCGTCGCTGCCAGGATCTCTGCGTCCACCCGACCCGACTGCAACGCCAGCACGCAATCGTCGATGGTCTTGAACCCGATCAACTGCGCCTTCGGCGTGAAGCGGCGTGCGCAGGTCTCGTGCAACGAGCCAAGATCGAATGCGATCTTTACGTCGGGCTTGTTCAGATCACCCCAGGCCTTCGGCTCGAACCCCTGCTTTGCGAGGCAGCCAAACGGGGCGACGATATACGGGCGGGTGAAGCCAATCGCCAATGCGCGCTGCGGCGTCGGGTTCAACGCGAACGCGATGTCGATCTTGTTGGACTGAACATCCAGCACGGAATTGCCGAAGGTGGTTTCGACATGCACCACTTCGGCGCTCCAGATTGCGGCGATGCTCTTGGCCATCTCGACCGCCGCGCCGCTCCATTGGCCGGTGGCGATGTCCTTCTTGAAATAGGGCGGGCTGCCGGACACCACGCCCATGCGCAATTGCTTGGTGCGCGTGACACGGTCCAGCGTGCTTTCAGGCTGGGTTTCGGCGCGCGCGGAACCGATGAGGAAACTGGCTGGCAGCGCGACGGCGCTGGCGGCCAATCCGCGTCGAGTGGTGCGTTGGGTCATGCTGTGCTCCTGGGTGCCCACGTGACGGCCGCCGACACGGTCGATGGCCAGGCGACACAGTTGCACGTCACGACCGGCGGAGCGATGCCGATCGCCCCTGCGTACACCACATCGGGGCGCCTCACGACACCCCGATGCCGGATCAGTCCACCAATTCAGGATCAGCGAATGATGATCTCCACGCGCCGGTTCTGTGGCTCACGCACGCCAGGCCCGGTCGGTACCAGCAGATTGGTATCGCCGTAGCCGTGAATGCTGATCGCACTCTGCGGCACGCCGTCGCGTACCAACTCACCCTCGACCGCCTGCGCACGGCGTACTGATAGACCCTGGTTGTACTGCTGTGTGCCAGAGGTATCGGTGTAGCCGTTCACCTCGATCCGCGTGTACTGCACCTTGGTCGAATTATCCGCGGCCTCCTTGATGATCTGCTGCGCCCTCGCTGTGAGCGTCGCCTGATCCCAGTCGAAGAACACCAGATAACTCCGCGCAGGTGCCGGAGCAGGTGCGGCAACCGGCACCGGAGCAGGCGGCGGCGGTGGGGCACTGTTGAAGGCGTAGCGCAGGCCAATCAAGATCGCATGGTTGAATTCGCTTCCCGCCTGCTCGCTGATCGGCGCGCTGACGCCACCGACCGTGGCGGTGCCACCGTAGCTGCGGTTGCCGCTCGTCATACCCATGAAGCGGTACTCGGCCGTCGCAGCGAGGCCTGGAACTTGCGGAATTGGAAACGCGGCACCCAACATCGCCTGATACGCGAACCCACCGAGCGTTGAGGTGTTGGTGTCGATCGCGGCGGCTGGTGTCACGCCCAAAGTATATGCACTGACCCCGCGCCATTGCGCAGCTTCCCAGCCGACGCCGAGGCCCACATACGGGATCACCCAGGGGCTGACATTGTTGAAGTCGTAGTAGCCGTTCACCATGAAACCGAACTTCTGTTCGGTGCCACCGGCGGTGGACGGCGCCCCGGCGCCGCTGAACCCGTCGAACCGATTCATCATCCAGTTGCCTTCCACCTCGGCACGGAACCCATTGCCGAAGCCCCAGCCAGCGCTGAGCACGGTATCCAGCCCGGGAAGCACCTTGAAGTTGCCAGAGCCGCCGGAGAAGTTTGGCGAGACCGATTCTTGCTGCATGAAATTGGCGCCAACGCCGCCAGCGACATACAGGCCGGTGATCGGCACATTGACGACGGGCTGGGCCCGTGCCGCCAGCGGCACTGCCAGCGCCGTGGCAGCCAAAAGCGTGATGCGTAGTTTCACGATACCCTACTCCTAACTGCATATTCCGAACCGGATACGGTACGACTGGTGTCACCGATCACATCGCATCCATGTGCGCATAGCTGGGCGGAATTACGACTGACACCATACAACAGGATGATAATACGCGTCTTTCGGCGTTACTGTGGTACCGAGGCAACCACGTATTTGTATTCGGTAAATCTGCCGTGAATATTCATTCTTATTTGTAATCTGCTGTTGAGGTTTTTCAAGCTTTCGCGATGCGGGTTGTGTGGTCCAACGCGGGACATCATGGCCGCCAAACTTGTCGGATAGTGGGCAAGCTGCGGTCACAATTTGCCGAATTGCGGTGGCTCGGTGATCATTGCGGCCATCTACCCATCGTACCGACGGAGAGCCGTGTGTCCTCAGCGCCCAATGTGATCGACAGTTCCAATGACGTCGCGCCGAACGCCCTGCTATGGCAACGCACGCGTGATGGCGTCGCGGCTCCACCAGCACAGTGGAGTGACACACTTGCAACCATCCTCAGCCATCGATCCGTGCGCGCCTTCCTGCCAACGTCGCTGCCATCCGGTACGTTGGAACTGCTGATCGCGGCGGCGCAATCCGCCTCCACCTCCTCGAACCTTCAACTCTGGAGCGTGATCGCGATTGAGGATCCCGATCACAAGGCCCGTCTGTCCGAACTCGCCGGACAGCAAGCCTTCATCCGTGAGGCGCCCTTATTGCTGGTCTGGTTGGCCGACCTCGCGCGGCTCAGCGCGATTGCTGTGAGGCGTCAGGTGCCGGTGGAAGGCGTGCATTATGTCGAAGAATTCATCGTTGGCGTGGTTGATGCGGCGCTGGCAGCCCAGAGCGCGACGGTCGCCGCCGAATCACTTGGCCTGGGCTGCTGTTATATCGGTGCGATGCGCAATCTGCCGGAGCAGGTGGCGGCGGAACTGGGACTGCCACCTCAGGTGTTCGCGGTGTTCGGCATGTCGGTGGGATATCCCGATCCCGCGCGCGAGACCGGCGTAAAGCCACGGCTGCCGCGCGGCGTGGTGTTGCATCGGGAACGTTACGGAAGAGAAAATAATGAGCCAGAGATCAGGCAATACAATGCAACGGCACGTGCCTATCAGCGCGAGCAGGGCATGCGAGAGCAGGATTGGACGCAGCAATCGATTGATCGTGTGAAGGACAAAGCGGCACTGCGTGGCCGTGACCGCATGAAGGAAGCGCTGCACAATCTGGGATTCGAGCTGCGCTAATTCACGCCATCAGATAATCGAATGCCGCTAGCGCGTGCACGCGTGCGACGGTGTCAAGTTCCGCGATCAACACATATTCGTCGACGCCACCCATGTTGTGTGGGGTCGGCCCGTAGACCACGGTCGCGATACCAGCCTGTCGACACAGTCGCGCATCCGATCCGCCCACGCGCATGTTGACCGCTGGCGCGCGACCCAACATTTGCTCCGCGGCCTGCCGCACGGTCTGCACGATCGGGTGCGCGGGGTCGGTGACGGTCGGATCGCAGCGCCGCAGCACCTCAACCGTCACGCCATCATGTCTGGCAAGCGCGTGTTTCAATACCTCCTCCACCGCACGCGCGGACAACCCAGCCGGAACGCGAATATCCAATGATGCCTCGGCGGTCGGCGGCACCAGGTTCGGCGACGTTCCACCAATGATCCGACCTAGATTGACCGTCACGGCCCCCAGCACAGCCGCCTCACCGGCGCCGCTGAGTGCTTCGCTGATCGGCTTCGCCGCGGCAATCGCCTCGGCTACGCCGGGCGGCGGCGTCGCCTGCAGCGCGCGCAGCCCGTCCACGGCATCCAGCGCCGCGCGCAGCCGGTCCAGTGCATTGACGCCCAGATGGACATGCGCGCCATGCGCCGGCTTGCCTGTCGCGGTCAGGCGCACCCACAGAAAGCCCTTCTCGCCGAACCGCAGCACCATCGGCGAACCAGCATCGCCGATGATCACCGCATCGCCACGCGCTTGTGGCACGGTCTCCAGCAACCATGCAGTGCCGAGCGCGCCCATGCTCTCTTCGTCGCCGGCCAGCGTCAGCACGGCTTCGCCACGCCAGTCGGCCGCGCAATCGGCGAGAGCCGCCAGTGCCACGATCGACGCGGCGATGCCACCCTTCATGTCGGCCGCGCCACGTCCATACAGCCGTCCGTCCCGCACGACACCGGCAAGTGGATCGACGGACCAGCCAGAAATATCGCCCAGCGGATAGGTGTCCAGATGGCCATTCAACACCAGGCGACGGCCGGACGCGGAACCATCAACAACAGCAACCAGATTGCTGACTTCATCCGAAGTGCGATGCGCGGTCACGTGGGCCGTAGGCACGTGCTCGCGGAGAATGGCAGCGGCCTCGGCCGCGACGGCGTGCGTCAGACCGGGCGGGTTGGGAGATGGCACCGCGATCAGCCGCCGTGCGATCGCAACGATCTGCGCCTGCCGTGCCGCACAGGCCTCCAGCAGGCGCGCGCGGCCAGAGTGTGGGGTCATTGCAGCAGCCACATTCGCTCTCCGTATCACTGTCGTGCCAGCATAGACGCAGCACGGCGCCACCGGACGAAAGGGTATTGCATGAGCCTTCCTCCTGCCATTGCCGGCGCCATCGCGACTGATACCCTGCTCTGGGCCGACTTTCTCGCGCTGTGTGACTGCGGCGGCCGGCTGGCTGGCACGCCCTCTGAGGCGGCCGCCCTGGCGTGGTTGCGCGCGGCAGGCAGCGCCGCGACCGGCCACGCCGTGGTGTCGGTGCCGGCATCATATGGTGGCTGGACAGCGGAGTCCGCGAGCGTGACCTTGATCGACAGCGACCGGCGCATCCCGCTCGCGTGTCAGCCATTAATACGATCCATGGCCGGAACAGTAACGGCGGAGGTGGTCGATCTCGGCCGCGGCACCGAGGCTGAATTCGCCCAACGCGGCCCCGCACTGGCCGGGCGCATCGCGCTGGTGCGGCACGAATACATGTTTGCCAGCGGCCATCTGCATCGGCGCGTCAAATATAACAGCGCATTGCGCGCCGGCGCGGTCGGATTCCTGATTGCGGGCCCGTTGCCCACGGGCGTGGTCGCCGGGTCCTCCGGTCGCAGCGATGAAACGGGGATCCCGGCACTCGGCATCTCGCCAGAGGCCGCCGCGCACCTGTCCTTGCCCGTGGGATACGCATGGGCGGAATTGCGGGTGCGCGCGTCCGAGCACGCGGCGACCACCGAGACGCTGTTGTTCGATCTGCCAGGGACGGGACCCGGCTGGGTGGTGTTGAGCGCACATGCGGATGGGCACATGCCCGCCGAAAGCGCGCTCGACAATGCGACCGGGGTGGCCGCAGCTCTGGCTGTGGCGCGCGCGCTGGCGCCGTATGTCGCGACCTGCCGGCGCGGGTTGCGCGTGGCC
>Ga0210386_10000630_pt1 | contig 32492 bp, 29 predicted proteins | sample IncBWH32OmetaG_FD_160091 | JGI IMG/M metagenome (GOLD analysis project Ga0210386, IMG submission 160091) | Forest soil microbial communities from Barre Woods Harvard Forest LTER site, Petersham, Massachusetts, United States - Inc-BW-H-32-O ...
TTCGCTACTCGACGGGGCCTGTGAAATCGGCCAGTTGATGGATCTGGTGGTCCAGCAGAAGATGCCCGCCGTGGCCATGACCGATCACGGAAATCTTTTCGGCGCAGTCGAGTTTTACAACAAGGCCAAGGAAAAAGGCGTGCAACCGGTAATCGGTTGCGAGGTTTACGTATCGCAGCAGGGGCTGGCGACGCGCAGCGAGAACGATCGCTACAACCACCTGGTTCTGTTATGCGAAACGCAGGAAGGCTATCGCAACCTGCTGAAGCTGGTCTCGACCTCGTTTCTGGAGGGCTTCTATTACAAGCCGCGCATCGACAAAGATCTGCTGGCCCGGCATTCCAAAGGCCTGATTGCGATGTCGGCCTGCCTGCGCGGCGACATCAACGAGACCATCATGGCCAATCGTTACGAGGAAGCCAAGCGCCTGGCTTACGGCTACGCGGACATGTTCGGCAAGGAGAATTTTTTCCTGGAGATTCAGGATCACGGCCTGGATCAGGACAAAGTAGTGGTGCCGCAGGTCCACCGCCTGTCGCAGGAGACGCGCATCTCGCTGGTGGCCACCAACGATTCGCACTACATGCGCAAGGAAGACGCCCGGGCGCACGAGATCCTGCTATGCATCCAAACCGGCAAGACCATGAGCGACCCGCAGCGCATGCGTTTTACCCAGCCCGAATTCTATCTGAAGACGCGCGACGAGATGCTGGCCATGTTTGGAGGGCTGGAAGACGCGCTCGACCGAACGTGGGAAATCGCGCAGCGCTGCCAGGTGAATCTCGAAAAGGTGAAGGAGCCGTTCCCGAAGTTCGACGTGCCGGCCGAGCACACCACCGATACGTATTTCGAATACGTCGCCCGCCAGGGATTCGAGAAACGCCGTGGGCGTCTGGAGACCTTGCGCAAGGCCGGAGCGCTGAAGCACGACCTGCCTGAGTACGTAGAGCGTCTCGACCGCGAGATCCGGATGATCCAGCAAATGAAGTTCGCCGGCTATTTCCTCATCGTCTGGGACTTCATCCGCTTCGCCAAATCGCGCGGGATTCCGGTGGGTCCGGGGCGCGGCTCGGCGGCCGGCAGCCTGGTCAGCTACTCGATGAACATCACCGATATCGATCCGCTCGAGAACGGGCTCCTGTTCGAGCGCTTCCTCAACCCGGAACGCATTAGCATGCCGGATATCGATATCGACTTCCATACCCGCCGGCGCGGCGAGGTGATCCAGTACGTCACAGAAAAATACGGGCGCGAGCAGGTGGCGCAGATAATCACCTTCGGCACTTTAGGAGCTCGCACGGCCATCAAGGACGTCGGCCGGGTGCTCGACATCAGCTTCGGCGACGTGGATCGCATCACCAAGCTGATTCCCACGCAGCTCAATATCAAGCTGAAAGAGGCGCTGCATCAGGAGCCGGCCATTGAGGACGCGGCCCGCAAGGATCCGCGCCTGAAGGAGGTGCTGGAGGTCGCCGTCAAGCTGGAAGGCATGGCGCGCAACGCATCCATGCACGCCGCGGGCGTGGTGATTTCACCGGTGCCGCTTCAGGAACTTGTCCCGCTTTACAAGACCAATAAAGACGAAATTGTCACTCAATACGACATGGTGGGTCTGGAGAAGCTGTCGCTTCTCAAGATGGATTTCCTGGGGCTCACGACGCTCGACATCATCCAGGATGCGCTGGCGTTGATCGAACAGAATCGCGGCGTGAAGCTGGTGATGGAAGATCTTCCACTGGATGACCCCGCCACGTATCAGATCTTCTGCAAAGCTTTTACCAGCGGAATCTTTCAGTTTGAATCGCCCGGGATGCGCGACATTTTGCGCAAGTACCAACCTTCGCGGATCGAAGATCTTTGCGCGCTCAACGCACTCTACCGGCCCGGCCCTATTCAGGGCGGCATGATTGACGACTTTATCGATGGCAAGCACGGCCGCAAGCAAGTCACCTACGATTTCCCTGAGTTGAAAGAGGTTCTAGAAGAAACCTACGGCGTCATCGTTTACCAGGAACAAGTGATGCAGATCTCCAATCGCCTGGCTGGCTACTCGTTGGGCGACGCCGATATCCTGCGCCGCGCCATGGGTAAGAAGAAAGCCGAAGAGATGGCTGCGCAGCGGGAGCGCTTCCTCCAGGGCGCCAAGCAAAAAGGTCTTCCGCAAAAGAAGGTCGAGAAAGTATTCGACCTGATGGAGAAGTTCGCCGGGTACGGCTTCCCCAAAGCTCACTCGGCCGCTTACGCATATCTCGCGTACGTTACCGCTTATCTCAAGGCGCATTATCCGCTGGAGTTTCTGTCGGCGCTGCTGACGTCGGAAATGGGCAACAGCGACAAGGTGGTGAAGTACATCAACGAGTGCCGCGAAATGGGGATCGCTGTACTGCCTCCGGACGTTAGCTCGAGCGGCAAGGACTTCACACCCGACGGACAAGCGATTCGGATGGGCTTGTGCGCGGTCCGGAACATTGGCGCCGCCGCCGCGGATTCCATTATTGAAGCGCGGCGAACCGGCGAACCGTTCCAGTCCCTTTACGACTTGTGCGAGCGCGTCGACCTGACCACCGTCAATCGGCGCATTCTCGAAAATCTCATCAAGTGCGGCGCCATGAGCAGTCTCCAGGGTAATCGGGCCCAGTTGACTGCCATGCTGGAGAACGCCATGGAATCCGGCCAGAGGGCCTGGAAGGACCGGCAGAGCGGCCAGACGGGCCTGTTCGGAATGGTGGCGGACCAGCCCGCCCATCAGGAACATCCGCTTCCCCGCCTGCCCGATTGGACCCCGCAGCAGAAGCTCTCGAACGAGAAAGAAGTGATCGGTATTTACATCACCGGCCATCCGCTGGATGCGTACTCCGACAAAGTGGCTGAACTTTCCACCCATGCCACCGAAACGCTGGAGGGTCTGGAGCGCGGCGCGGAAGTGGCCATCTGTGGCATCCTGACCGGCATCCAACGGAAGCGGAATAGGGACGGCAAGCTCTGGGCGGCCATGCGTCTGGAAGACCGGACCGGCAGCGTTGAGGCCATGGTCTTCAGTACGCAGTACGATCGCTTGCTCACCGCCCTGGTGGAGGATCAGGCCGTCCTGGTACGCGGACTGGCGTTGCCGGAGGAGAACGCTCCACCGAAAATTTCCGTGCAGGACATTGTGCCGCTCGAAGTGGCCCGCGTCAATCTTCCGACCTTGATCTCCATTCGAATTCCGGTGGGTGCCAACGGTACCGTGGACAAAGCCGAAGCATTGAACCAGCTCTTCACGCGCAAGCGCGGCGAGACCGAGGTGCGGCTCCGTCTTGAGAAGCCGCGCGATTTTTCCGTTATTCTGGATGTGACCCCCAAGGTCCGCCCGGACAAGGAGTTCTGGGCCGAAGTGGAGCGGATCTGCGGACCGGAGTCGGTCGAGATCCTGGCAAGTTAGTCCCGCCGCCGTCGTTGGTTCGGTTTGCGGGCCGGTCACTATCCGAATGGCAGAACACTCTAAATCGCCCCTGTCTCCTCCGAACGCGAACGCTGGGACGGCGCACGCATCGAATCCCACTTGGGAGCGCGTGCTGCTCGCCCGTCACCCCAAGCGGCCGCATACGCTCGACTACATCAACCGCATCTTCACCGGTTTTTCAGAGCTGTATGGGGATCGCTTCTTTGGCGACGATCCGGCGGTGGTGGGCGGCATGGCCTCGTTTGAAGGCCGTCCGGTGATGGTAATCGGCCAGCAGAAGGGACGCGATACCAAGCAAAAGCTCCATCGGAATTTCGGCATGCCGAAGCCGGAGGGTTACCGCAAGGCCATGCGCCTGATGCGGCTGGCCGACAAGTTCCGCCGCCCGATTATCACGTTTCTGGATACGCCCGGCGCCTATCCCGGCATCGACGCCGAGGAGCGTGGCCAGGCGGAAGCGATCGCGGTGAATTTGCGGGAGATGTCGCGGCTGGGCGTGCCCGTGGTTTCTATCGTAATCGGTGAAGGCGGCAGCGGAGGCGCCCTTGGACTCGGCGTGGCCAACCGCGTTTATATGCTCGAAAACGCCTACTACAGCGTCATTTCGCCCGAGAGTTGCGCCGCCATTATCTACCGGGATTCCGGCAAAGCCGCCGAAGCCGCCCGCGCGCTCCGCATGGCTGCCTCCGATCTGAAGTCACTGGATTTGATCGACGGCATCATCCCCGAGCCACCCGAAGGCGCCCATACCGATCCCGACAAGGCCGCCGAGTTCGTCAAACAAGCTATCCGGACCGCGCTCGAAGAGCTGTCTTCCCGAACGGACACGCAACTCATCGACGATCGTTACACGAAGTTCCGTCAGATGGGGAATTTCTTCGCGGAGGGCAAAGGAGCGTGAACAAGACCGTTGTCCTGGGCGTCGGCTTCGTGGTTCTGGTGCTGGCGTTCCTGGTCTACTCGAGCATGCACATCGTAAAGTACCGCGTGGAGGTGTGCGTGGCGTTCAAAGGTGGAACCGACTGCCGCACCGCCTCCGCCGACACCGAAGACCATGCACTCAGAAGCGCACAATCCAACGCATGCGCTTTGCTGGTGTCGGGCGTTACTGAGGTGATGCAGTGCGAGCAAGCTCGTCCCACCAGCGTTAAGTGGTTGCAGACCAAATAGAGACCAGTGAATTGTGCACTTGACTATGAGTGCAATGCTTGTCGAACCTGCACGGGGCTTGTCCTTAGAGAGCGCCAGCAGCCGACACGGGCGGGTCTACGTGCGCCGATCTACTTTTCAAAACGGGACATCATCATCGGTAATTGTTTGGTCAATCGGTTCATCCATTCCGAAAGTTGGCGGCGGTCCATGCTGCGGCATCGAAATCGGGGTGGGTGTTTGAGCAAAATCGGTTAGGCCAAATGTATTCGGAGCGGGCCTAGTAAATACCTGTCCCTTCCGAACATAGGCTGAAAGTGATCCAGCAAGAGCGGCACGATTTATGTTGTCATTCGGTTTCCCCAGAACAGTGAGGAGTTCGGCTATATGCATGGGAGCGCCCTTAGCCTTCAGCGCTTCGCGAGCTTTATCGACATTCGTACCGGGCCGCAGATTGAATTCTGCGCCATCCTCCTCTGTGTCCTTTGGAAGTAAGCGTAGGGTATCCTCGAGGGCTTGAAGATAGATTCTGGCATCGCGGGCCTTGCTTTCCAAATCCTCAATTTCTGCGCGTTTCTCCTCGATGCGCTTGTTTAGCTTTTCCCTCACCTGCATACGCCTATTGTTGCACATAAGGTTCAGGAGTGCCAATAGGGATTTAAAGTGTATCTGTTTTATCTACCCCATTATGTTATAGTTTCAGAAGGAGGCCCGGTACATGGAGGATGGATACAACGAGTGTGTAGATGGCTTTGAGAAGGCCAAGAAGTTTACCGAACAACAGGTAGAGTACTGGATGGCCAGGGATCTCATGACTCTTTTAGGCTATTCGACCTGGGATAAATTTGAGGGGGTTATAGCGAAGGCGAAAAACGCGGGAGATAGCGCCGGTGCTCCGGTGGATAACCATTTTTCCCGCACGGGAAATATGGTTCCTATTGGAAGCGGGGCGGAGCGCGAGAAGCGAGATTGGTACTTGAGTCGGTACGCCTGCTACCTCATCGCAATGAACGCTGATTCTGGTAAGCGGGAAGTGGGATTCGCTATGACCTATTTTGCGGTCCAAACAAGGCGCCAGGAGTTGTACGACAAGCTTACGGAGGCTGAGAAACGTGTCCAGCTTCGCTTGCGTGTGATGGACAGCAATTACCATCTGGCGGGAGCCGCGAAGAAAGCTGGGGTCAAACGATATCCGCTCTTCCAGCACGCTGGGCACGAAGGCTTGTACGGAAGGGGGCTGGCCGACGTAAAAGCGCGCAAGGGGCTTTTGCCATCTCAGGATCTCTTGGACCATGTTGGTCGCCTTGAACTTTCCGCACATGAATTCAAGGCGAACATTACGGAAGAGCGTCTTAATCGAGACGACGTCAAAACCGAGCAGCGCGCAATAGAGACTCATCGCGCCGTGGGTCACGAGGTAAGGCAGGTCATGATACACGACAAAGGTGTAAACCCTGAGGATCTTCCTACCGAACCCTCCATAACCCGGTTGGTTCGAAAGCAGCGTAAGATGATTAAGGTTGCGAAAACCCGGTAATGCCGTTCTCATCCCGTCTTGCGATGAAGAGGCAACTCGTTAGCTTTTCGTGTCAAGCCTAGTGAGGACATGCCTAAGCCAGGGGTGCGCGCTACGGGAGCAAGGAAGAAACGAAAAGATAACGATGAGGCGCAAAGCGTAAGCGACATCGTTGAGTCTACCGCTGCGAACAAAATCACCTTCCGAGCAATAACAGCAAAAGCAAAGCAGTGGGTGAATGATCAAGGAGTTCCGAGCGGCACCGCAAATTTTCAATTCGCTGATCGTGCGAAGACGGCCTCAGCCTTCCGAAGGGCAGCTAAAGCCAACGGACTGAAAATCATTCGGGCTTGAGGAATCGGCCTGTCACAGGAACAACGTTATCCCGCGGACGCTTGCTTTGCCGAGTGCACAATTCACAAGACGAAAACTAGAAATACTGGGTGGCCAGTTCCGGCTTGGCTTCCACAGCCTTTTGCCAGCAGGTGCGCGCTTCCTGATCTTGCCCCAGCGCCTTCAGGGCGTGCCCGAGATTCAACAAAGCTTCGGCGAAAGCCGGCTTCTCTTCGGTCGCGCGGCGATAGGAGCGGGCGGCCTCTTCATGCAGGTTCGATCGCTGCAGCAGAATACCGATGTTGTAGGACAGCTCGGGCATGGTCTGGCCCAATTCGCCGAGCTGCTTTTCGATGTCCAGCGCCAGGATGTAATCGCCCATGTCGACCACCACCGCAGCCAGCGTGCGAAGCGCATCGGCCGACTTGGGATGACGGGCCACGGCCTGCACCAACGTCGCTTTGGCGGCCTCGAGTTCCCCGGTACGCCATTGGGCCAAGCCCAGATTGATCAGTGCATCCAGCCAGTCCGCGCGTTTGCTGGCGCACTTGCGAAACGGCTCAATGCTCCCGGCATAGTCGTCACGCAGCAGGCGGTAATAGCCCAAACGGAACCAGGCATCCTCGCGCTCAGGCTCGCTTTCCAGCAGCTTCGCCATGGCCTTCTCAGCTTCTTCACTATTGCCCAGACGCTCAAAGACATTGGCCAAATTCCACAGGGCTCCGGTGTGGTCAGGCGCCAACTGCAAGCCGCGCTCGTACGCTTTACGCGCAGCCGGCATATCGCCGCGCTCCTGCAGAGTGGCGCCCAGATTGGCGTAGGGTAAGGCGCTTTCAGGACGAAGCTTGATCGCTTCGGAATAGGCTTGGCCGGCCTGTTCCAGCCGATTCGTTTTTTGATAAGCCACGCCCAGATTGAACCACGCTTCGAACGAATCCGCCGCGCTCTTCACCAGCTGAGCGCCTTGTTGCGCCGCTGCTTTGAAGTCTCCACGAGCGATGGCGGCCGCCACTAATCCTTCCAGGGCCGGACGCGCGCCCGGCTTCACGCGCAACAGCTTGTCGCAATACTCCCGAACCTTGGCGTCGTCACCGAGCTTCAAAGCCAACCCGATCATGTTGGTCAGCAGATCCACGTTGGCGCCATTTACGGGAAGCAGCTTGGCATACAACTGCATCGCTTCGCCGGCTCGTCCCAACGACTGCAGAGCGATGGCCTTGCCGTACAGCGCCTTGTCGTAGCCGGGCTTGGCGGTCAGGCAGACTTCGAAAGCCGCCAGCGCCTCTTCGGGACGATTGAGGTGCAGCTGGCAGACTCCGAAACCAAGTTCGGCTTCGTGCAGTTTCGGGTCGAGCTGGAAGGCTTTTTTAAAAACCTTGGCAGCCTCTTCAAACTTGTCCAGTTTTTCGAAACACAGCGCGGCGTTATAAATGGCCGCCTTGTGATTGGGCTGCGCACTGAGGATTTTCTCGTAACCCTGCAAGGCCTCTTGATATTGGCCCAGCTGAAATTCCAGGTGCGCCTCGGTCCAATCCAGCTCCGGCAGGGCTTCGCCTTTCTCGATAGCCGCCCGAACTTCGCGCAAGGCCTGCTCCGTCTTGCCTTCCATATTGAGCGCCAGCGCTTTGACCAGCGCCGCGGACTGAACCGGCCGCTTCTCGCTCTTTGAATCCAGGGTGTCGTGCTTTGCCAGGGCCTCCACCAGTTCGCTATCTACGAACCACAACCATTGATCGTTTGTTTGTTCCATCGAATTCTTCGTCACTTGGTTCCCCCGGACAGGTAAGACAGCGATACCGACTTGATCTTGCTTCGCTCGCTTCGTTCGTTCAGAAAGCCCATGCCGCCCGATCGGAGTTGATCGTCCGTCCAGACATCCACTGGTTGCCCCTGTACATAGGTATTGAACTTGGGACCGCGGACATCCACGCGTATTTTGAAGACGGTATCGCTCTTCACGGGCACGTCGATCGGTACCCTGCCCACTTGCACTTGCCGGCCCTTGAGGACGATGTACTTGTACAGCACCACCGTCAAAGGCAGCTCCGGCGACACGAGTTGCAGCTTCATGGCGTAGTAATTTTCCGGGTCCGCCGCGCGGAAAATCCATCCGATGCTCTTATTGTCAATCTGCCCTTGAAACTCGATCCGGTAATCGGAAAGCTTAAGCGATGGGCGATATATTGTGACCTCCCGGCCGCCGTGTTGTCCGATGGGATCTCCCGCCCAGTTTTCGACCCAGCCGCCTTCACCCACCATGATGCTCATGCCTGCGTCGCTCGATTTGGCCGTGGACGCGGAAGGTTTGGCTTTGCTGGTGACTTGGAAATAAACGCCCAGCGACGCCACTGCGATTAGAGCAGCCAGGCCGAGCTTGACCTTGAGCGAACCGAACATGGAAGTGTTGACGACCGCGCCGAAGTTCGGCACCGTGTGGTCGGCGGGTGCGGCCGGGCCCGATCCAGCGGCCGCGGCTTTGACTTTTTCCGTAGGCTCGTTTTTCGCGGCAGGCGCTTTCTGGACGGGCTCACTCTTTACCGGCGGATTGACCTTGGCGGCAGGTTGCGGCGGGGGCGCCGCGGGTGCAGTTTTGACCGGAACGGGCTTGGCCGGCGGTTCCGGCTTAGGCTGTGTAGCGGCCGGGACCGATTGAACCGCAGGTTTTGGCGTTTCGACCGGTTGGGTAGGCTTCTTCGCTGGTGGCGCCTGGACGGGCTTTGGTGTCTCGGAGGCCTGTATGGGTTTGGACGTTTGCGGAGGCGCCGCCGGCTTGTTGGCGGCGGGCGGCTTAGGCGGCGCTGCGACGGGTGGTGCCGGACTGGTTTGCACGGGCGCCGCCTTGGGCTGTTGACTGAATCCTCGGGGCGCCGGAGCCACTTTCGGGCGCAGTGGCAAGGCCTTAAGCCGCGGAGCAGGGGATGCCCGTTGGCGAGAAGCGCAGTGGCATCGATGATCGGACCGGCTTTGGGCGGGGCAAAGCTCTTAACCGGGATGGCCATCAACTCAGCTTCGCGCGGCGATGGTTCCGGTGGCGCTGGAGACTTTAGGGGTGCTTCAGATTTTTGAGGCGCTTCAGATTTCTTGGGCGCTTCAGATTTTTGGCGAACATCAGGAGCGGCGGCGGGCTTGGCCTCCTCCCGTTCCCGCATGTCTTGATGGAGTTTCGACAGAGCTTCGAGCGCCGCCCGCGGAGTTGGCTGCGGTGGCGGGACCACCGCAGCCGCCGGCAGGTCGGGCGGTTTAGGAACGGGGGCGACTCGCGAGATGGCCGGAGCGTCCTCCGGGATGGGCGGAACGTCGAGCGGAATCGCGGGAACAATGAGCTCAACCGGCCCATCAGCGATAAGTCCGTTCGTCCAGGACTCGGGAAGGGTTACATCGCACTCTTCCGCTGTGTAAGCGATTCCGGCGGGGGACAAATCAAAATCCAGCAGGTCGAGAACCTGCACTCCAGCCGGGTAGGAGAAGTCCACGGCTCCGTTCAGGCTTGCATAGCAACTGCTTTCCGATGGCCGCGGTAGAATTTCAATGGCGATGGAACCGCCCCGCTCGAATTCATTCGACGACCGGACCGTCAACGGGATGCTGAGGTGCACTCGCGGGGGTGTTTCTTCTCGGGGCACGCTCGTATCCATGAGCGGGTAACCACTCTCGCAAACGCCCGGCTGCATTTCCAAGGGAACCAGTCCAGCGGACGGTAAGGTGAAAGACTGACGCTCTACAGATGGGCCGTCCAGGCGCCAGGCAGGAGGCAAGGGAGCAGCGGGCGCTTCCGACTCGTCAGAGTTCCATGGTTCTAGGTAAGGTAGGGGCTCCTCGGGAGCCAGAATGGACGGTGTTTCCATCACGAACCCGGCCATGGCCGGCGGCGGAGGTTCAGGTGGCGCGGCGATCACGGCCGGCGCCATGGGCGGTGGTGGCGTCGGCGCAGCCTCTTCGACCGCAATTTCTTCAACTTGCAAAGCTACTTCTTCGACTGCAACTTCTTCCACAGACTGTTCGGCTACTGCCACCGGGCTTACCGGAGCGGCGGCCTGCTTCTGCGCGTCTTTGCTTTCATCCGCTCTCGACCGGGCCTGCAGCAAACGACTGAGCCCCAAGCGGTTATACTCTTCCTGGTAGCTCCGCTTGTGAGCGTCGGAACAGAACTCGCCGCCGCCTCTGAGTCTTTTCAGCAGCGCCAGTTCCTTGCCACAGTACAGGCAACGCATATCCGTGTAATCGGCTCTTAGAGCCGAATCATGAAGAGTGACATTAGGAGTTTCTATACGGTAAAGCGCTTATCGATCCTTTATAAGGTGAGTACCTTACTACCATCGGCTAATTGGGGGTTCTTCCTACAGGCTTGGTGCGTAAGTGTGCGTAATGCAAGGGCTTGGCCGCTAGCCCCAGCACCTACATGGTGCCCGAGACGAGTACAGGAGTAAAATCTAAGTGTGCGATCCCTATTTCTGTTTGTCCTTCTTAGCGCCGCCGCCCTGGCGCAATCCAGCACCGGATTCAGCATCGCCAACATGGACCAATCGGCCAACCCCTGTGTCGATTTTTATCAGTTTGCCTGCGGAACATGGATGGCCAACAATCCGATCCCTCCCGACCAGTCGAGCTGGGGCCGCTTCAGCGAATTGGCCGAACGCAACCGCACGATCTTGCGCAATATCCTCGAAAAAGCGTCGGTAAACGACCCGAAACGGACGCTTTTGGATCAAAAAATAGGCGATTTCTACGGTTCCTGCATGGACGAGCAGACCATCGAGAAGCTCGGAATTCAGCCGCTAAAACCGGACCTGGACCGCATCGGCGCGATTACGTCGAAAGCGGGCATCCTCAATGCGCTGGTCCGGCTGCACCTGCTGGGCGTGAATGCAATGTTCCGCTTTGGTTCCAGTCCTGACCTGAAAGATTCGATGCACATGATTGCTGACTTGGATCAGGGCGGTCTGGGGCTTCCCGACCGCGATTATTACCTGAAGGACGATCCGAAGTCGGTCGAGTTACGCAATCAATACTTGGCACACGTACAGAAAATGCTGGAACTGTCGGGCGAGCCGGCGGCGAAAGCATCCACTGACGCCCAGGCTGTGTTACGTTTTGAGACCAGCTTAGCCAAAGGGTCACTGGATCGAGTTTCGCGGCGCGATCCTAACCAGATGTATCACAAGCTAACGGTGCATCAGCTTTACTCTCTGGATCCCGCGATCGACTGGCCGAAGTATTTCGAGGGCATGGGTACGCCGCCCATTACGGACCTGAATGTCTCAGTGCCGAATTTCTTCCGCGCAGTCGAGTCCACGATCGTGCAGTCCAACCTCGACGACATCAAGACCTACCTGCGCTGGCAACTGCTGCACGCGGAAGCCTCGCTGCTGCCCAAGGCTTTCGTGGACGAAGACTTTCATTTCTATCGCGAGATCCTGACGGGCGCAAAAGAGATTCAACCGCGTTGGAAGCGTTGCGTCGCCGCGACTGACAATGACTTGGGCTTCGCGCTCGGCCAGAAATACGTGGACCAGACGTTTCCTCCAGACGCGAAGGCCCGGACCTTACATATGGTGCAAGTAATCGAGCAGGCGCTGGGTCAGGACATTCAATCACTCTCCTGGATGACGCCCGCCACCAAGAAAGAGGCGCTGGTGAAGCTGCACGCCGTCGCCAACAAGATCGGTTATCCCGACAAATGGCTCGACTATTCCAGTGTCAAGATTGTGCGGGGCGACGCCGTAGGCAACGACGAGCGCGCCACGGAATTTGAAACTCATCGCGACTTGAACAAAATCGGCAAACAGGTGGATCGCACCGAATGGGGCATGACGCCTCCCACGGTGAACGCCTATTACAACTCCAGCGAGAACAACATCAACTTTCCAGCCGGAATTCTGCAGCCGCCGTTTTTCGACAACAAAATGGACGCCGCGGTGAACCATGGCGCAATCGGATCGGTCGTCGGGCATGAGCTGACGCACGGCTTCGACGACAAGGGCCGCCTGTTCGACCCCGACGGAAATCTCAAGGATTGGTGGACTGCCGAAGATGCCAAGGAGTTCGAGAAGCGCGCTCAGTGCTTCATCGACGAGTACTCGTCCTTCACGCCCGTCGACGGCGTTCATTTGAATGGCAAGCTCACGCTGGGCGAGAACACGGCCGACAACGGCGGCGCGCGCCTGTCGTTCATGGCGCTGATGGACTCACTGAAAGACAAGCCGCAGCCCAAGATCGATGGATATACGCCAGAGCAGCGCTTTTTTCTCGGCTGGGGCCAGATCTATTGCCAGAACACAAGACCGGAAATGTCCCGGATGCTGGTGCAGGTGGATCCTCACTCCCCCGGCCGCTATCGCGTGAACGGCGTACTTCAGAACATGCCCGAATTCCGGCAAGCTTTTGCCTGCCGCGTGGGCCAGCCAATGGTCCGCGAACCGGCTTGCCGGGTGTGGTAAACCGTTCCGAAAAGTTGTAACCTTTTGCACTTGCCCCGGTAATCAAGGTTGTGTACGAAGCAACGGACAGCAGCCTGATGCAGGCCGTCCGGGATGGCGACCTCGGTGGGCTCGCGATCCTGTTCGAGCGGCATCATCGCCCGCTGTTCAATTACTTCGTGCATGTGAACGGAAATCGCGACCTCAGCGAAGATCTGGTGCAGGACGTATTCTTCCGGATGTTGAAATACCGGAAGAGCTACCAGACGGATCGATCCTTCACCGCCTGGATGTACCAGATCGCCCGTAACGCGCATGTGGACTCCATCGGGAAGCGCAAGTTCGAGGTCGCCTTGGGCGAGCGGGAATTTGCGAGCGGTAACAAGATGGACGAGAACCTGAAGCGCAAACAAGAGATCACGTTGCTCAAGCGAGCCTTATCGCTTCTGCCGCTCGAAAAAAGAGAACTGCTGGTGCTGAGCCGTTACCAGAATCTGAAGTACGAAGAGATCGCGACCATTTTGGGCTGCGATGTGGGAGCTGTGAAGGTGCGTGTCTATCGCGCCGTGCGGGCGCTGGGGCAAATCTATTTCGAACTTGCCGGAGAGAAAGCATCATGAATTGCGAAGAAGCCAGAACACAATTCGTCGATTATTGGCGGGGCACGCTGGAAGATCCGGTGGGCGAATTTCGCGCACACCTGGAATCCTGCGAGCGATGCCAAGCCGAGGCCCACGAGCTGCGCGACCTGTGGGGCACGCTGGGCGCGCTTCCCGAAGAGGATCCCAGTCTGAACATGCGGACGCGCTTCTACGACTCGCTACGTGCCTGGCGCCAGCGCGAAGGAGAACGCCGCAAAACCCTGTGGTGGGTGCGGCATCCGGCCTTCCAAGCCGCTAGCGCCGCGGCGATTCTGGTGATCGGCATCGCCACCGGCTACTTCGCTCGGGGACGCGATACGTCCGAGGTTTCGCAATTGCGCGGGGAGGTTTATAACATGCGTCAATTGGTCGCTCTTTCCTTATTGCAGCAGCAAAATGCCAGCGACCGCTTGCGAGGCGTGAACTACGCTTATCGCGTAGAGCAATCGGATCCGCAAGTGTTATCGGCCCTTTTGACCACTCTCGATCACGACTCCAATGTCAATGTCCGGCTGGCCGCCGTGGATGCGGTGCGCAACTTCACCGACAGCCCCATCGGCAGGAAAGGGCTGGTGCAGGCTCTCGCCAAGCAGGATTCGCCGCTGGTGCAGATCGCGATTCTGGATCAGATCGTGGAGCTGCACGAAAAATCAGCCGCGTCGGCGATTCAGTTTCTGTTGTCTGGCCAGGATGTGAATCCGGATGTGAGGCAGCGCGCTCAATGGGCGCTGAAACAACTGCAATGAGAGCTTCTGGTTTCTCGTTTCTAGTTTCCGGTTGCCTGCTGATGGGCGCGTTCTCGGCCATTTACGCGTTCGATCAGGAAGAGAAAGAAACCATCCGGCAGAATTTTCCCTCTGCCACGCGCCTGGAAGTCGATAATGTCAACGGCTTCATTCATGTGGCCGGCTACAACGGAACCGAGATACAGATGGTCGCCGAGAGAACCATCCGCGCCGAATCCCAAGAGCGCGCGGCCGCGGCCAAGCGTGAGGTGAAACTCGACACCACGCAATCCGGCGACACACTGACGTTCTATGTGGACGGGCCATTTCGCTGCCATTGCGATGACCGCCGGTCGAGCATACATCAGCATGACCATCCCGGCTACCGCGTGACCTACGATTTCGAGATCAAGGTTCCCGCGGCCACCCTGTTGCTGCTCGGAACGGTGAACGGCGGTGACGTCCGCGTCGAGAATACTACCGGCGATTTCGACATCGGCGATGTGAATGGCGGCATAGAGATGCGTGAAGTGGCGGGCTCCGGTCCGGTACATACGGTGAACGGCAAGATCTCAGTCCTGTTCGCCCGGAATCCCGCCAAGAATTGTTCCTTCAAGACCATCAACGGAAGCATCGAGACATCCTTCCGTCCCGGCCTTGCCGCCGACGTGCGGGTGAAGACCTTCAACGGGCAGGCTTATACCGATTTCGAGGTGACTCCGCTGCCGGCCTTGAGTCCCGTTTCCGAACGCCGGGACGGCAAATTCATCTATCGCAGCGATCGCTCCACCGGATTGCGAATCGGCAATGGCGGACCCCAGTTCAACTTCGACACGTTAAACGGAAGCATACGAATTATTAATCGAGGACAGTAATCATGCAAAAGCTAGCGTTTTTTTTCTTATTGGCCGCAAGCGCGGCGTTCTGCCAGGACGCGCAACCCGACCGGGTCACCGTTCCCTTCAGCGATCCGGCGAGGCCCAAGTCGCTGCACGCTTCGCTGATTAACGGCGGCATCACAGTCAAAGGCTACGACGGCAAGGACGCCATCGTGGAAGCGCGGCCGCAAGGAGACTCGGGACGGCGCAATCGACGTCCCGAACGGGCGGATGGCATGCGCCGGATCGATATCGGCGGCACCGGGATGGTGGTCGAGGAATCCGACAATGTGATTACGGTCGGCACCCGGGCCATCAACGACAACATCGAGCTAACGATCCAGGTTCCCTTCAACACTTCGCTCAAGTTGCATTCGGTGAACGGCGGCGACATCCTGGTAGACCATATTATCGGGGACGTGGAGATCGACAATACCAACGGCAACGCCACCGCCACCCACATTTCGGGCGCCGCCGTGGTTCACGCCTTGAACGGCAAGGTGCTGGTCTCGCTCGATAAGGTGACCGCCGACAAGCCCATGTCATTCAGCTCCCTCAACGGCGATATCGACGTCACTTTGCCCGCGGATGTGAAGGCCCGGGCTAAGCTCAAAACCGACAACGGCGCGGTCTACAGCGATTTCGAAGTGACCGTCGACTCATCGTCCCGGCAGCCGATCGTGCAGGAGAACCGCTCGGGCAAAGGAAAATATCGCGTGCAGTTCGATCGGGCCATGTACGCTCTCATCAATGGCGGTGGTCCTGAGATTCAGTTCACGACTTTCAACGGCAACATTTACCTGCGCAAAGCAAAGTAACGGCGTCCCCGGGCCGTCGGCTCTCGTTGCTCGTGTGATGGCAAAGGCCGGACCGGGGGTCCGGCGGGGACGAGGGCGTCCTGCCCCACCGCGAGTTTTAACTGCTTCTTAACCTGGATTCTGTCAGGTAATAATTCCTTCCAATACCACTTCTCTTCAATCCAGGCCGTGTTGATGCGCGCAAGTAAGTCGAATTTCCGCCTATGCCGGAAGTTGGCAACGCCCGTGCAGTATCAAGGGCGTTATGAAGAGAACAATCGTTTCTAACGCAGCGTTACTTTCGCAATTGCTGGCGGTCTCTGCAGGCTTGACTTTGGCCGGTCCATTATTTGGGCAAGCGGATCAGACGCCGCAATCAGCGTCCACAGCTACACAGAACAAAGCCGACCGGGAGCTAACGCAGCAGATTCGCAAAGCGATCGTATCGGATAAAACACTCTCCACGCAGGCTCATAACGTCAAGATTTTGACGAAGGATGGCGCCGTGACGTTGAAGGGGCAAGTGAAGTCGGACGACGAGAAGAAAGCCATCGAGGACAAAGCGTCCGGCGTCGCGGGAAACGGTAAAGTCACTAGCGAGCTCACCGTAGGTCCCAATACTTCAAAGAAATCGGAATAAAGAAAGCAAGTCGCAGTTCATTTCATCAAGGAGCAAATCATGGGGAAGAACACAGCAGTTTTCGGAATTTATAAGGACACCGTTTCTCTGGGCCAGGCTCTGGAGAGGCTGCGCTCCGGGGGCTTCCGAAGCACCGATGTTTCGGTTCTGATGCCTGAGAATCTGGGTACCAAGGATCTGGCAGCTAAGAAAGAGAGCAAGGCGCCGGAAGGCGCAACCACGGGTGGAGTGACCGGCGGCGTCATCGGCGGGGCACTTGGATGGCTGGCCGGAATCGGGGCGTTGGCCATTCCCGGACTCGGCCATTTATCGCGGCTGGGCCGATTATGGGCCTGCTGGCCGGCGCAGGCGCGGGTGGCGCGATCGGCGGCCTGGTCGGTTCGTTGGTCGGCATGGGGATACCGGAGTATGAAGCCAAGCGCTATGAAGGGCGCATCAAGTCCGGTGGCATTCTGTTGTCGGTCCACTGCGACGACTCCGAATGGGTAAAGCGCGCCAAGAAGATCCTGGAGGAAACCGCCGCCGAGGACATCTCCTCCACCGGCGAGGCCTCCGCGGATTACGCCAGCAGCGACCGTCCGGGTTCGCGGATTTAGTTTAGGAGGGAATGATGCTTTACTGGGCAGTAGTTTTCTTTATCATCGCCCTCGTTGCGGCGCTTTTCGGTTTTACCGGAATCGAAGCCGCCGCGGGGGGCGTGGCGAGGATCTTGTTCATGGTCTTTCTGGTGTTGTTCGTGATCTCTTTGATCGGCGGCCTCGCCAGAAGAGTTTAAACAGCTGGCCCACCCGGCTGTTGAAAGCGCACAGGACGCGGCGTCCCGCAGCATCGAGAACCGCGGTCGCCGCGTCCCGGTGGCGCTTACCTTCCCGCCGCCCTGTAGTACATTCGCCGATCCCCAACCACCGTTCACCGATCTCCTGTCGATACAATCACCTAGCTGCTGTAACATCGAATCGTGGACTACAACGAACAGCTAAAGGACGACATCACTAAACGAGTCCACGAGCGCATAAACGCCCGGATGCAGCGGCGCATGGAACGGCGCCAGCGCTACGGGCACGGCGCCGGCGGCATGGTGATCGGCGGCCTGATCGTCCTGATCGGGCTTATGATTCTGCTCGACAACATGGGAATCGTCCGCTTCCACGATATCTGGCGCTATTGGCCGGTACTGCTCATCGTGGTGGGAGTCGCCAAGATTGTGGAGTCTGTAACACCCGCCGGCTATATCTGGGGCGGAGTGGTCACGTTGGCGGGCGCGCTTCTGCTTCTGGACAACCTTGACATTGTGGTTTTCGATTATAATCTCATCTGGCCTCTGTTTCTGATCGCTTTCGGGCTCAGTATGCTGCTGCGCTCGATCGACCGCAAAAGATACCTGGCAAATGCGAGTGGCGCGGCCGGCGTGTCCGGCTCGGGGGGATCCGGGCCCATCGATGCCAGCTCGGGCTGTAACGCATTCGCCGTATTCGGTGGCAGCCAGCGTCGAGTCAGTACGCCGGATTTTCGCGGCGGCGAGGCGGTCGCAGTCTTCGGCGGAGTGGAATTCGACCTTCGGGGCGCAGGCATGACCGTTGAGCAGGCGGTGATCGATGTGAACATAGTTTGCGGCGGCCTGGAAGTGCGCGTGCCGGACAATTGGACCATCATCAATCGAGCCCTGACCATTTTCGGCGGCGTCGAAGACAAGACCATGCAGTCCAAGGTGGAACCGAATGCGAAGACTCCGCAACTGGTAATCACGGGCTCGGTCATCTTCGGCGGCATCAGTCTGCGCAACTAATCGGACCAATCTTCTATGCATCCGTTGCTTGCCACTAGAGGCAGGATCATCCTATATCTGCTCGTTTGGCTGATGCTGGCGGGCATGCTGGGCTACCTGCTTTCAGTTACCGGCCGGCTCCCGGTGTTCGAGGCCGAAGCGTTGGCGCTGCCTCTGTGCCTGGTTTATGCGTTTATCTGCCTGGCGCCCTGGTATCTTTGCCGCGTCCTGCCTTTGTCCCAACTGCCCAAGCTCCTGTTGAATCACAGCGCCGCCGCGGTGGTAGTGGCGCTGCTCTGGATCGTACTCGCTAAAGCTTTAGCGATCGCTCTAAGCCGCCGGTTCGCGCAGCTGGATCAGCGGTTCAGCCCTCAGCTTCCGCTGCTGTTCGGCATCGGCGTTTTGCTGTACCTTCTGGCCGTGGCGCTGCATTACGTTCTGCTTTCGGTGGAATCCTCGAAGGAAGCCGAAACACGCGAGCAGGCCGCGCGAACCATGGCCAAAGAAGCGGAATTAAAGGCGCTCAAAGCTCAGATCAACCCGCACTTTCTGTTCAACAGTCTGAACTCGATCAGCGCCCTGGCCACTGTCGACGGCGTTCGCGCCCGCGAAATGTGCATCAAGCTTTCCGATTTCTTGCGCAGCACTCTGAGCCTGGGGGAAAAACAAAGTATTTCATTGCGCGATGAACTGGCGCTGGCCAAGGCCTATCTGGACGTGGAACAGGTGCGCTTCGGTGCGCGGCTGAAGGTGGAACTTATAACCGACGCCGACTGCGACGATTGCATTGTGCCGCCCCTGTTCCTGCAGCCGCTGGTGGAAAACGCCGTGAAGCATGGCATCGCCGGCCTGGTAGACGGTGGGATCATACGCCTGGAAGCCCGCTGCCGCGACGGCCGCCTGCACGTCAAAATCGACAATGCATTCGACCCGGATGCGCCCGCCGCCAGACGGCATGGTTTAGGGCTGCAGAATGTGCGCAACCGGCTTCGCGCGCTCTATGAAAACGAGGCGCGCGTCGATACGGTGACGTCGGATCAGCGTTTCGTGGTGGAGGTGGATTTACCCTGTGCCACGCATGCATGACGGTGCGGCGCATGTAACATGGAGGAGATCATGGTGGATTTGGTGGCGTCCGGCACGCTGATTGCGCACTATCGCGTGGTTTCGCCGCTGGGCCAAGGGGGCATGGGCGCCGTTTATCTGGCCGACGATACCAGGCTGGGACGCCGCGTGGCGCTGAAGGTGTTGCCGCCGGAGTTTGCCGCCGATCCCGACCGGATGCATCGCTTCGTCCAGGAAGCCAGGCTGGCATCGGCGCTCACCCATCCCAACGTCGCTACCATTTTCGAAATCGGAGAGCAAGGCGAGCTTTGGTTCCTGGCGATGGAATACGTAGAGGGCCGGCCGCTGGCGCAGCGCATTCCGGAAGGCCCGCTGAAGATTTCCGAACTGGTGCAGGTCGGAATGCAGGTGGCCGACGCATTAGACGACGCGCACTCGAAAGGGATCATTCATCGCGATATCAAACCGGCCAACCTGATGATCACCCCGCGCGGCCACGTCAAGGTGCTGGATTTCGGCCTGGCGAAATTGCAGGCCGGCCAAAAGGCCGCCGAAGAAACGCAGTTGCTGACCACCGCCGGACTGGTGGTCGGGACGGTGGAGTATATGAGCCCGGAGCAGGCGCTCGGCCGCGACGTCGATTATCGCACCGACATCTTTAGCCTGGGCGTCGTTCTGTACGAGATGGCCACCGGGCGCCTGCCATTCTCCGGCGCCACGCCTTCAGAGACCATGGCCCGAATTCTGCAAGCGCAGCCGGATGCCATCGCCCGTTTCAATTATGAGGTTCCCGAGGGTCTCGAACGGGTCGTCCGGAAATGTCTGGAAAAAGACCGGGAGCGGCGTTATCAGTCGGCACGTGAAGTACTGGTGGATTTGAAAAATCTGGAGCGCGACTCGGGCTCCGAGCAGGCTGTGGCGACCGGAAGCTCGGCCCACCAGCGAAGCCGGATCGGCGCGATCATCGTGGACGATGAAGAGCTGGCGCGCAACCTGTTACGCGAATATCTGGCGTCCAGCCGCGAGATCGACATATTGGCGGAGTGCGCGAATGGGTTCGAAGCAGTGAAAGCGATTTCCGAGCGTAAGCCAGATCTGGTGTTCCTGGATGTGCAGATGCCGAAACTGGACGGCTTCGAAGTGCTGGAGCTGATCGATCGTGACGTGGCGGTAATTTTCGTTACGGCTTTCGATCAGTACGCGATGAAGGCCTTCGATGCGCACGCGGTGGACTATCTACTGAAGCCTTTCAGCCAGGAGCGCTTCGACAAAGCGCTCGAGCGAGCCCGGCAGCGGCTGGGCGAAAAGCTGCCGCCCGCGCCGGAATTAGCCCGGGCAGCCCGGCCACCTGAGCAGCACCTGGAGCGCATCGTCGTAAAAGATGGCGCGCGCGTGCACATTATTCCAGTCGACAAACTGGATTACGCCGAAGCCCAGGACGATTATGTCGAGCTGCACAGCCAGGGCAAGAGCTTTCTCAAGCAGCAGACCATTTCAAGCCTGGAAGCCGCGCTCGATCCGCAGTGCTTCGTGCGGATTCACCGTTCGGTCATCGTGAATCTGGAACGAGTCGCAAAGATCGAACCCTACGCCAAAGACAGCCGCGTGGCGGTGCTTACCGACGGCACCCAGCTTCAGGTGAGCCGCGCGGGCTATGACCGGTTGAAGGCATTGTTGGGCGAGCGTCCTTAGGCGGAACGCCGCGCTGAGCCGGCCGCCGCCTCAATCGCAGTCCAGGCCATCGCGAGCGCGCCGTCGAGCAGGGCTTTATCCGCGGCCGGCCTGATGCAGTGCGCCGTGAATTCAGGCTGATGGTTCACCGCCGTTCCTGGTTCGATCCCAATCATGGGATGAATCGACGGCACTGCCAGGGAAACATTCCCCATATCGGTGGACGCGGCAGCGCGGTCGCGCAGCGGTCCGAAATCCGGAAAAACCCGGCCCAAAGCCTCCGCATTCTTGCGATAGAGCTCCGCGATCGTGGAATCGTGAATCATCTCGGCATAGGGTTGGTCGCCGCCTATGATTTCCACGGTCGAGCCGGTGGCAATCGCGCCGGCGTCGAAGCAGCGGTGAACCTTGCGGCGCAGATCGGCCAGATCCTTGATCGTTTCCGAGCGAATAATGTACTTCGCGCGGGTATGCGCCGGAACGATGTTGGGAGCATCGCCACCGTGCGTAACAATACCGTGAATCCGATCGGACGGCCGGATATGTTGGCGCAGAAGTCCAATCGCGGTCTGCGCCACCGTAAGCGCGTCCGCGGCGTTGATGCCCAGCTCTGGAAAAGCCGACGCATGCGATTCCTTGCCGGTATACGCAACTTCGAACATGGAGGCGGCGATGATCTTCGGCATAACCGCGTCGAAAGGCGCGGGATGCACCATCATCGCGAGATGCATCCCTTCGAAGGCTCCGCGTTGGAGCATCAGGATCTTGCCGCTAGCGTTACCAACTTCTTCGGCGGGCGTGCCGATGAGATGGACGGTCAATCCGGCATCATTGGCTACCGCCGCCGCGGCGATGGCCGCTCCACACGATGAAGCGGCGATGATATTGTGCCCACAGGCGTGTCCGATCCCAGGTAGAGAGTCGTATTCGGCACAGATGGCGACATGCACGGGACCGTTGCCTGCTTTGGCGGCGAAGGCGGTCGGAAGATCGCAGATCCCGTGCTTGACCTCGAATCCCATGCCATCGAGAAACTCACAAATCCAGTTGGCGGCGTGTTCCTCCTCGAATCCCAGCTCCGGCGTGGCGTGGATTCGGTGGCTCAGGTCGATCAAATCCTCGCGAATCGAATTCAGTTTTTCTTGCGCGCCGGCCTTCGCGTTCACCTGCTCTTCCAATCGGGGCGCGGGTCGCCAATGAAGCCATTACGGTTCGGCATCTTCACTTGCGGGAGCGACTGGGCATTCATCACGGCGTCTTCTTTGATGATGCCGTTCAACGACAGCAGGTAGGCAGTGACCGCATAAACCTGGTTCGCTGTGAGACTTCCCGGTTTGTTAAATGGCATAGCCCGATTGATGTAATCCCAAACGGTCGTCGCATAGGGCCAGTAGCTTCCCACCGTCTTCACCGGCTTGTTCGTGTTGAGCGTGCCTTGGCCGCCCACCAGGACATCGTTGGGACCTTCCTGGCCGGTCTTGCCGTGGCAACCGGCGCAACTGGCCGCGTAAATCCTGGCGCCTTCGGCCGCGCTCCCACTGCCTGGCGGAAGCTCCTTGCCATCCGGACCGATGGCGAAGTCCCAGGCTTTGATCTCGTCGGGCCTGGCCGTCCGGCCCAAACCGTAAGTAGGCGACTGCGCCGCCAGCGGCCACGCGAGACTTGCGCCTAGCACCAGCCCGAGCGAACGAGCGCTAAACCAGCGCATTCTGCACGCTCCCATCGGCCGAGATCTTCCAGCTTTGGATGGGATTGAAGTGATAACTCCAGTGATCGCCCCGCGCCTTCACCAGATCGGCGAGTACGGGCTGAGTATCGCCATGTTCATCGGTACACCGCGATTGCAGCACGACTTCGCTGCCATCCCATTTCCATCCGAAACGAAATCGCGTGAACGCGATCGGAAGCACGGGCGACTGCAGTTGAGCGTCCTTCCAAGTCCGGCCGCCGTCCACCGAGACCTCGACCTTTTTAATTGCGCCGCGTCCCGACCAGGCCAGCCCCGAAATCTCGTAGAAGCCCGGATTCGCCAGCTTTTGGCCGCCAGAGGGGTACGTGATGAGCGATTTCGGATCCATCTCGAAAGTGAACTGGCGGGCTTTGCCATCCGGCATCAGGTCGGTATACTTCGAGGTCTCTTCGCGGGTCATGTAAGGCTGGTCGACCACTTTGATGCGGCGCAGCCACTTGATGCTGATGTTTCCCTCCCAGCCGGGAACGAACAGCCGCAGCGGATAGCCTTGCTCGGGACGGATCGCCTCGCCATTCTGGCCATAGGCCAGCAGCACGTCGTTCATGGCTTTCGCGAGCGGCACGCTGCGCGTCATCTTGGCCGCGTCCGAACCTTCCGCCACAATCCAACTGGCGCCCGGCTGCACGCCGGCTTCGCGCAGCAGCAGTGCTAGCGGCACACCGGTCCACTCGGAGCAACTCACCAGGCCGTGGGCGTCCTGAGCCGTCTTGGCGCCCTTGTTCCGGAAACCATTGCCGGAGCATTCCATGACATGGATCCGCGAGACGGAGGGGAAACGCTTCAGCTCATCCATGCTGAGGACCAGCGGGCGATCTACCAGGCCGTGGATCATCAGGCGATGACGCCGTGGATCGATGTCCGGCACTCCGGAATGATGGCGCTCGAAATGGAGCGAGGACGGCGTGATGATGCCGTTCAAATCCTGCAAAGGCGCGCCCGAGGAGGTCCCTTGCGACGACGGGGCTCGGCCGGTTTTTTCGAACCGCGATCGCTCGCCATAAGCCCGGGCTGGCGAACCCGGCGCCTGGGTAGGGTCATCCGGCGCGGGTTTATCATTGGTCGACTGCGCGGTCGACTGCGCGGTCGACTGCGCGCGTCCTGCGCCTACGCCGGCGGCAAGCGCTGCGCTTACACCGGCGCTACTCTTCAAAAATCTGCGGCGATTCGGAGACTGGGTCATAGTAACTCCACCCTCAAAGCTTAACGCCGCTCTCTCGCGTCGGCAAGCAGGTTACGGGTTACTGGCGGTTATGACGGATCAGTGATTCAGCGCCAACGCCGATTTGGGCAAACTTGGCGACAGGCCGGCCTCGCGCAATGCCACACTGCCGGCTGCAACGGTCAGCGTGCCGCGGGGGGAGCCGTTCGGCGAATTAATCGGCGCGGTCCAAATGGCGGCCTCGACGTCGTGTCCACGGCTGTTGCGGAGCGGGCCTTTTCCTTCGAAGGGCAGACGCTGGCCCAGGATCTGCTCCCGCTTCCAGCCCAGTAGTCTTTCCGCGGCGCCATTCCAATAGATCACTACACCCTTGTTATCCACCGCGAAGGTGGCCAGCGGAGAGGCATCGAAAACGGCGTGCGTCGTTTCCGGACCGCTCGCGCCCCTTCCGACCTCCATGGTCTTTTCGTTGGCCTCCACCAGCCGTAACCGGACCTTGGTGTTGGCGCGGTCGCTGCCCGAGTATTTCAGAATAAAACCGGCCAGCAAGTAAGTGCCGGCGATAATGAAATCCACCCAGCCGTTCAGTTGCTGAACGCCGGCAAAGCGGATGACACCACAGTCCTTCAGTACGCGCAGCGCCTCGTAAATCGCGATCATGCCGAGTAACGCGGTCAGCATGCGATCCAAGCGGCCCTGTTGGCGGCGCGCCAGAAGAATGCACCAGAAGATCGTTGCCAGGCACATGCATAGCGCGAGGGCCATCAGAGGGCTTGCCCGAAATATTTGGACCAGATACAAATCTGTGCTCCTGGCGACTCGTCGAACGTCGCAACCAATCCATCGGACGTTCAGCGCAGATTAGATAGGTTTTGAGGCATTACGAAGAGATGGGTATTTCTCTTAGTCAGGCTAGGTGATTTATGGGAGCGACGCTTCGCCACGTCGGCCGATTAGGGTTTCGGTTCGATGGCAACCAGTTGGCGGCTGCGCGGGAGTAGGTAGAGCAGGTAGACCGAACCGTTCTCGATGGCCCGGTAGGCGGCCAGGTTGACGGGATAACGATCGGTCTTTATGTCGAAGTAATACTTTTCGATGGGATCGCGGCCGTTGGGCCGAATAGTCTGATCTTCGCGTGCGCTCACTCGCCCTTCAACCATTCGGACACCTCCCTCCAGCAGATCGAAATAGAGCGCGAACGAGACCCGGGCAGCTATCAAGGCTGCCAGGACCAGGGAAATCAGCAGCGAGCCAACCCGCGTAATCACGGCGAACTTACCCTGGGATTCGGCGAGATCTCCTAAGTTCATCAGTTGCCCCAGAAAGAGCTGGAAGCCGGCGCCGAACGATACCTGCTGGCTGGAGGAAGTGAGGGCGCTCCAAATCAGAAACGGACCGGCCGCAAAGAGGATGGTCAGGAACAGCGGGGTAACGAAACGGCCGATAAGGGCTGTGAATTGTTCGCCGGCCAATTTTCCCTTACGGTTGTTTTCCAAAGCCTGGAGCGAAAAATTAAGAGCTTTGGACAGGTCCGTAAGGACGTCTTCTCTGGTGCGGTATGTGGGTGCGTTGCTCACTCGAGTGTTACTTTTGAGATATCGACGGTTGGGCGGGGATACTTTAATCCCATCTGGTCTAGCGCGTGCACCACCAACTCCGCGACCAGATAATTGCGGAACCATTTATCATTAGCGGGAATGATGTACCAGGGCGCCCAATCAGTACTACATTTCCGCAGAGCGTCCTCGTAGGCCTTCACGTAATCGTCCCAATGGCGCCGCTCTTCGATATCCGCCATTGAGAATTTCCAGTTCCGAGTAGGATCCTGGATGCGCGCTTCGAGCCTCCGCTTCTGCTCGTCCTGGCTGATATGCAGGAAAAATTTCAGAATGGTCACCTTTTGGCCGGTCAGCATCTTCTCAAAGTCATTAATCTGCTGGTAGCGTTTATGCCAGACGTCCTTCGGAACCAGCTTGTGCACTCGCACCACCAGCACGTCTTCGTAGTGCGAACGATTGAAGATTCCGATGTTACCGAGCGCGGGCGTGGCCTTGTGAACGCGCCACAGAAAATCGTGCGCCAGTTCTTCCTGATTGGGCTGCTTGAATGAAGTGACTTGGCAGCCTTGCGGGTTCACTCCCGACATTACGTGACTGATGGTGCCGTCTTTGCCTCCCGCGTCGAGGGCCTGCAGGACGATGAGCAGAGCGTAGCGCCGGTCGGCGTACAGCAGATTTTGGAGGCGGCGAAGTTTTTCGAGCGTCTTTTCGAGCGCTTTGTCGTTGCGTCTTTTTCCGAATGTGTCATCCGGATCCCGATCTTTCAAGCGCACCTTGCTGTCTGGCTTGACGATGCAATGTTTTGCGAGGTCCATGCCTCCAGTTTCGCGTGTACGGTTGCCGGCTGCCAGATGGCAATGACTCAGTCCAGCACGACTTTTGAGATATCCACCGTGGGCGCGGGGTACTTTAATTTCATCCGGTCCAACGCCTGGACGATCAACTTTGCCACCACGTGGTTGCGGAACCATTTCTTATTGGCGGGGATGATGTACCAGGGTGCATGATCGGTGCTGCACTTCCGCAAGGCGGCCTCATACGCCTCCGTGTAATCGTCCCAATGCTGGCGCTCCTCGAAATCCGGCAGGGAGAGCTTCCAGTTCCGGGACGAATCCCGGATGCGCGCCTCGAATCGTTTCCGTTGTTCATCGCGGCTGATGTGGAGGAAGAACTTCAGAATGGTGATTCCACTTTCGGTAAGCATCTGCTCGAAGTCATTAATCTGTCCATAGCGCTTCTTCCAGACCTCTTTTGGAACCAGGTTATGAACGCGCGCGATCAGGACATCTTCATAGTGGGATCGGTTGAAAATTCCGATCATGCTCCGGCTCGGGACGGCCTTGTGAACGCGCCATAGGTAATCGTGTGACAATTCTTGCGGTGAGGGCGCCTTGAAGGACGTTACGTCGCAGCCTTGCGGGTTCACACCGGACATGACATGCCGGATAGTGCCGTCCTTACCGCCGGCGTCGAGCGCCTGCAGGACGATGAGCAGAGCGTAGCGCTTGTCGGCGTAAAGCAGATGCTGGAGCTCGCGCAGGCGGTCCAGAGTCTTTTGGTGGCCGTCGTCGTCGCGCTTTTTTCCGAACGTATCGTCGGCGTCGCGATCTTTCAAGCGCAGCTTGCTGCCTGGCTCGACGATGCAATGTTTGGCGAGGTCCATTCTTAGGATAGATATCGACCAAAACGCGAAAAGATGAAGGCCGGAACGGGGCCCGTGCGCTTGGCAGATACTAATAAAGAGCTAGATATATGCCAGATCGCCTTCTCACACGCCGTCAAAATATTCAGGCTCTGGGCGGTTTGCTGTTGGCCGCGACAGCCCCGAGAGCCAGGGCAGAAAACCAGAATGTAGCTTACGGCCAGGCCACGATCCCTGCAGGGATCCGCTCCCGTTTCGTGGACAATATCAACGGTCTTCGGGTTCACATGCTGGAGGCTGGCTTTGAAGGCGGAAGCCGGCACTGCGTGCTGTTCCTGCATGGATACCCGGAGCTTGCCTATAGCTGGAGAAAGGTGATGCTCCCGCTCGCATCGGCCGGCTACCACGTTATCGCGCCCGACCAAAGGGGCTTTGGGCGAACCACGGGTTGGGACGGCAGCTACGACGGTGATCTCAGTTCCTTCAGCATGCTCAACATGGTGAGGGACGCGTTGGGGCTGGTCTCGGCGCTGGGCTACCGGTCGGTTGCGGCCGTCGTGGGGCACGATGCGGGCTCACCGGTCGCGGGTTGGTGCGCGCTTATCCGGCCAGATGTGTTCCGCTCGGTCGCGATGATGAGTGCCCCGTTTGCCGGCCCGCCCGCGCTGCCCTTCAACACCGTGAACGACCCGCCGCGCGGCCCAGCGGTCCCGGCCGGACCCGGCATCGATGAGCAACTGGCGGCGTTGCCCCGTCCGAGAAAATATTATCAGCGTTACTACACTACGCGCGAAGCCGACAGCCAGATGCGCAATTGTCCGCAGGGCCTCCACGCTTTCTTCCGCGCTTACTACTACTACAAGAGTGCCGACTGGAAGGAGAACAAGCCCTTTCCGCTGAAGTCGCGCAGTGCCGAAGAAATGGCCAAGATGCCTACCTACTACGTGATGGATTTGGGCAAAGACATGTGCAAGACCGTGGCGGAGCACATGCCATCCGCGGCCGAGATTGCAGCCTGCAAGTGGCTCTCTGAGGACGATGTCGACGTGTACGCCGCCGAGTACGGAAGGACCGGGTTCCAGGGCGGCTTGAATGGGTATCGGCGCGGCGCCGACGCCAAACTGAGTGCCGAGCTCCGGACCTTCTCCGGCCGTACCATCGACGTGCCGTCCTGCTTCATCTCCGGAAAGAGCGATTGGGGAGTCTATCAGACTCCTGGGGCGGTCGACAAAATGAGGAACGAAGCGTGTACTAAGATGACCGGCTTTCATCTGGTGGAAGGAGCCGGGCACTGGGTGCAACAGGAGCAGCCGGAGCAAGTGAGCAAGCTGCTGATAGAGTTCCTGCGCCAGCAAGCTCGCGCTTAAGTAGCCCAAAGCTCGTTGATGGGTCCGTAAATATCCTGATCGGAAAACGGGACGTACTCGAAGCCGCGATGGAACGGATCATCGTAGCGAACCTTGGTCCAATCGATACCCATAGCCGAATAGATGGTGGCCTCGATATCCTCAGGTTTGACGAAGCGCTGGCGCGACCATCCAAAATCGGCGGTAGTGGACCCATCGGCTGTTGTCGAACCGATGGCGCGGCCACCTTTCACTCCGGCTCCGGCGAAGACGGCGGTCTGCTGAACCCAGTGGTCGCGGCCGCCCGCTGGAGTCACCGGGCCGACTGTCCGGCCGAACTCGCCCACCATTACCACCAGCGTCTCATCGAGCAAGCCGCTGGACTTCAGGTCGCTGAGCATGGCCGACACACCATTATCCAGAGGCGCGCCCATGGTGTACAGATTATTGCCCTTCGGATTCTGCTGGCCGTAGATATCCTGGTGCATGTCCCAGCTTCCGAACGTGATCTGGATGAAGTTGGTGCCTTGATTGGCCGCCAGCACCTGTTTCGCGATCAGGCAGGCGTTGCCAAATGAACTGCTGCCGTAGCGCGTGCTGTCGGCGGAGGAATAGCCGAAAGCCTGGTTGACCACACTGTTATAAGTCAGGCTCTTGGCGGAATTGTAGAAGGCGTCGTAATCCTGGAGCGGCTGTCCGTAGGGCGAATTGGTTCGCAGAGGATCATCCAGCTCATGGACGCGGCTCCACAGGTCATTGAAGCGCTGCTGGCCAAGCGGATTGGATGTATTGGGAACGCCCGCTGTCGACGGCACCACCCGAAAGGGCGCATACTCGGCCGAGAAGTAACCATTGCCGACGCCGCTGGGCGAGTTGAGCGCCAGGAAAGGCGGGAAGACCTGGCCGGGCACGCTCTTTTCGATGGCCACCACGCTGCCGATATTAGGCGCGATGTTGCCCAGCGCCGCCGCCGGATTCCGGCCGATCTGCGACCACGTCTGGGCGAGCGAGTGCACCAGGGCCCAGGCGTTCATGGAGCGCACCAGGCAAAGGTCGCCGAGTTGCGCGCCGATCTTAGGCAGCAGTCCCATGGGCCAGTTCAATCCGTTGACCATGGTCGGACTAAAATTCGAGGGCGTGACGCCGTTGATCACCTTCAGATCGAAGGTATCGATGTGGCTGGGCGCGCCGGCCAGCAGAATGAAGATGCAATTCTTAGCGGTATTCTGCATCGCTGCGCCGGTTTGCGTGGTCTCTTCCGCTTTGGCCACCCTGCCGACCAGGTAGGAGCCGGTAACTCCCGCTCCCAGAACTTCAAAGAACCGCCGGCGGGTGAAGTGCGGCCGGTTGAAAAACGTGAGATGCGGATGCGGGTGGCTCTCGACGAATTTATTGAATCGGTCACGTTCGCTCATCGCTCTGCTCCTCAGTAATTGAAAACGAAATCTACTTTGTTATATAGCGACCAGAGCAGGTCTTCGAGTTCCTGGTTGCGGGTGGATGTGCTCGCGAGGTGGCCCATCGCTTTAGTCATCTCGTCGCTGGTGGGATAGCGGGAGAGCACGTTCAGAAAGAGCGTGTTCACGGCCTGATCGTTGGGCATGCCCTGCACCTGGGTGAGCAATCCGCCTTTGGGCGCCTTGGAATACTGCATGCGGCTTATCACGAAGTTGTCATTCATCAGGTCCAGTGCTTGTGAGATGGAGCCGTCGCCCCTACGCGGCTGGTCATCACGATTGCCCCGCAGAAACGTATTCAGGAAATTGTTTACCGGCCCATTGCCGTCGGGAGTGTTCAGCGGCTCCGGAAACTGCATCGCCCAACTGGTCGTGCCGTAGACAGCGCCCATGTTGTAAGTGGGGATGGCGCCGCTCGATTGCGTGATCGAGTCGTGAACCTCTTCCGACCACAACCTGCGCACCATCTTGCGGGCGAACAGGGTCTGCCAGGAGGGATCCCATGTGCCGTTGTAGCGCGACGAAAGTTGATAGGCCTGGGAATTGGTGATTTCGCGCATGAGGCCCTTCAGGTCGTAATTGCTGTTGATGAAATCCTGGGCCAGGCCGTCCAGCAATTGAGGATTGGATGGTTGCAAGGGCCACGCCTGGGTGGGGTCGGTGGGCCAGGGAGCGGTGGGCGGGTTGCTGGGATCGAGCCGATCGGGATCGAACTGGTCGGGCGGATCGACAATCCCCATTCCGAAGAATTCGGCCCACATGAAATTCACAGCCGCGCGCGCAAACTGGAAATCCGAGGTGACGAATTGAGCCAGCGCCACGCGATAGTTTTGTGCACCCGGCCCCTGGTTCCCGAACAGATAAGCGGGAGCTATGTTCTTCAGGGTGCCGACCGGTTGGCGCGCCGGACGATTGCCGGTGGTGGTGTTTAGCGGGTAGTCGGTCTTGTAGCGCGTGTTGTCGGCGAGCCCCCAATAATATACGTTGGTCGCGACGGTGGTCCGGGGATTGTCCGTACGCGACATGAACGAAGACAGCCCCCAAGCCTGCTGGCGAGTCATTTGCGATCCCCACAGGCTCAGCGAACTCAGGTGACCTGCCCCGCTATGGCAAAGCAGGCAGTTCACATGTGCCAAGCCGAGGAATGTGTCGGCGATGTTGGCAGTCTGCTGATCCCAGATATCCTGCTGCGGACCTCCGGTCACGACGCCGCCCACTAGCCAGTTCAGTTCGCCCTGCGTGTAGCTATCGGTTCCGGTGGCGGAGATGATCTCCCGCGCCATCTGGTTGTAGGGTTTGTTCGACGTCAACGACGAGCGGATATAGTTGTTGAAGGCCACCACGCCGTCGGGAAAGCGCACGATCTGCGTGTTTCGAGAATTGTTCTGGAAGAAATCGCCGAAGTAGATAGTCCACTTGTCGGCCCATTCGGGGCTCGCCAGAAGGGTCTCGATGTATTTCGACCGCTTGTCTGAAGAAGTATCGTTGACGAAGCTGGTAACCTGGGCAGCGGTGGGGATGCGGCCGTTGAGATCGAGCGTTACGCGGCGGACGAATTCGTAGTCGGTGGTGGCGGGCGCCGGCGTCACATTGGCTTGCGCCATGGCTTGAAACAGGTAACGATCGATCGTGTTGCTGGTGGCCGGATTCATCAGGGTGCCGGTACGAGTTCCGGGAGGTGGAGGCAGCGCTGCCGCTACTGCTTGCGTTAGCGCGCTGGCTTTGTAGTCAGGCTTGGCACCGACCGGACGTCCATTGCGGAATCCGTGGCTGGCCGCCTGAACGAACTTGTCATGATCCGGGCCGAAGAAAGTGCACTCGGCATGTTGGATCTGTAAGGGTGTTTCATCGGACGCCAGAACCCCGACCAAGCCCAGCGTTGAGATGCCCAGAAAAGCCGTAAACGACCGCCGTGTCACCATGTATCCCCGTCCTCCGTCTGACTGGCGCTTGCATTGATTGTATCCCCAATGCTATCGACCTAAACACCAAGACGCGTAAATAGGACGCGGGATGACACAGATTTAATTTTCGATACTGGATCGTCGTATCCAAGAAGTACTATAAATCGTTGAAAAGGCTTAAGTAAGGTGGATGCAGAGATTACTTGACGAAGTAGATGAAGGCCTCATCGAGGAATTGATCGCCCACGGGTCGCTTGCTCACCCGGCGATCGCGAACCTTCCGAAGCTCCCGGCGCAGGCTCTTGGAAAAGCGGGCCTCAGGCGTCTTCAGATACACATTGAGCAGGTCAACGGCCGGCCGGTCCTCGGCGGTCGATAGAATGTCATCTAGCCGTCGATAGGCTTCTTTGAGACCCAGCTCTTCTACCAGAGGCGTGACGATGAGAAACTGCCACTCGTCAGAAGACTCACTCCACTGCCAGAGCGCCGATTGGACTTTAATTTTGGCCTCGCTCAGCAGCTCGAGGAATTTACGACCCTCTCCGATGTCGGGGGTGGCGTACCCTACCAGTGTTGTCTTAGCCATCGGAGCACTCCGTGCCTGCGATCAGCAACGGCGTTAGATAGGCTCTCT
>Ga0210386_10000631_pt1 | contig 32464 bp, 29 predicted proteins | sample IncBWH32OmetaG_FD_160091 | JGI IMG/M metagenome (GOLD analysis project Ga0210386, IMG submission 160091) | Forest soil microbial communities from Barre Woods Harvard Forest LTER site, Petersham, Massachusetts, United States - Inc-BW-H-32-O ...
AGATCCAGCCGGCCCATCACCCCGAATCGCTGTGGATGCGCCAGACACGCCGCCTGCGCCAGGTCGTTGCGGTCGCCTTCCCAGGACGGCGGCACGATCACGACGCGGTCGACGCCCGCCGCATGCATCTGCCGCAGCAGATCCTCGGCGCCCAGCGGCTCCGGCCGGTGCGGATGCGAACGGCCAGACTTCGGCCACGGCCGCTCCGCCGTGTCAGCCGCCCAGATATGCACTTGTGCGTCAGTGATCAGCATCATTCCCCCCGTCTTCCGGCGGCGCAGTATGCGCGCGGGTCGATCCGCTGAGGAGATGCGCGGCGCCCGGCTTGGCCGGGCGCGGCTTACTTGATCTTGGCTTCCTTGAAGAGGACGTGCTTCCGGGCGACTGGGTCGTACTTCTTCAGCTCGAGCTTGCCGGTCTGCGTCCGCGCATTCTTGCGCGTCACATAGAAGAAGCCGGTGTCCTCGCTCGAGACGAGTTTGATCTGAACAACGTTACTCTTGGCCATGGTGGTACCCTCGCGAAGGCGCGGAAAATGCGCATTCAGGCAAGGCAGGTCAAGGGGCGAGGCGCGCGCCCAGGGTCATTGGGGAGCCAAGAAGGCCAAGGCTTTGCCCCGGCCCGCATCAGGGGCGCTGCCTGGAGCCCCGCCAAGAGTACAGCCCTTGGAACCCGCTCGTTGGTTGGATTCCAACGGCTCAGCCGCTGGCAGGGTCGCGGGTCAGCGTGCCCGGCGGGGTTTCGGGGCATGGCGCGCGCTTTAGCGAACACATCGGGCGCGCTTTAGCGAACAACGGAAACGTGCGCGGATTACCACCTCGCCAAGGGTTGGATCGAGGGTTTGGAGCCCTTCGCCGCTCCGGACATTTCAAATAATATCAATGATTTGTGCGGGTCCCTCGGAGCCATTATTGGTTAGCGTCCATCGGAGCCCTTTTGGTTCCCCACCTGGTCTGTGAAACCGAGCCGTGACCTGAGCAAGAATTCTGGACACCAGCAAGAATTCTGGACGCCGCGCGCGGCCGCGCACCCCCGAGTGGTTCCGCGGCCGGCTAACGAGTGCCACCTATTCCTATCGGACCCATGCGCTGCCGCACCGGTAACAGCCGGGCCCGGACGGTCGAAAGCGCAGTGATCCGCGTGGACGCGAGTTGCGAACACCCTGATCGGCTGCCGCTAACGATGCCCGACCGGGACGCGCCGGTCGCGCCGACGCAATGGAGCTTCGGTCAGCTGACGCGCTTGGTCGGCAAAATTAATTTCGCGGGCGGTAGTGTCGCCGCAGGTATTGGTTTCTCCTGGGGATCGGGAACGTTGGTTTTCCAGGGTAAGACCTACAACGTCAAGGTCAGTGGTTTCGCGGTCGGCGATGTTGGTGTGGCTTCCATCGACGCGAACGGCGAAGTCTACAACCTGACGAACATCGCAGATTTCGGCGGCAATTGTGCCGCCGCCGGGATTGGCGGCACGCTAGCCGCCGGGGGCACGGTCATCGCGATGGGGAATCCGCATGGCGTTGTCATTCAAGCACACGCGACGACCGCTGGTCTGCATCTGAACTTGGGGCCATCGGGCATAATCTTCACAATTCAACAGTAAAGTTTGATTTGAGGAGTCCAACCGAGGCCAATGAGCAGCCGCGGGGCGGCGGAACGCTCGCTCAGCCGCGCCCGGACGAAAGCCGCACTACGATGCCGCTATTGAGTGGATTGCACGATCTGGTTGATCGCCTAAGTGCTGTCGGCGGTTGGATTGCGTCGCGCGCGACGTCGCGGGCACGCTTCGGCTGCAAGTTTGTCGCATCGAGGGCGGTGGCGACGAAGGTCCAAATGCACTAAACCGCAGCGATCCCCTCTGATTGGCTTATGGCTGCAATTGCGACGCTGGTGTTCCCGTGGCAACGACCGATGCAAACACTGACACCGTGAGGCCGGACTTGACAGCGGTTATGAACGCGAACACAACGGCCCGAGTTCTCGCTGTCGGTCAAAACGGGATGGTAATGTTCGTGGGCTTCAGGCGCCCCGATCATGTTCGTAGTTGCCTGCCCCGGGCCAAGTTCTATTGGTGCGGGTGGCGCGCGGCCCAGATTTAGCGAGATGGTTGTCGTGCGCGCACAAATCGCTCGACTTATTGCCATGATGGCAGCGCTGCTGACATTGTGCCTGGCACTCACGGCGTGCGGCACACCGGTCTCCGTCAGTCGGTTGGACGCCCGCACGGTGCAAACCGAATTGACCAGCAACGCCGTGACCACGGGTAAGCTGAGTGAATCGACGCAAATTGTGCTGCGGCAATTGGATCTCGTCAGCGTCTACGCCAACCGCCCACCGTCAGCAATCGCGGCGGTAAATCAGATCGCGATTGCCGATACCGGCAATCGGGACCTTCTGTTCGCGCTTGCCGAAATGACCTTCCTGGAGGCGGAGCGAACCAACGACCGATCCTACTTCCTGGCGACCGTGGTCTATGCCTATGCATTTCTATTTCCGACCTTGCCCGCGGATCGACCCAATCCATTTGATCCGCGGCTACGGGCAGCCGCCGACCTCTACAACCTGGCCCTGACGCGCGCGTTCGCCACGGCTGATGGCGTGCATGTCGAACTGCGTGGCGGCGATTATGCACTACCGTTCGGTACGTTGTCGGTCAGCTTCAACCAGAACGCGCTGCAATGGGCGGGGTTCAGGTTGACCGACTTTGTTCCGGCTGCCGAGCTGCACATCGACGGGCTGCGAAACCGCTACCGCGACGCCGGCATCGGTGCCCCGCTGGCGGCCACACTGATCCCGCGCGGTGACCCACGCGGCTTCCAGGTCGCCCGAGTGCTCAAGGTTCCCACCACCGCTCTACTGCGGCTGGACATGTCTCCTGCGGCCATCGCCAGTGGCCGGTTCACCGGCCGGCTCGTATTGTATACGGGCGGACAACAACGGGTGATCGATATAGGCGGCCAGAAGGTACCACTTGAGAGCGACCCCAGCGCGGCCCTCGCTCTCGCCTTGAGCAATCCGGCGATCTGGCGGACCGAACTGGCAGGCTTTTTCCAAGGAGATCTGTTCGAGAATCTGCCCAGCCAGCTTGTTGCCCTCGAGCCGTATCACCCCGGCCAGATCCCGGTCGTGCTGATCCATGGCACAGCGTCGAGCCCGGGGCGCTGGGCGGATCTTATCAACGATCTGAGGAACGATCCGGATATTCGTGATCGGTTCCAGTTCTGGCTGTTCACCTACAATTCCGGCAATCCGATTGCGCTGTCGGCTCTGCAGTTGCGTACGAATCTGGACGCGGCGATCAACAGGCTGGACCCGAACCGACGCGACCCGGCTTTGCGCAACATTGTGTTGGTCGGATACAGTCAGGGTGGGCTGTTGGCGAAGATGCTGGTAATCAACGCGGGCTCCAGGTTATTCGATACCTTGAGTACCAAACAGCTCAATGAGCTGACCCTGACCACCGAGGCACGGGAGACGCTTCGTCAGGCCCTGTTTGTCAAGCCAATGCCTGATGTCACGCGGGTCATCTTCATTGCGACACCGCACCGTGGAAGTTTTGTCGCCAGCCGACCGATAGTCCAGTTGATTGGAAGACTGGTGACACTGCCGCTTCGGGCTACCGAGCTGGCGACAGAATTGCTGGCCGGCAACGGCAGTGCAATGCGGTTTGATCCAAAGAAGACCCGGTTCGGCAGCATCTATGGGATGACACCGGGCAGCGCATCCAGCATGGCCCTCGCCTCCATTCCGGTGGCACCCACCGTGAAGGCCAATTCCATCATCGCTGTGCAGGGTGATGGCCCGATTGAAACCGGCGACGACGGGGTGGTTCAATACAGCAGCGCACATATCGATGAAGCCGAGTCCGAATTGGTCGTCAGATCCGACCATTACGTGCAGTCAAACCCAAAGACTGTCGCCGAGATTCGTCGCATCCTGCTGCTGCAGTGGCAGTTGGCCTGCCCGTCGGGATGTTCCACTACCAGCACGACAACGGATGCGGGGAAGTCGACCCATCTCATGACCTCGGTCGTGCACGTGGCGTCGGCTCAACCGTAGCGTCAGATGCATGTGATGGTATGGCGTGCGATGCGATGGGCGGGCACCGCGGCGGTAGGGCTGGTACTGTTGTTCTCTGGGCTATGGGGAGCGATGGGGATCTGGTATCGCCTCGCACCGGTGCCACCATCGCGCGCTATTCTGGCCGGCGGATTCCTGCTGCTGGCATGCGCGGCTGTCGTCAGTCTGGTTCTACGGCGGTGGCCCGTCGTCGCGCTTTATGGCGTCTGTTTCGCGGTGGTATTCGGGTGGTGGTCGACGTTACGGCCGTCCAATGATCTGGCCTGGGCGGACGATGTGGCACGAACACCGACAGGGATCGTCGCGGGAAACCGCCTGGTGATGCATGACGTGCGCAACTTTGTCTGGCGTAGCGATAGCGATTTCGAACCGCGGTGGGAAACACGCAGCTACGATCTAAACGATCTGACCAATCTCGATCTGTTCATGTCCTACTGGGCGGGTGAGCCGATTGCTCACGCCATCGTCAGCTTTGGCTTCGCGGATGGTCAGCATCTCGCCTTCTCGATTGAGATTCGCAAGGAGAGGACCGAAGCCTACTCGGCTCTTGCCGGCTTCTTCCGAGCCTACGAGCTTTCATTCATTGCCGCGGACGAGCGTGACGTGGTGGGGGTGCGGACCAATGTGCGTCATGAGGATGTACGGATCTACCGCCTACGCATGCCACCTTCAAAGGCACGCGCGCTTCTCCTCGAATACGTCGCAGGCGCGAATGATCTGGCGCGCAAACCACGCTTCTACAATTCATTGACCGCCAACTGCACCACGCAGATCTTCCAGATGGTTCGCGCAATCCAGCCAGGACTGCCGTTGGATTATCGTGTGCTGCTGCCTGGTTATCTCCCTGACTACGTCTATGATCGCGGTGGTTTGGACACCAGTGTCCCGTTCGAAATGCTGCGAGACCGGTCGCATATCCAGGGGAAGGCGAACAGCTCCGATCCAGATTTCTCCTGGAAAATCAGGGCAGGCGTTCCGGATCCGCGGTAGCCAGTTCCTTGGCGGTTCAGTCGGTGCATGGAGACCATCAGGGAGGCTTCCGGGGTTATCATCTGACGCATTGGACGGGCCCGGACGAGGGATGGGTGCGCAGTTCCCGACCCGGTTCTCGCCTTGTTCGTCAGTTCGGTAAAAGAGGGGGCCCAGGGGCGAAGCCCTGACCGTCTTGGCTTTCCGCGATCGCCCTCGGCGCGATGCTATGTGGCCGACACCTCCGCGCGATGCGCGTCCGCCATCGCTGCCAGGCTGGGGAAGCGGAAGTCGTACCCCGCTTCCTTTGGCGGCGCCATCGTGGCGCCCCAGCCTGACTGGTCGTGCCGCCGATCAATCCAGGCTGAGGCCAGGCCGAATTTCTTTGCCGGCCCGTGATCGTGAAACAGGCTTTGCGCGGTGTGCAGGATGTCGGTCTTGGCGATGCCGCGCGCCGCCGTGTGGGTCAGCATGTAGTCGAAGTTGCGCGGGTTCGGCTTGTACGACCCGATATCCTGCGCCGTGTAGATCGCATCGAACTCCACCCCGAGCCGGCGATTGCTGCCCTTGAAGCTCTCACGGTCGACATTGGACAGGATCACGAGCCGATAATGCTGCTTCAGATAGGCCAGCGCCGCCGGGGAATCCGGAAACGCAGGCCAGTCCGGCACGGAGGCGCCGAACCGCGCATGATCGGACTCACTCACCGTCACGTTCCATGCCTTCGCCAGCCGCCGGTGCACCGTGGCCAGCAGCTCGGCGTAGACCAGCGCAGGCGTCTCTTCCTCCTGTGCTGATTCGTGCTGGGCGAAGGTCTCCAGCGCGGCATCGCGCGACAGCGACTGGCCCGACCTGGCCAGCAGCGGTTGCAGCGCGGTGAAGATGCCGCTTTCCCAGTCGATCAGCGTACCGTAGCAGTCGAAGCTCAGCGCGCGGAAATCGTGCAGTCGCATGGTGGGTCTCCAACAGGACGAATGGGCAAAACGCTGTCATGGCCGAGCATGGCACGGCCACCCAAGACGTGCCTGTTTGAGCGAGGGCAAGTCGTGGGTGAGCGGCCTTCGCCGGCCATGACATGAGGGTAAGTCTCTCCTACAACGCACTGCACAGGCGCAGCGCGTCGTAGATCGCGCCGTGCACGTTGCGGCTGGTAACGGCGTCGCCGATGCGATGCAACTCGAACGCACCGGCCTGCGGCAGCGCTGGCAATTGCGGCTGGCGGGCGAGCAAGGCGTCGATTTCGGTGACGCCATCGTTCGCCGATTTTGCCCGCAGCGAGTCGAACAGTTCGGTCATCGGTATCGTGCCGTGCTCGATCACCACCTGCGAAGCCGTCAGCTCGGTGACGGCATCCGTCAGCTCGTGCTTGAACGTGGCGACCAGCCGGTTACCGCTTTGCCGCACGCGGACCAGCGTGTTGTCAGTGGTGACCTTTACGCCGTTCTCGGCGAAGCGTTTGCGGTAGACCGTGCGCGACGGATATTCCATCTCCATAGCGACATATTCGTCAGTGGTAACGAACTGGACGTCGCGGCCGAGCTCGGCGAGATGAAGGGCGCAGGACACCGCCTGGTGGCGGCCGGTGCCGTCGAACACCAGCACGTCGTCTTTCGCCTGCGTGGCGTCTACCAACATGTCCCACACCGTGGTGCAGTGCTCGGCGCCGTCCAACCAGTCCGTGTTGGGCAGGCCGCCGGTGGCAATGATAACCGCGCTTGGCTGGTCGGCGAGTACATCCGCCAATTCGGCATAGGTGTTGAGACGCACCTCCACGCCCAGCCGTTCCAGCTCTGCCGCGCGCCAGTCGACGATGGCGATCAGGTCGCGCCGCCAGGTCGCCTTGACCGCGCTCAACACTTGACCGCCGAGCTTCGCGCCGGCTTCAAACAGCACCACATTGTGGCCACGCTCGGCGCTGACGCGCGCCGCTTCCAGGCCGGCGGGGCCGCCGCCGACCACCACTACCTTACGACCCGGCGTGGCCGCGCGCTCGACGACCTGCGGCAGTCGGTCCTCGCGCCCTGTCGCGGGGTTATGCAGGCAGGCGACCTTTTTGTACATGCAATAGGACGCGCCAACGCAGGGGCGGATACGTTCCTCCTCGCCACGCATCAGCTTGTTGACGATCTGCGGATCGGCCATGTGCGCCCGCGTCATCGCCACCATGTCCAGCAGGCCTTCGGCGATGGCGTACCGCGCGGTGGCGATGTCCTGGATGCGCGCGGCGTGGAACACCGGCAACTTCACTTCCTTCTTGAACGCGCCGCTGACCTGCAGGAACGGTGCGACCGGTTGAGACATGCCCGGCATGCACTGCTCCGCCAGGTAGCGGTCGGTATCGAGGCGGCCGAAATTCGTGTTGAAGAAGTCGATCAGGCCCTCACGTTCGAAGATGTGGGCGATGCGCACGGCTTCGTCGAAATTCAGCCCGTCGTCTTTCGCTTCATCGACGAAATAGCGGATGCCGATCAGGAAATCGTCGCCCACTGCCTTGCGCATCGCCTCGTGCACCATGAGGCCGAACCGTGCGCGGTTCTCGGTGGAGCCGCCGAAGCGGTCCGTGCGTTTGTTGGTCCAGGGGGAAAGGAACTGGCCCATCAGATGGCCGCCGGTCATGGTTTCCACGCCGTCGAGCCCGCCTTCCTTGCAACGCTTCACGGCGGTAGCAAAATCGTTGATCACCCGTTGGATATCGTGCTCGTCCATTTCGCGCGGGAAGTTGCGATGCCGTGTCTCGCGGATCGGCGATGGGGCGATGGTCGGCAGCCAGTTCCATCCCATTGCATCGGCGCGCCGGCCAAGATGGGAGATCTGGCACATGAGCGCTGCGCCGAGGTGATGGATGCGGCCGGAGAACTGCTGAAGATAGGGGATGCTTTCGTCAGTGGAGACATCGATTTGCCCGCCGCCCCAGCTCGAATCACGGCTTACCATCGACGAGCCGCCGAACATCGTCAGCGCGATGCCGCCCCTGGCCTTCTCCTCGTGGTAGCGCTGATAGCGCTCCTTCGGGATGCCGCCATCGTCCAGTGTGGCGGCATGACTGGTGCTCATGATCCGGTTTCGGAACATCACCTTCTTGATCCGGAACGGCTGCAGCAGCGGGTCGCTTTTGCGCACGCGAGTATCGCCGGCTGTGCCGGGGGCAGTAACGACGTTCATGGCATTCCTTCGTATTAGGCTTCTACGTGTGATCGGTCGTGCGGCGTCAGGTCGCGGTCGGTTTGCGCCACCAGCAGGTCTTGCGCCGTACGATGGCAGCGGATAGCGGCACCCTTGGCGAGGGTTTGGATTGGCGGTGGTTCGGTCGCGCAGACAGCATCCAGCCGCATCGCGCAGCGCGGCGCGAATGCGCAAGGGGCTTCTGAGAACGCGGCAACACCGCCAGCGGCCTCGGCCAGACGCATCGGCGCCAGCCCGTCCAGCCAGCCCGGCCGCAGCTCCGGCACCGAGGCGATCAACAAATCCGTATACGGATGCCGAGGTGCCGCCAGCAGCGCGTTGCGGTTGCCGTACTCCACCATCTGCCCGGCATACAGCACCATCACCTCGTCGCAGATCGCGCGCACCGTCGACAGGTCATGGCTGATGAACATATAGGCCAGCCGCAGCTCCCGCCGCAGCTCAGCCAGCAGCTCCAGGATCGCGGCGCCGACGACGGTGTCCAGTGCCGAGGTCACCTCATCGCACAGGATCAGCCGGGGATCCGCGGCCAGCGCCCGTGCCAGATTGACCCGCTGCTTCTGCCCGCCCGACAGTTCGTGCGGGAAACGATCTGCCAGCGCCGCCGGCAGCCGCACCATATCGAGCAGCTCCCGCACGCGGCGCGACACCGCGGCGCCCGACAGGCCGTGATAGAACTGCAAGGGCCGTGCAAGGATGCGGCCAACGCGGTGCGCGGGGTTCAACGCGACGTCCGCGCTTTGGAACACGATCTGCACGCGGCGCAACTGCTCGCGCGTGCGCCGCGCGGCGTCCGCCGGCAGCACTTCCCCATCCAGCGCGATCGTGCCGCGCGCAGCCGGCAGCAGGCCCGCGATGACGCGCGCCAGCGTGCTCTTGCCGCAGCCTGACTCACCAATCACCCCCAGCACCGCACCGGCGCGGATCGCGAAGGCCAGATCGCGCACCACCGGCAGGTACGGCAGACCGTCCGCGTTGATGCCGCCGTAGCCGGCGATCAGGCCCTCGACCCGCAGCACCGGCGGATCGGCGACGTCAGGCACCACGACAGGCGTTGCGCGTGCGGCGGGATCGGCGGCGGCGAGCAGACTTTGCGTATAGGCATGTGTCGGCGCACCCAGGATGCACCTGGTCGGCCCGACTTCCTGGATCACGCCATCCCGCAGCACCACGATGCGATCGGCGATCTGCGCCACCACCGCGAGATCATGCGAGACATACAGCGCCGTGGTGTGCTGCTGTTGCACCACTGATTTGAATGCGCGCAGCACCTCGATCTGCGTGGTCACGTCCAGCGCGGTGGTCGGCTCGTCCATGATCACCAGCTCGGGATCGGTGATCAGGGCCATCGCGGCCATCAGCCGCTGCAACTGTCCGCCGGAGACCTGATGGGGAAAGCGTTGCCCGACGCGCTCGGGATCGGGCAGCGCCAGGGCGCGTAACAGCGCCATCGCCTTGGCCTCGGCGTCGGCGCGCGACAGGATGCCGTGGACGCGCGCGCTCTCGATCACCTGCGCCATGACGCGCTGCGACGGGTTGAACGAGGCCGCCGCACTCTGCGCGATATAGCTGACGTTCCGGCCACGGAAGCTGGCCAGTGCCGAGGCCGACAGCGCCCGCACATCGGTGCCACCGACGTGGATCGATCCGGCGGCGATCGTGCAGCCCGGCCGGGCGTAGCCCAACAGAGACAACGCGATCGTGGTCTTGCCGGAGCCGGATTCGCCTATCAGCGCCACCACCTCGCCGCGCGCGATGTCGAAGCTGGCGCCGTCGACGATGACCGTGTTGCCGCCGTCACCGCGCACGGTGACGCGCAAACCCTTCACGCTCACCATAGGTGCGGCGTCAGCGCGCATGGCCGTTTCGCCGCGTGGGCAGATTGTCGATCAGCAGGTTGACACCGATGGTCAGCGTGGCGATCGCGATCGCCGGCACGATCACCGCCGGGGCGCCGTCGAACAGGCCCTCCAGGTTCTCGCGCACCAGCGAGCCCCAGTCCGCGTTCGGCGGCTGCACGCCGAGGCCGAGGAAGGACAGGCCGCTTAACAACAGCACAACATAGACGAAGCGCAGACCGAAATCGGTCAGCACCGGCAGCACCATGTTCGGCAGGATCTCTTCGCGCATGATGAACCATGTGCCCTCGCCGCGGGCGCGTGCGACGGTGACGAAGTCCAGTGCGTTGATGTTCACCGCCAGCGCGCGCGCGGTGCGATAAGCGCCGGGCGTGTAGATCACCGCCGCCGTCAGGATCAGCACACCAAGGGAGCTGCCGAGGGAGGCGACAATCACCAAGCTGAACATCAGGCTGGGCACTGAGATCAGTGCATCCAGCACGCGGCTAAGCACGGCATCGACCCAGCCGCCATGCACCGCGGCGGCCAGCGCGAGCGTGACGCCGGTGAAGCAGGCCAGCGCAGTGGCGGCCAATGACACGCCGACGGTGATGCGCGCGCCCAGCAGTACGCGGCTCAACATATCGCGGCCGAGATAATCCGTGCCGAGCGGGAACGCCCGGCTCATCGGCGCGAAGACATCGGCAGCCGTCACGTTGCCGGCCGCGTAGGGCGCCAGCCAGGGCGACAGGACCGCGACCACCAGCCACACCGCAACGATGGCGAGCCCGATCCGGCCCGGCGTGGGGAGGTGCCAGCGCGCGAGAGGGACGGTCAGGTCGCTCATCGGTGTCGCAGCCGCGGGTTGGACAGGATGGCGGCGATGTCCGCCAGCAGCGTCAGCAGCAGATAGGCGGCGCAGAAGATCATCGCGCAAGCCTGCACCAGAGGCATGTCGCGCGTGGCGACCGCGTCGACCATCAGTTTCGCGAGGCCGGGGTAGTTGAAGATCGTTTCGATGATGATGACACCTCCAAGCAGGAAGGACAGGCTGAGGGCCACCGCGTTGACGATCGGGCCCAGCGCGTTCGGGAGGGCGTGGCGCAAGACCAGACGCGCGGGGCGCACGCCTTTCAGGCGGGCCATCTCGACGTAGGAGGAGTCTAATGTGCCGATCAGCGCGGCGCGGCTCATGCGCGCCATCTGCGCGACGATCACGCAGCTCAGCGACAACACTGGCATGGCGAAGCTGCGGAACAGTGCTTCGGGGGAGCTGATATCGCTGACCGAGGAGAGTGCTGGAAGCCAGTGCAGGTTCACCGCGAAGATCACCACCGCGAGGGTCGCGACGAGGAATTCCGGGACGGAAACCAGGCTGACGGTCAGCAGGTTGACCACGCGGTCATACAGCGATCCGCGTCGCACGGCTGCGGTGATGCCGATTGCCAGGGCGACGGGCACTGAGACGGCGGCGGTGAGTGCCGCCAGCAGCAGGGAGTTCGGCAGGCGGTTGCCAATGAGTTGTGCGACCGGAAGGTGGTTGACCAGGGAGCGGCCGGGGTCGCCGTGCAAGAGGCCGCCGAGCCAGATGAGGTAGCGCAGCCAGCCGGGTTGATCGAGGTGCAGCGCGGCGCGCAGTCCGGCGACCGCTTCGGGGGTGGCTGCCTGGCCTAGTACAGCCTCCGCGACATCGCCTGGCAGCAGCGCGGTGGCGCCGAAGACCAGGACTGAAACGATCCATAGAGTCAGGGCGGCGAGGCCCAGCCGTGTGATGATCAGGCGGAGGACGGTGGCGTTCATGGTTGTGCGCCCCAATCGGCCCGATCGTCATGCCAGGGCTTGGCCCCCGCATCCACGCTTTTGCTTGCGGGACGAAGGCAAGGCGTGGATGCCGGCATGCGCCGGCATGACGAACGGGTGCGGGTGCGCTCGTTACGCATCCAGCCAGACGTTCTCGGAGAACTGGTAGCCCATCAGGCCGCCCAGCGGGATCGGACGCAGGCCCTTGATCTTCGCGCTGTGCGCGTCCAGCATCGACAGGAACAGCGGGATGCCGATACCGCAGTCATTGTGGATCATCGTCTGCATGTCGGCATACATCTGCTTGCGCTTGGGCAGATCCGTCTCCGCGCGCGAGGCGACCAGCAACTGGTCGAACTTCAGGTCCTTCCAGCCGCTCTCATTCCACGGTGCATCGGACTTGAAGAACAGCGACAGTAGGACGTCAGCGCTGGGGCGCGGGTTGATGTTGCCGAAGCCCAGCGGCACCTTCATCCAGGAATTCGCCCAATAGCCATCGGCCGGCACGCGCTTGATATCGAGCGTCAGACCGATCTTCTGCGCCGCGTCCTGCATCAGCACCGCCATATCCACCGACGACGAGGCCGCCGGCGACGCCACCAGCGGCACAGCGGTCGTGCCAATGCCTGACTTCTTGAAGTGGAATTTCGCCTTGTCCAGATCGAACGGCGTCTGCGGCAGGTCCTTGAAATAGAACCGGTTGGTGGGATCGATCGGCTGGTCGTTGCCGACAACGGCGTAGCCTCGCATGATCGCGCTGCGCATCTGCGTGCGGTTCATCAGGTATTTCATCGCAAGAACGAAATCAGGGTTGTTCGTCGGCGCCGCGTCGAGCCGCATCACCAGGTCGGTATAGTTGCCGGACTTGGTCTCGAACACCGTGTAGCCGGGCGACGCTTCGATCTGATGCGTCGTGCGCGGGCTGATGCCGCCGGCGATCTGGATATCGCCCGACAGCAGCGCATTCACCCGCGCCGTCTCGTCGGCGATGCCGAACAGCTCGATCTGATCGAGATAGGGCTTACCCGGCTTCCAGTAGTTTTCGTTGCGGACGCCGACACTGCGGACGCCGGGGGTGAACTCCTTGCACTTGTAGGGCCCGGTGCCGATCGCGGTGGTGAACTCGGTGGTGCCATCCTTGATGATCAGGAAATGGAACGTTCCGACCACAACAGGGAAATCCGCATTCGGGGCCGACAGCGTCACCTGCACCTCATCCGGCGCGGTCGCCTTCACCTCCTGCATCTGCGCGGCGAGCGTCTTGGCGATGGAGCCGACCTTCGGGTCCTTGTGGCGCAAAAGCGAATACACCACGTCGGCGGAGGTCAGCGGCTTGCCGTCGTGGAACGTCACGCCGTTGCGCAGCTTGAATGTCCATACCGTTGCTTTGTCGTGGCGGATCTCGGCGGCGAGCTCGGGCTGCGGGGTCAGGCTTTCATCCAGCCGCGTCAGCCCGTTGTAGAACATCTGGCAGCGCTCGTAGTCGGTCGACAGCGTTTGCTTGGCCGGATCGACGGTGTCGGCGGTGGAGGAGGAGAAGCCGGCCACACGGATATGCCCGCCGCGCTTCGGCGTCTCGGCCAGCGCCTGGTCGGCGCGGCTGAAGATGCCAGCGGCGGTGAGCAGCCCCAGGCCCGCCCCGGCAAGAGTGCGCATGGCGTCGCGGCGTGTGGCGCCGGCGCTCAGCATGCGGCGTATGAGGTCGTCGGCGTCCGAAAGCTTGTTTCCCATCGCGGCCCCACCATTCGTTGTTTGCTTGGATAGGAGACTGTTTCACAGTCGGGACCCGCCGGTCAGCTTGACAATCCATAGGGGGGTCATACGGTAGACGTATGGCCGGGCTGGGCAAACTGATCCCCTCGCCGCGCGCGCTGCTGATCTTTGAGGCAGCGGCGCGCGCCGGGACCTGCAGCGCCGCGGCGCGGGAATTCAACCTGACGCAGCCCTCGGTGAGCCGGAACATTGCCCAGTTGGAACGCCATCTGGGGGTGGCGCTGTTCAACCGCAGCCCGGTGGGGATGGAGCTGACGCAGGAAGGCCAGTTCCTGTTCCGTGCGCTGACCGAAGGGTTGCAAAAGGTCGAGGCGGCGCTGCTGGAGCTTATCGCGCAGCGGACGCGCAAGCAGGTGGTGGAGCTGTCGCTGTCCACCGCGTTCGTCACGCACTGGCTGATCCCTCGGCTGGGGGAGTTCCACAAGGCGTTTCCGGAGGTGGATCTGCGGTTTCAGTTGATCTCGGGCACGTTGCGCGGGGCGCCGGGCAATGTGGACCTGGCGATGCGCATGCATAGTCCCGAGCACGAGGCGGACCACCATAGCTGGCATTTCGCGCCGGAGCTGGTGATTCCGGTGTGCAGCCCGGCCTATGCGGCGGCGCGCGGCACGCTGGATGCGCCGCGGATTGGGCAGACGCCGACTGGGCACATGCTGCTGCATCTGGCGGATCCGTTGCTGGACTGGGATTTGTTCTGGGGCGACGTGGCGCGGCGGCAGACGCCTCGGCCGACCTGGCTGGAGTTCTCCGACTACGCGGTGGTGCTGCAGGCGGCGATGAATGGCGAGGGGATTGCGCTGGGGTGGATCACGGTGGTGGCGCGGGCGTTGGGCGAGGGCAAGCTGGTGGTGGCCTCGGAGCGGCAGGTGCGGACCGGGCGGGCGTATCATTTGCTGGCGCCAAGGGGGAAGCCGGTGCGGGAGGTGGTGCTGGCGATTCGGGATTGGATGGTGGAGGAGATGGAGCGGGATATGGTGGGGGTGGTGGGGTAGTGGAGGCCATGATGCGGGCGACACTCTATGAATTAATGCCTATACGCTGATCGCCGGCCGGCTGGTCGATCAATCACATGGATGGCCCATGCATGCCTCCATTGTCGTCGATCCACATTGAGAGATGCCGGTTTCGTCGACCCCAGCGATAGAACGCGTAATGGATGTCGGCTTCCGATCCGTCGCCCCACTTCACCGTGGCAGTGCAATACCTACCCTTATTCAATGGGGTCGTTCCAACGCTGAGCGAGAACACCAGGCGCTCGATCTGCTCCCCTTCGAGTTCTTTCCGCATCTTGGCAAAAATGTGCGTTATCTCACACAGCTGATTGCCTGCTCCCGAGACAGCGGTCGGCCTATTCTGGCGTGTCCGGACGGAGACGGGGTGGTGGTAGCGGATGAATTGGTTCGTCCCATCGGCGCGGTGCTGATGGTGCAGAATGGTAAAGTGGCACCTGCCCTTCCCACTGGCTTGGATGATTTACGGCGGCCGGAGGTTTCGTGAATCAACTCGCGCGGTCCACCGCATCGGATCCCTCGCTCTACGGCCGTTCACATCAGGTGACGCAGGAGAGACGTTTGCTGCCATCACGCCCGGGGTAACTCGGTTTATGGACTGGGAACCACTGGCGACGCCGGAGGCCTTTGCCGAGGTCTGGCGCGCATGGTTGCCATTGATAGTAGCCGAAACCGACTTTCATTTCGTGATCCGCCTGAGACTGAGCGGAGAATTTCTCGGATTGGCGGGACTGCATGGGACCCATCTCACTGCACCGAAGCTTGGCGTTTGGGTCAAGGAAGTAGCGCATGGTCGCGGCTATGGGCGCGAGGCAATTGAAAGCGTGATAGCTTGGGCCTCGTCTCGCTTTAATATTGGTCACTTCGTTTGGCCTGCCGCCGCGTCGAATATTCCAAGCCGTCGACTGGCCGAGGCTCTGAACGGGATGGTCGTCGGTTCTGTTTCGCGCACGAAATACAGGGCGGCGATCTACTGGATACCCGCGCCGTGAACCGGCTTACTTTGATCGCGACGCCCGCTGCGCTGCCCGCGCTGATGTCCCACGTCGGCGCGCCTACCAATCTTCATCAATCGCGCGTTCGACGCGGGCAAGGTTTGTCGATGCGAGCCTCTCTACGCGTCAGCACAGAGCCATCCTCGCTTCACTAAAAGTGCTGGCCCTTCCGTAACAATCCGCGCCAGCATCGCCAAGCGAGTATTTTAGCGCAGATGCAGCAAGGCGATGCACGCAGAACACGCAGACGCTGCGGGGCTGAATGAGCGATCGGGCCGCGGACCCGCTGGCCGAGAAAACACTGCTCGCGATCGTGCGACATCGACGCGGTGCCCGTACTGGAAAGGATCAGCCTCCCAATCTCCCGACCCGGACAGGGTTTACGGTGACGTTGGTGTTGAAATCGCGTTGGTGATCGCCACCACGAACTGGCTTGCCGCGTCCAGAGTGATTATGACCTCCTCCGGCGACGGCTGCATGTCGCCTCCCAGCTCATAGTCGGCGGCCGTTTTCATTCTATAAGCCCGTGACAGAAAGGCCGGCAGGTTTGGATCGATCCCGGCATCGATCCCTGGGACGCCTCGGGTGATCCGGTGGAATTCCGACCGGACGCCGTGGTGGGTCTTCATGACCCGATCCTCGCGCTCGAATATCAGGGCCTGGGCGGCATGGAAGGCGGCCATATATGCGGTGCGCCCCGCGTCCTCGAAGAGGGATACACGCAGCGTCCGCGGTGCCCGCTCCAGCATGCGGCGCGCGTGACCGAGGAACTCCGCGGCCTCCGGCTTCATAGGGTCAGGCCGTCCTTCCGGATCTCGTGCATGAGCGGCGTCCGCTTCTCATAGTCCGACGACCTGAAAGGGATTGCCTCGATGAAGGGCGCCCCTTGATCCAGGAAGCGCACGCTCAGGTCGGCCAGCCGCCCCCACTCGTTCCAGAGGTCGTCGGCCTGCTTGAGGAACACGGCCACGTCGTAGTCCGAATCCGAGGCAGCCTGCCCGCGCGCGCGGGAGCCAAACAGTACCACGCGATCGAGCGCAGGCCCGTACAGCTCCGTGAGGGCATCACGCAACTCTCGCAGAACGGGGTCGATGGCGATCACGGTATCCATGGCTGACACCATAGCACAGATGGACGATTGTGCGGCGTATCGAGGAGTGGGTGTGAACCGACCCCTTGCCCGCCTCAAAACAACGCCGCCAGAAATCGTGCCGCCACCACCAAGATAAAGCAGGAAAACGCGACCTCCAGCGTTCGCCGCGACATCGCATGCGACAGACGCGCGCCATACGGTGCGGCCAACGTCGACACCGGCGCCATCACGACCAGCCCGATCAGCGAAACAAAACCGAGCGAGAGTGGCGGTAGCTGCGCCAGATGCGGCCAGCCGGCCACGGCATAGCCGATCGCACCGGCCAGGGTGATCAGCACGCCCAGGCCAGCGGCGGTCGCCACCGCGTTGTGGATCGGTTTGCGGTATAGCGTCAGCACGATATTCACCAGCGACCCACCGCCGGCGCCCATCAGCGACGCGCCCAGGCCAATCCCGAAGCCGTAGACCGACATCAGTCCCGGGCCCGGCAACCCGGCGCCCAGGCTCCACCGGTCCCGGACGAACAGGATCTTCAAGCCGATGCCGCCCAGTATCAGGACGAAGGCGAGCTTGAACACGTCCGGAGGGGCGACGGCGGCGAGGGCCGCGCCGCAGCCGACGCCGAGCACCGCCGGGATCGCCCACAGCCGGATCACACCGGGAATGACCAAGCCCTTGCTGCGATGGGTGCGGTAGGCGCGCAGGCTGGTCGGCACGATGATGGCCAGGGACGTGCCGATGCAGAGCTGCATGCGGACTTCCTCGGGTACGCCGAGCACGCGGAAGATTTCATACAGTACCGGAACGATGACGGCACCGCCGCCGATGCCGAACAGCCCGGCGAGCAAGCCGGTGATCACGCCGCCGACGACGGTGGCCAACGCGAGCCAAAGGACTTCGTGCAGGGAGACGGGCGGAAACATCGGGCCGGTGCGGGGTCCGCTATGGTTGTGTGCGGCTATTGGTTCCGGTTCATCGTGCGGCGGTCAATGACGGCACAGTCCCGAGGGGGTGGCTGGTCCGCGCTGGGCAAGGCGTGGATGCCGGGCCGGAGCCTGAACTCGGGCCGGCCTATGGCCGGACCCGGGGGTCCGGCATGACATGGGGCTACCGCCCTGTCACCCGGCCGCGGCGAGTGCGGACGCCTGCTCCACGCGCGCCGGGCGGAAGGTCAGCATGATCAGTGCGGCGGTCAGTCCGATGCCGAAGGAGCCAACATACAGAAAGCCGTAGCTGCCCAGCTTGTCGAAGATCACGCCGCCCGCCAGTGGCCCCAAGGCCATGCCGAGGCTGGAGGCCATGGATGTCGCCCCTATCACTGACCCCATGATCCGCAGCGGGAAATTCTCCCGCACCAGCACCGCGTAAAGCGGCATGATCCCCGCGTAAGTAAATCCGAATATCACGGCAACGGAATAGAACTGCATCTGTTCGCGGGCGAAGAAATACGACCCGGCCGCAAACGCCTGAACGAACAGGCCGGTGACGAACACGCGCTTGGCGCCGAACCGGTCGCCCATCAGCCCGAAGCCGATGCGGCCGAACAGGCCAGAGAAGCCCTCGACGCTGTAGATCGACACCGCGGCCAGCGGGGGCAGGCCGCAATAGATGGCGTAGCTCACGGTGTGGAACAACGGACCCGAATGCGTCGCGCAGCAGCAGAAATAGGTCGCCGCCAGAACGAGGAACTGCGGTGAGCGCAGGGCCGCTCCGAGGCTTAGATCCGGCTCCGCACCGGAAGGGCCGGTGCCACGCCGTGCCAGTGCGGGCGCACGACGCACCAGCAGGCTGGTCGGCAGCAGCAGCGCCCAGGCGGCGAGGCCAATGGCGAGCTGCGCGGTCCGCCAGTCATAGGTGGCGACCAGCACGGCGGCGATCGGCGCCACGGTCATCGGGGCCACGCCCATGCCCGCGGAGACCAGCGACACGGCCAGGCTGCGCTGTGTCTCGAACCAGCCGGTGACGGTGGCCATCATCGGGGCGAAGATCGCGCCGCCGCCGGCGCCGACCAGGATGCCGTAACAGAGCTGGAACATCAGCACGCTGGTGCTGCGGCTGGCCAGCACGAGGCCGAGGCCCAGCAGGGCGCCGCCGGCCATCACCACGAGGCGCGGACCGTAGCGGTCCATCAGCATGCCCCAGCAGAAGCTGCCGATGCCCATGGTGATGAAGTCGAGTGTCATCGCCAGCGAGATCTCGGTGCGCGACCAGCCGGTGGCGGCGGACATCGGCGCCAGGAACACCGGCAATGAGAAGATCGATCCGATGGCGACACAGCCCATGAAGCCGCCGGCGGCGACGATGACCCAACGATATGGCGATTGCATTGTTGCGTCCCCTTCCCTCTTGGTCGTCACGATCACGCTGATGCGTGCTGAGTCCTGTGTCGTGGCGCCGCTCGCCACCGCTTTTTAGGCGGGTCGAATAGCAGCTCGAAATAGCGGCGCAGATGGTCGATGCTTTGCGCGGCGACCTCGGCGCTGCCGGTCGCCTTGGCCAGGATGAACGCGCCCTGCAGCACGCATTGCATGTGCAGTGCCAGGCTCTCCGCGGTGACATCGGCGGTCACGCCGTGCTGGCGCATGGCCTTGGCGATGTCGGGGGCCAGCCGTTCCGTGTGCGTGCAGATGCTGCTTTCGCAGGCGGCTCGGATGTCGGGGTTGGTGGCGTACAGCTCCTGCACCATGGTGCCGGCGAGACAGGTGAAGTCCGCCAGATCGCCGGTCAGGATCGCCTTGCGGAAGTCGAGATAGGCAAGGATGCGGCCGAGCGGATCGGCGACGTCGTGATAGGGTGCATGGTCGAAGAAGGCGGCGGCGTTCGTTCCCCAGTGATCCAGGGCAGCCAGGGCGAGGTCGTCCTTGGTCTTGAAGTGATGGAAGAAGCTGCCCTTGGTCACGCCGGCCGCGGCGCAGACGTCCTCGATGCGCGTGGCGGTGTAGCCCTTGGCGCGGACGCTGTGGATCGCAGCGTCGAGCAGTTTCCGCTTGGAGTCGTGGTGCTGCATGAGATCGACCATACCGACTAGAAGGTATGGTTATACCGAGAGTGGATAGAACGCAAGTGCGATCTGCGGCCACCTGTCGCTGTCGTTCGGTGGCGGCGAGGAGTCTGCCTCACGTCCTAGAGGAATGACATCCTGACATAGGAATTATGCCCGGAGAGCGCCGCTGCCGCAGCCGAGCCCCTCCCCCGCCGATCCGCCACGGTGGCGCTCGGGCAATCCGCTGGGCACCCTCCTTTGCTGAATCTGTTGCTACGGTGTGGCGCGATCCGTTGCCACGGTGTGGCGCGCGGACCCGGGCGTGCCGCGCACCGGCACTGCGGGGAAGGCGCGATGCCGGCGGCATGGCGCGGCCAGCACCGGGCCGCGGCACGGCCGAGGGGTTCGCCCGGCCGCGTGCCGCCCGCATGGTGCGTGGCTGGGTCAGCGCGGTGTAGCGGGCGCAGGACCGACATTTGATTGTGGCGCTGCGGCCGACGTCGATGCTGGTGCAGGTGATGCGGTGGCTGGATGACCTGCCACCGGCGCTGGCGGCATGGGCACTGGAGGCGCCGGAGCTGTACTTGGCGCCGCAGCCGGTGGATGGGCTGACGCCGCAGGAGGTCGGGCGGCGGGCGAAGGCAGCGTGGCGGCAGGCGGTGGAGGCCGCGAGGCAGGCATGGCGGGAGACGAAGGGAAAACCCCATGTACCCGTTGGAGGGATGATGCAGATGAAGGGACCCTCACCCGGCGGCGCTTCGCGCGCCGACCTCTCCGGCCCGGCGGGAGAGATGTACTGGGCGACCGATGCCAAACTGCCCTCGGCCACAACAATGTGGGTTGCGTAGGACGCTGCACCCCCATATCTTGCGTTCCCCCTCCGGGGTTTCATCCTCCTGGGTGCGTGCCTACCTTTCCCTCCCCTGGTAGCGAGACGGCATGATCATGGACGCCACACTCCCCTCCCCGTCTGCCGACGAACACCCGGTTCGCTTCGACCTGCTGACCGAGAATCCGGTCTACAAGCCGTTCCGCTACCCCTGGGCCTACGACGCCTGGCTCACCCAGCAGCGCGTCCACTGGCTGCCGGAGGAAGTGCCGCTCGCGGATGACGTGAAGGACTGGCACCGCAACCTGACGGACGCGGAACGGAACCTGCTGACGCAGATCTTCCGCTTCTTCACCCAGGCCGATGTCGAGGTGAACAACTGCTACATGAAGCACTACAGCCAGGTGTTCAAACCCACCGAAGTGCTGATGATGCTGTCGGCCTTTTCCAACATCGAAACGGTCCACATCGCCGCCTACAGCCACCTGCTCGACACCATCGGCATGCCGGAGATCGAGTACTCGGCCTTCCTCAAATACAAGGAGATGAAGGACAAGTTCGACTATATGCAGGGCTTCACGGTCAGCTCGAAATACGAGATCGCCAAGACGCTGGCCGCGTTCGGCGCCTTCACCGAGGGGCTGCAACTGTTCGCGTCGTTCGCGATCCTGCTGAACTTCCCGCGGTTCGGGAAGATGAAGGGGATGGGGCAGATCATCACCTGGTCGGTGCGCGACGAGTCGCTGCACTGCGAATCGATCATCAAGCTGTTCCGGACGTTCATCCAGGAGAACCCGGAGATCTGGACCGAGGAGCTGCGGCGGGATATCTACATCACATGCGCAACAATCGTTGACCACGAGGACGCATTCATCGACCTCGCGTTCGAGGGCGGCGCGGTCGAAGGGCTGACGGCACGCGAAGTGAAGACCTATATCCGTTACATCGCCGACCGCCGGCTGGTGCAGCTCGGGCTCAACGCGCTATTCCATGTCGAGCGGAACCCACTGCCCTGGCTGGACGAGATGTTGAACGCGGTCGAACACACCAACTTCTTCGAGAACCGGGCGACGGAGTACAGCAAGGCGTCGACGACTGGGACGTGGGAGGAGGCGTTTTCGGCGCCCGGCACGCAGACGCTGGTCGAGTCCTACAGTGCCGTGCCGGCCGAATAGAGCGCCGGGGGCACCCAGCGTGGGCGACGGTTGCTGGCTGCGCGTTCGCGTGTATTTGACGACGGTGTGTTGAATGTTGCGACAAACCATTTTGAAATAGACCTATGCTATAAGTTACAGAATATGTCATACCCGCTCTTGTGTCTCGCCGTGTGAGACATATGGGACAACAAGCGGATCGGGGTCAGCAGCCCCGCGCGACGTGAGGTCCGGAAGGCCGAGAGATGGCGGATGCGATGACCGACCCCCTGGAGAACGGAACAGAGGCCGAGGCGCCGCATGAGGCCGCGTCGCCGTCGACGCCGCGGTATACCCGGCGGCTGTCCGACAAGATCCTGATCGCCTTCCACCACGCCTGCGATCAGGGCGATTTCGAGGTCGCCGACCAGTTGCTGCTGGTGCTGGAGATGATGCTGACGCGCCGGCCGCTGACGCCGGATGGCACGCGGCGGCGGAATATGGAGAGCTTGGTCGCGGCGCATGAGCGCCTGTGGTATCTGCGGCACCCTGAGACCAAGGAGCTATAAGTCTCTGATTTTTTGGTTTCTTGCGGGCTACCAATCCATCACCCGCCCATCCCGCAAGAGCCCGTCTGCCTCCGCGGTGAACCCTTCGCCCCGCTCGTGCAGCACCAAGCCGGCGGCCACCCGGAATGGCCCTCGTCCACCCTTCACTCCGCGGAGCAATACCAACTTCGCCGGCGTGCCCACCCTCGGCCATAGCGGCAGCAGGCAAGCCGGTGGACACCCAGCCTCGTCCATCGCCGCGAGACACGCCGGCACCACCGCCGCAGACACGATCCAGGTCAGTGTGCCACGGTGGCGCAGCGCCCGCCCCATCGCCACGGCCCAGACGCCGAACAACGCCGGTACGGCCCGCCGCGCGGAGTCGCGACGCGCCTCCGATGACCCAGTGCCGCCCCCGGCGTGATACGGCGGATTGGCGCAGGCGTGGTCGAACGGCTCCCCCTCAGCTAGATCGGCGATATCGCCAGCTCGAAACGTCAGCCCCGGCCAGCCGTTCGCCGTGGCGTTGCGCGCCGCGAGTGCCGCCAGCCCGGCATCGCGCTCCACCCCCAGCCCGCTGATCCCGGGCACCCGCGCCGACAGGCACAGCAACGCCGCGCCCGCACCGCTGCCCGCTTCCAGCACCCGCTCCCCTGCCCGCGCCGGCACCGAGGCCGCCAGCAGCACAGGCTCGATCCCACTGCGAAACCCCTCCGCCGGCTGGGCGTAGCGCACCCGGCCGTTCAGCAGATGCCCCTCGGTGATCCGCATGCGCGTCAGCTCTCGCCCGCCTCGGCCAACACGCGGCGCGCCCGTGCCGCGTCGGCCTCGGCCACCATCAGCCGGCAGGGAATGGCACCGATGCTGCCTTCCACCGCGCTGGTGTGCACGTCCAGCAGCACAACACTGATCCCGGCATCGGCCAGCAGCGCGCGCAGGAAGCTCAGCCGCACCATGTTGTTGGTTGTCGCCACGACGCGCACCTGCCACGCTCTCCTGCTTCGCTTGACCCTGTTTCCGGCCGGCCCCTATGGTGCCGGCGCCACACGCCGCACAAGCCGGGAGAGAGTTTTGGGCGTTACCGCCAGCCTACCAACGCCCCTCATCCCAACGGCCATTATCAATGAGGCGTCGGGTCGCGCCAACGGGTATGCCATGCCGGCGGAAACGGACGACGCGCTGCAACAGCTGACCGGTCTGCTGACCACCGATTTGGAGGCGTGCAACCGCACCATTGTGACCCGCATGGACAGCCCCGTCGCGCTGATCCCGCAGCTCGCCGCCCATATCGTCGCGGCCGGCGGCAAGCGGCTGCGGCCGCTGCTGACCCTCGCCGCGGCACGGCTGTGCGGCTATCCCGGCATGCGCCACGTCGCGCTGGCCGCCTGCGTTGAGTTCATCCACACTGCGACCCTGCTGCACGATGACGTGGTGGACGAAAGCCAGCTCCGACGCGGCTCGGCCTCGGCCAACGCGGTGTTCGGCAACCAGGCCTCGGTGCTGGTCGGCGACTTCCTGTTCGCCCGCGCCTTCCAACTTATGGTCGAGGACGGCTCACTGCAGGTGCTCGCCGTACTTTCGCACGCTGCGGCCACCATCGCCGAGGGCGAGGTGCTGCAACTGGTCACGCAGAACGACCTGTCGACCAGCGAAGACCGCTATCTGGAAGTGATCCAGGGTAAGACCGCCGCGCTGTTCGCTGCCGCCTGCCAAGTCGGCGCCATCGTCGCCGACCGGCCCGAAGCCGAGGAGGCCGCGCTCGCCACCTACGGCAGCAACCTTGGCATCGCCTTCCAGCTGGTCGACGACGCCCTGGACTACGCCGCCGACCAGGCGAAGCTGGGTAAGACCGTCGGCGACGACTTCCGCGAGGGCAAGATCACCTTGCCGGTGCTGGCAGCCTACTGGGCCGGCGGTGCGGCCGACCACGACTTCTGGCACCGTACCATCGAGGACAGCGAACAGCAGCCGACCGACCTTGAGCATGCGCTGGAGCTGATGGCCCGACATGACGCAATCGGAACGACCCTGATGCGCGCCGCCCGCTTCGCCGCCGCGGCGAAGGCCGCGCTGGCCGTGTTCCCCGACAGCCCGTTCCGCCGCGCGCTGATCGACGTGGCCGACTACACGGTGCGCCGGGCGCGCTGACGCGGCGGCGGCGCCCGCCGAAGGAGGATGTGTGGCAGACGACGTCCTCGACGATCCCGGCGCGGCTATTGCGCGCGGTGACCTGGCGATCTTCCGCATCGCGCCGGAGATGCCGCACGAGGACCGCAGCAGCTTGTTGGCGATCCAGAATGTCGTGCGGCAGCGCGCTCCTGGCTACGCCTATCTCGAAGTCGGCTCCGCGTTGGGCGGATCGCTGCTGCCACACCTCGCCGATCCGGCCTGCCGCATCGCCACCTCGGTGGATCCGCGCCCCGCGTCGCAGCCCGATGAGCGCGGCCGGTCGTTCGACTACAGCGACGTCAATACGGACCGCATGCGGACCGGTCTGGCCGCGCATCTGCCGCCCGCTTCGATGTCCAAGCTGCGCACGCTGGAGCTGACAGCCTCGCAGTTGACGCCGGCACAGGTCAACGCGCCGTACGACCTGATCCTTATCGATGCAGAACATACCAACATCGCGGTGTTCCAGGACTTCCTGTCGGTGCGGTCGCTCGCCAGCCCCAATGCGATCATCGCGTTCCACGACGCGCATCTGCTGTTCTCCGGGCTGATGAACATCGCGGCGCTGCTGCGGCACGAAGGCGCGCCACATCGCACGCTGTTCCTGCCGCAGACGGTGTTCGTTGTGTTGCTTGGCACCTTTGCCGAGGCAGCCGACGCGACGCTGGCCTCGCGGGCACTCAATCCGGAAGCCTACGTCACGCAGGCACGCCAGACGCTATGGCAGGAGATCGCCAGGAGTGTTTCGGTAAGGTAATATATTCCCTGTCCCGCTTGCGGAAGAGGTCGGCGTGCGGAGCGATGCCGAGTGAGGGTCCTACCGCGCTCCCTTACCCGCGTCGCAAGCGCTCCGCGACCTCTCCCGCGCGGCAGGAGAGGTGCACGAACATTCCGCTACCGGACCACCGCGATCTTCTCGCGCCGCAACTGCACCGTCAGCGCATCCAGTGCCCTGCCGATCCGGTCCAACATCTCATCAATCTCGGGCTTGGTGATGATCAGCGGCGGACTGAAGCACAACGTATCGTTCACCACGGTGCGCCCGATCACCCCATTCTCCTCGATCAGCTTCACCAGCTTGACACCCACTTTCGCACCCGGATCGAAATTCTTGTGCGCCGCCTTGTCCGCCACCAACTCCATCGCCGCGATCAGCCCGGTGCCCCGCACCTCGCCCACCAGCTCATGCCCAGCAAACCGCCGCCGCAGCTCCGCCTGCATATGCGGCCCGACCTCGCGCACATGCGAGCCGATATCGGTCTCGTCGTAGATCTTCAGCGTCTCGATCGCGACCGCCGCTGGCACCGGATGACCCGAGTAGGTGAACCCGTGCCCGAACGTGCCGAGCTTGTTGCTCTCATCCGACAGCCCCTGGAACACGCGGTCATTCACCATCACCGCGCTGATCGGCAGGTACGACGACGACAATGCCTTCGCGCAAACCAGAATGTCTGGGCTAATATCCAGCGTCTGGCTGCCCCAGTAGTTGCCGGTGCGCCAGAACCCGCAGATCACCTCATCGGCCACCAACAGCACATCGTACTTCTTCAGCACTGCCTGGATCTTCGGGAAATAGCCCTTCGGCGGAATGATCACCCCGCCGGCGCCCATGATCGGCTCGGCCCACATCGCCGCCACCGTTTCCGGCCCTTCCGCCAGGATCATTTTCTCCAGCTCGTCGGCACAGCGCGTGGCAAACGCCTCCTCGCTCTCCCCCTCCAGCGCGCCGTGATAGAAATGCGGCGTCATCGTGTGGATGAACCCCGGCAGCGGCACATCGAAACTGCGATGGTTCACCGCCAGCCCGGTCAGCGACGCCGCCGCCAGCGTGATGCCGTGATACCCCTTGATCCGCCCGATGATCTTTTTCTTCTTCTCGCGCCCCAGCGCGTTGTTGAAATACCAAACCATCTTGATCGCGCTGTCATTCGCCTCGGAGCCTGAGTTGGCGAAGAACACCTTGCTCATCGGCACCGGCGCGCGCTGGATCAGCATCTCCGCCAGGTCGATCATCGGCTCGTGCGATTTGGCGGTGAACGCGTGGTAGAATGGCAACTTGCGCATCTGCGCCACCGCCGCCTGAACCAGTCGCTCGTTGTCGAACCCCAGCGAGGCGCACCACAGCCCAGCAACGCTCTCGATGTAATCCTTGCCGGTGTCGTCCCACACGCGGACACCCTTGCCCTTGGTGATCACCACGGGCCCGACCTCCTGATGCGTCTTCAGGTCGGTGTAGGGGTGCAGCACGTTGGCGATGTCGCGGGCGGCGGCGGAGTTCACGAGTGGTGGGGTCATTACGGGCCTCATGCAGGGCGGTAGGGCCGCGAAAGCCGGCGGCGCGACGAAGACATCATTGTAGACCGGCATGGGATGGGCGTGGAACCCCGGCCCTGACACGCCTGCCCCTCCGCACGCGCGATGGTGTCACCTGCGACAGGTACCTGGGGTCTCCCCACCCGCTCTCGGTGTGACCCGATTTGGCTGGATTCGGGGCCCCGGCCGCCGCGTCACCTTTGTTGCCGGACGATCCACCAAGTTCCCCATCCCAGGATCATCGCGGTTGCGGCGGCCTGGATGGATTCAGCAAGCAACACGCGGCCGGTCGATTTGACGCCAGAACTCAGGAGCGTCAGCCCGAACGCAACAAAGCCGATCAAGGGACTTGCTTGGTTCGGATCGCCGAGGTCCATCTGATCACCCTACACCGCCAACCAACGTGATCCGAGGCCCATCCGGCGCATCCCCGCGCTCGTTCGCCCCGCTGGCGGGATCAGTGACCGTGATGACCCTGGCAAACGCGTTCCCGCACGTCCGGCACCGCAGCCGTGACACCACGTGGTACAACGTCCTGTGCGCCCCGACGCGGTCCAGGATCATGCGTGCGATGGCCATCCTGTCGCATTCACTCCCGAGCCGTGATTACAACGCCCATGCGCGGCGAGAGGGGGTCTCGTGGCTTGAAGCTTGATCAGCCAGCCTGGCCTTGGACACTGCGCATCGTGGTGGTGGTCTTCTATGTGGGCCTGACCATCTACACCGCCTACGCCATACGGACGCTGTTCACGGAGCGGCGGTATGGCACACCCCGGCCTAGGCTCGGGCAGGGAGGCGTGCCGGCACCCCTGGAAGCCTCGCCCGAATCCGGTCACAGTTCGATCCCCCTGGGCTGACCCTGCGGGGCAATCGGCCGCCGGATCGTTGGCCGACGGATCGACAGGCCTACACGGGGTCTTTCCGGCCCTGTGCACGTCGAAGGGCGGAAGCGCGAAGCGCGTTCCGCCAACGCGCCACCAAAACCCATGGTCGGCCAGGTCCCGCTACAGGTAATGGGGCTCGTCACGCCAGCGCGCAGGCGTCCCCGCCCGCGGGTGCGCGAACTGAAATCGGCGCCAGCATGGGTCTGGATAACCGGTATGATAGTGCACGTATCTAACAGGTGGGCACAAGCCGACGCCCCGCCATGCGCGGCCACTGCCGCAGCGTCGCTTAGTGCGCGGCCGCCACCCCGGCCACCGGAATGACTGCCCCAAGCGGCCGCCGCGCACGCACCAAGCGCTCGGCCTCCTCCGCCCGCCCGGCGCCCAGATACGCCTTCACCAGCGTGAACCGCACCAGATCGAGCTGCGCGTGGCTGCCGCCGATGCGCTCCAGCGCCTCGGCCACTGGCGCCAGCGCCGCGATCGCGCCGGCGCAATCGCCCCGCTCGAATGCCGCAAACCCGTGTGCGACCGCCGGCACGCAGGGGCCGGACGGATACCGCCCCTCCCCTGCCAGTGCCGCGATCTGGCCGGTCCGCGCCGCCAGCGCCGCGTCATCGCCCGCCACTGCCTCCACCAGCGCCACATGCAGATCGGCAAACGCCATCCCGGCCCGCGGAAACGCCCCGGCCGCGAGCGCATGCATCTCCCGCCACGCCGCCGCATCCCGCGCCTGCCCGGCCAGCTCCAGCCGCCACAGGAACGACACCCCATCGTTCAGCTTCCCGCGCGGCGGCCCGCTGTGCACCGCGGGCGCAAACGCACGCTGGAACCGCTGGCATGCCGCCGCGATCTCCCCCGCCTCCAGTTCCGCCAGTGCGAGATGCCAGTTCAGATGGCTGTAGAGCGGCGCGTGCCGCGGATAGGACTCGAGCCACGACGCCAGGAACGCGCTCGCCGTCCGCGGGTCGCCCTCCTCATACGAAAGATGCGCCCGCGCATGCGCCGCCCACGGGTTGGCGGGGTTCTGCGCCAGCGACCGGTCGATCTTCGCTCCGGCCGCCGCGTGATCGCCATTCTCCGACTGCGCCATGCCGTGATGGGCGGTGAACCACCAGTCGTCGCCGTAGGCGGGCGCGAGCTGATCCAGCAGCGCCAGCAGCGTGCGCTTCTGCCCGGCGCGGCCGGAGCTGCCGATCAGGCCATTGGTGAAGGAGGCGGTACCGAGCACCAGCGCGTCGCGCGGCCAGGCGGCGAGGTGTGTGGGCAGCGCGACGAGCGCCGCCTCGGTATCGCCGGCCGCGAGCAGGGCGAAATAGGCGATGTGGCTCGCTTCGCGGGCGGGTAGGCAGGCGGCGAGGGACTGGGCCGCCGCCATCGACTCGCGGGCCGCCGCGGCATCGCCGCGTTCCAGCAGCGCGTGGGCCTTGGCGGTGTGGGCGAGGGCGAAGGTGGAGTCGGCTTCGAGCGCGCGGTCGAACGCCTCAATCGCGCCAGGATACATGGTGAGCTTCGCCGCACAGCCCTGGACGTAGGCGTCGCGGGCGGCGGCGGAGGTGGTGGAGAGGGGGAGGTCGTAACGGTCGGTCAGCATAGCGGATCCCGGCTCAAGCATAATCAGAAACTATACGAGCCGTTTCGACGGCAACAGAAGGAGACGATCTGGGGAGCGCGTGCGCTTCGGGCGGGAGCGCCACTTGCAGACCTGCCACATCACGTCCGCTCTGCACCAACGGCTGACGAAGGTGTGCCAGAAGCCGACGTATGTTGCGTCGCGGACGAACGGCTCCATTCAATCTGACCGCGACATGCAACAGTCAACCGCCTCACAGGCCATGTCAGAATGCGATCGGAGCAGTTCGCCGCAGAAGCTGCGCAATCCGCAGGATTTCTGAATCAAACAAGAAGTCACCCGATTTCGACGCCAATATATTTGCGCTATTCACTCTCGTTCGTAGCTGTTGAGTGATGCATATCCCAATCCAGCGCAAGCGGGCCGGCGGTTAAGCCGTCCCATTACGATGATCACACCTGCAATGATCTGAACAACAGCAGCAAGCATAAACGGCATCGTGTAAGCGCCGGACACCTCCCTGAGAACCCCGAAGATTGCCGGTGCGAAGGCAAACACGGCCTGGTTCACTGCGGTGACCAGCGCCACCACACGGGGCACTTCTCCGGCTGCGAACTCGCTCTGCGCAATCAGGGGTGGCAACGACAACAGGCTGCCAATGCCCAGGCCGAACAGGATGCAACCCGGCGCCAGCACGAGCGTGGTCGAGCCGAAAGCGAGCAGCGCCACGCCACAGGCCTGCATCGTGACGTTGGCCGCGGCAATCAAGCGCCGGTCCGCCCTACCCGACAACAGGCCGAGCAGCATTCGCCCAACCATCGCCGAGCCGGTGGCGAGGCTGATCGCGATCGCCGCGTCAACCGCCCCCACCACCGGCGCAAGACGGGTAATTAAATGTGCGACGACGCCAACCTGGGCGAACATGCCCAGAGCGAGCGCAATTGCGAGCGTGGTGAATTGTCCGTTCGACAACAGCGCCACAAATCGGACCGGCCGATGTTGTGCGGAAACGGCGGCGTGCCAGGTTGATCGCGGCGGATCGCCGTCCGGTGCCACCCCTAGGCTCGACGGCGTCGGACGGAGATACCTCCAGGTCAAGGGCAACAGCAGAGCCAGTGTCAGCAAGCCAACCACCGCGACCGCGGGTGCGAAACCAATCGCCGCGATAGCCGTGATCCAGAGCGGCGCGAACAGCACGTCACCGACGCTCGCCCCATTCAGGGCGTGGCCGAGCGCGAGTGCCCGGCGGCGCTCGAACCAGGGTGACACCATCGCGATGATTGCGGCACCACTTGCGGCGGCCCTTCCGGCCCCGCTCAGGATCGCGGCGGCGAACAGAAACCAGGGTGACGGAGCCAGCGACCAGCCGCACATGCCGACCATCAGGGCCACTGCGCCAGCCTGAGTTACCGTGGTGATGCCGAACCGGCGATGCGCCTCAGGCAGATGCGCGACCAGGGCAGCGCTGACCAGGAAGTGTACAGTGATGGCGGTCGCGATGAGGGGGAGCGGCCAACCGCGCTGTTGATGCAGGACATTGAGGAAGACCGCGGGTCCGTAATAGCCGAATCCAAATGTGAATGTCGCGACCGTGAAGGCCGTAAACACGACTTTCCGGCCGAAGCAGATCGATCCCTCGGCCGTGCCGCTCATGATGGGCGTTCGGTCAGCCGGCGGTGCCACAACACGAAAAACTGCGCCCGCTCGAAGAAGCCAAGTCGCGCATAGAGCGCGATGGCCGGATTGTCGGGAAACACATGCAGGAATGGCGTCTCCCCACGTTCCAGCACCATATGCGTCAGATGTGCGGTGATCGCCGCGCCCAGGCCGGTCCCGCGCGCTGACGGATGGACGCAGATCCCGCTCAGCTCCACAAAGCCAGGCAGACGAAGGCGCTCGCCACCCATTGCGATCAACTGCCCGGCGCGCTGAACGCCAAGATAGACACCAAGTAGCGACGTGCGTGGGCCAAAAGGTCCCGGTTTGGCCGCTCCGGCGAGTGCCAGCATGTCGGCGGCATCATCCGGACCGAGCACGACGAATTCAGTCTCCGCAGTGGTGGGAGGCGCCGCGATCTTCTGCGCCACCATCTGCACGATCGGCCGCGAACTGACCGTTTCCCATCCTTGAGAGGCCGCCTCATCTTGTGGCCGGAACAGCCGCGCTTCCAGGCCGTACGGCAGATCGACGCCAAGATCGGCGTAGGCGGCGGCGGTCGGTTCGGCTACCGCCGAAAATGGCGCGATGTCGCGCGGAAAGTGGCGCGCCAGACCGTGACCGATCGCAAGATCCGCTTGCGGTCCGGTGAGCGCACACCAAACTGGATTATCGAGTGTGTGTTGCATGTCCGTGGCCTCCGCGGCAGGACCGTAGAGATGGCGACGTGGTCGCGGCGGTGCTCGCCGGAATCGGACTCTGTCCCCGGGCACCGCATAAGCAGGAGGATCGTACGCAAGTGCTGGACCCGGCCGAATGCGATCGGTCACGGCTTGCGCGTAACCCCGCCTATGATGGCCGGTTTTTCACCGGCGTTCGAACGACCCGTATTTACGGTCGGGCGGTCTGTCCCGTGCGGCCGGCGCAATCGCGGAATGTCAGCTTCTTCCCCTCCGCCGCCGCCGAGGCAGCCGGGTTTCGACCATGCCTTCGTTGCCGCCCGGAGACGGCTCCGTTCTCGCCAGCCTGGAATGGCTCACGCACGACCGTGGCGCGCGGCTTACGCCTGATCGACGAAGGGACGCTCGATGGTGAGGACGCGACTGTCGGCGCGCTCGCCGCCAGACTCGGGGTCGGAGAACGCCAGCTCGTGCGTTTGTTCGCGAGACATTTCGGCGCAAGCCCAGGCCAGGTCGCCAAGACGGCGCGGATGCAACGGGCGAAGCGGATGCTTGATACGACGGATCTGCCGATGTCTCAGGTGGCGCTTGTGGCTGGCTTCAGCAGCTTGCGCCGGTTCAACGCGGTGTTTGCCGAAGTCTATTGCCGGTCACCTTCAGAAATACGCCGGAGGCGACTGGCCAAACAGCAGACCGTGGTGTCGTTGTCCTCCTCGTTGGGCACTGGCACCTAGCCAGAGGTTCAGGGCAGAGGTCGTCCATCATGGGCCAAGCATAGGAGGGTTTTGAGTCTCTATCAGCCGTCAACAATTTTCAAGAATCAACGTCTGCTTATCGATGTTGGCACTTCAAGTAATTGCTCACCCCGCCTCTGCGAGAGGCACCAAGTGTGAGGGTTGGTTGAGCACGAAGCGGAGGACGTCGAGTACGGAGGCGCGGTTGGCGTTTGCGGTGCTGAC
>Ga0210386_10000634_pt1 | contig 32381 bp, 28 predicted proteins | sample IncBWH32OmetaG_FD_160091 | JGI IMG/M metagenome (GOLD analysis project Ga0210386, IMG submission 160091) | Forest soil microbial communities from Barre Woods Harvard Forest LTER site, Petersham, Massachusetts, United States - Inc-BW-H-32-O ...
ACGTGGCTCATCACCCTCGTTATGGCCATATTTACGGTAACCAAGCAGGTCAATAAATACATCGCGGTGGAAGGTCTGACGGAATTCAATTGCCAGCATAACAGTTTGAACAACAGCTTCTACATCATCAGCATTAACATGGAACACCGGCGACAAAATAACTTTAGCTACGTCGGTACAATAGGTACTGCTACGTGCATCAACATAGTTTGTAGTAAAACCTATCTGGTTATTGGCTACCATGTGTATAGTTCCACCTGTACGGTAGGCAGCAAGTTTAGCCATCTGCACGGTTTCGTAAACTACACCCTGACCTGCAATAGCAGCGTCGCCATGTATAAGTATAGTTACAACCTTATTATAGTCCTGGTTATATTGTTGTTCAAGCTTGGCACGGGTAATCCCTTCTGTAACCGGGTCAACTGTTTCCAGGTGCGAAGGGTTTGGTGTAAGGCTTAAGTGAACCTTGTTACCGTCGCGGGTTACTACGTTTGCAGAATAGCCTAAGTGATATTTTACATCGCCGCCAAAAAGCGCATCTGCATCAAATTCCTTTCCTTCAAATTCATTGAAAATATCTTCGTAGGTTTTTTTGAAAATATTGGCAAGCATGTTCAACCTGCCACGGTGTGCCATACCTATTACAACTTCCTGTATACCAAGTGCAGCACCTTTTTGGATAACGCCGTTTATAGCTGGTATAAGGGCTTCCACCCCTTCGAGTGAGAACCTTTTCTCGCCCACAAATTTAGTATGGAGGAAATTTTCAAAAACAACCGCTTTGCTTATATCCTGCAATATTTCACGTTTCTGTTCAGCGGTGAAGCTTGGTTGGTTACGGGTTGATTCCATTTTATCCTGCAACCATTTTACTACTTTCTGGTTACGGATGTGGGTATATTCCACGCCAATAGACTGACAATATGTTTGTTTAAGGAATGTAATAATATCTGAAAGCTTCGAAGCACCTAAGCCGATTTCATGGCCAGCCTGGAAAACAGTATCCATATCAGATTGCGCAAGACCGATAATTTCTATCTCATCCAACGAAGGATAATATTTTCTACGCTCACGTACCGGGTTTGTTTTAGTAAACAAATGCCCCGATGAACGATAAAGGTTTATCAGGTTTAATACTGCAAATTCCTTACGAACCTGTTCAGGTACCTGTTCTGTTCCTGACAGATCAGAATAATTTTTGCGGGCAAATTCAAACCCTTCAAAAAACTTTTGCCACGAGGTATCAACCGACGAATTATCCTGTAAATAATTCTTGTAAAGATCATCAATAGTTCCAGGGTCGGAATTACTGAGATATGAATGCTTATCCATACTTTTTTTAATAGGATGGTAAATTTAAGCATTTTACAGCCAACACCAATGGCCTACTTTAATGCAATGGAATTCAGTGCCTTAGCAAGGTCGCCTGTAAGCGATTTTCGTGAATATTTCTCAATATTAGCCCCTTCGCTAAATAAGCCACCCGACTTATACTTACTATAAAAATAGAGGATGCTCTTTTTCATTTCAGCTATATCGTCAAAACCGGCAAAAAGTCCTGCCTTGGTATCATCAATAATTTTCTGTGCGTCGCCACCTTCAATTCCTATGCATAGTATTGGCCGCTTTGCTGCCATATATTCAAAAAACTTGCCTGTGGTTATTCCCATTGCATTAGGTGTTCGGTTTATCAATAACATTAACACCTGCGCCTGCTTTTGAACAATTGCAACATCGTGATGAGATAGGTATGCAATTTTATTTACGTAAGGAGCTAAGCCATGTTTTTCGAGATCTTCTTGTACGGCAATATCTACTTTACCGACTAATTTTATCTCCAGATCAGATGCAAAGACAGCGTTCTCTTTCGTTAGTTCTGCCAATGCTTTCCAAAGTGTTGGTTGGTTTCTCGATTTATCGAGCGTGCCAATATGTGCCATGGTGAATTTCTTATCCAGTTGCACTTCACCTACCCCGTCATAATCCTCAGGGTCAAATCCATTTGAGATAAACTTAAACTTGGCATGCATAGCATCGGTGTACTTGCCTGACGTTCCCTTCTTCAGAATCGCTTCCAACCCATCTAACCAATTCTGCCCTACACAGCTCACGACATCGGCATTTTGCAACACACCCAATTCCAATTTTTTATGTTTCCTGTCTGCCATGGGTGTAAGCATCAGCTTCGAATAAAAATCTATTTCAGTCCACGGATCACGAAAATCGGCCATCCATGGAATATTTATTTTTCTTTTAATAGCCTGTGCTATAAGGTGCATGCTGTGCGGCGGACCAGTAGATACCATTGCATCAACTGGGTTCTTCTTCAAATATTCCACTAAATACTTAGCAGAAGGCTTTATCCAAAATTTACGCGCATCGGGAATAAAGAAGTTACCACGTATCCACACAGCGGGTTTTTCAAGCGGTTTTGGTTTCTTTGATTCTGTAAGGAAAGCAGCATTTATTTTTTCATGCTTCTTCTGCCCCATTAACTTTTTGTAAAACAAATAGGGTTCCCATATCTCCGTTTTAAGAACGGTCAGGTTTTTCGGCAGATCTTTTTGTAATGAATCATCATTGGTCGGCGATTCAGGATTTGAAGGAGTATATACAATTGGTTCCCAACCGAACTCGCGCAAATACTTTACAAATTTCAGCCAACGCTGCACCCCTGCACCGCCACTTGGTGGCCAGTAATATGTAATAATAAGAACCTTTTTCATTTTACTCGGTAGGCTTCTTCCTGAATTCCATAAAAAGAATACCAACGCAACTTAACAATATAATAAGCGAGCTAGCCAATGAAATCTTTTCACCAATTGCATATGATTTTGGCTCGAATTTAAATTCAATGGTATGGTTTCCTGCAGGAATAATCATTGCACGCAATACATAATTTGCGCGTATGTAATCAGAAGGTTTTCCATCAATAAATGCATCCCATCCTTCCTTGTAATATACTTCAGAGAATACTGCAAGTTCCTGTACATTTGATTTGGATTCATAAACCAGGTCATTGGGCTGGTACGATTTCATTTTAATTGATCCTGTTGAATCGTTGGTTGGGGTTATACCTTTCAAATAATCGGTAAAGCGCTTATCAACTAAGGCAGTGTGTTTAGGATCGAAATGTGAAAGTGATATTATTTCAGAATCGGCATCCTCAACAATTTTCCAGTTATTTACAAACCATGCGTTACCTAATGCATCAGGGTTTTTCTCTGCTACATTTTCCTTTCCACCAGGGCCCGGTGCTATAATATACTTTGTGTTCAACATATTAAGCACTCCTATATTCTCTCTGCTGATACGAGTACTTAGTAAACCTGTATACTGAAGCATTTCATCAAACCGTTTCATTTTAACTCCACTATAGCCACCAATTGATTTATGGAAATATGAAGTACGACTATCCTGATCGGGACGAACAGTGGTGTTATATACTCTGTAATCAAGCGAAGTATCTTTTTGTATGTCAATATCTGCTTGTTCTGGCTGATATGGCACTTGGGCTGCTTTCTTGGTAGTCCAATGCTCCCTGCTATGATCAAGATATCGCCAATCGACCTGGCTTAGATCCCATAGCACAAAAAAACATAATACCCCTGCAAACCAATTACGGCTTATCATCTTTTTAGAATATACCCACACAAGGGCCGCTGACAGTACAATAAATATTAGTGTACGTCCCGCATCACCTGTGAATATTTTTTTGCGGGCTTCGGCTACAGCTGAGAAAACATTTCCCAGGTATTGCTCAGCCTGCGCCTGGCTTGCCTTAGCGCCTTCTACAAATCTTTGCACCCATTCAGTATTCTGAGACTGGTTTTGAAAATCTGTGAATGAAGTAGGGGTTATGTAACATAATAACGCAAAACCGCCAACAATACCAAGCGAAATAAATAATATCTTCTTTCCGCTCATATTCTTGATGAATTTCACCGGAATGCTTTCATTCAAAAAGTCCTTGGCATTGACGATCCTATCCAATGCTAAGGCTGCCATAATGGGTAGTGTAAGTTCAGCTAATACCAATATCATTGACACCGCACGGAAGTTGTTAAATGCCGGAAAATGGTCGAAAAAGAAATCGAAAATACTTGTACCGAATATTATAACAGGATTATGCCCCCATGATAAGGCAATGGAAAGAGCTGTAGTAACCAATAAAAACCACTTCAATGAACCCTTGATCAGAAACATGCCCATAAGTGCAAAAAAACAAATGATAGCACCCACGTATACCGGGCCGGAAGTAAAAGGCTGGTCACCGAAATATTGCGAGTAGTTTTGATATATCTGTGTTTGTTGTTCATCCAGATCTCTTGGAGTACCGGCTACAGAACCAATCGGATCTGATGCGCCCCCTTTAAAATCAGGAATGAGTAAAGTAAAACTTTCACCTACTCCATAGCACCATCCGGTTGCATATTCTTTCGTAAGTCCACTCGATTTATTTTCGTGATTTAAGGTAAGCTCCGATTTACCACGGCTTGAATACTTACTATATTCATAGGTTAACCAAAGGCTTGTAAGATTAGTGCCAAAAGCAAGCATTGTTGCCACTGCAAGCATGGCAGCGGTCTTTAAATAACTAACCAATTGTTTTTCTTTAATAGCTGTAACGAGTCGTGCAACAGCATACACGGCTATTGCCATAAACAGATAATAGGTTATTTGAAGATGGCTCGCAAACAGTTCCATTGCCATGGCAAATGCTGTAAGAACAGTTCCCGCCAATCGTTTTCCGTTGAACGCCATAATTACACCTGCTAATACGAGGGGCATGAAAGAACATGCATTAGCCTCTGAATTATGTCCTGCTGTAAGTATAATGAAGAAGAAAGAAGAGAATGCATATCCGAAAGAGCCTATAATAGCAACCCATGAATCTACCTTCATAACCTTCATTAACACATAAAAGCTAAGGCAAGAAATGAATACTGTACTTATAGGGAAAGGAAGAATAGCCACTATAATCTGAAATATGTACATCATCAGATCAGCTGCATAATAAGCCGATATCTGGTAGCTTGGCATACCGCCAAACATTGAGTTTGTCCACAAAGGTTCGTGATGGAACCTGCTACGGAAATCAAATATTTCCTTAGATACACCAAGGAAATTGGTAATATCGCTCTGCGCCAGAGTTTTGCCTTGCAGGGCTGGCCAGAAATACATAACCGGTATAAGAATGAACAGGCCAAGCGCTATTAAGTGCGGTTGCCATAACTTAAGTTTGTTTTGCATAGTGTAGTTAAAGTAACAAAGATAAGATACTTTTATTTCGGCTGCTCAGCCATTACCTCTAAAGCCCTTGCAGGGTAATCTGTTATAATTCCGTCAACACCCATTAAAATATGCTGGTGCATATCTTCTTTTTCATTTTCTGTCCATACCAGGGCTTTCATACCCAGTTCGTGTATGCGATCTATCCATTTGCTGGTTGCGTATTTATAATACAAGCCACAAGTATCAGGAGTAAACTTCAAAGCGCTCATTCGCAGTTTGATAAAGCGGGGGTTTTTAACCAACATCCCTATTGAACAGCCAGGATTTTTTTGATGCAGTACATTCAGTGACCGCATATCGAACGATTGAATCAATATTCTATTATATATATTGAACGGAGCCAATTCTTTCAGCACCAGGTCTACAAATTCATCAGGCGGTGGGTGTAACTCATGGTCGTTAACCCATTTGCTCTTAATTTCAACATTATATACCAAAGGCGGAAGGTTATTACTTTTAATGAATGCCTCAACCTTTCCAATAACTTCAGCCAATAAAGGTTTGTACGCGGGCAACTTAATCTGGTGAGGGAAATTAACATTACCACGCAAGCCGCAATCGTACCTACGTATTCTATTATAATTCATCCGGTACAAGTTCTTACGTTTAAGAAAATTCACCTTTGAATTATCAGGTTTGGTACAGGTTTTAGGGTTCATCCATGGTTCGTGAGAAACCACCACTTTTTTATCTTTCGATATAACTACATCCAGTTCTACCCCGTATAAACCCAAGCCGGCTGCATATAAAAAGCCTTCTATGGTATTTTCCGGGTACAATCCTCTTGCACCTCTATGTCCGTAAATAACTGTTTGCATCACTCCTAATTATTCCAAAGATAATATTTGTAGCTTATTCAAATAAAATGTAAAATTGCAATTATGACGAAATATGGAACACCAGAATGAAGAAGCTATTACTTGCATTACTTCTTTCTTTTCTTTTCTCTTCAGCATTTGCGTCTAATTCTGATAGTATTAAAAAAGAAAAGGTACATATCGTACCAATTCCCGTACTTTATTATGTACCCGAAACGCGTTTTGCATTTGGTGCCGGAGCTTCTTTTACATTTAAACTAAGCTATGATAGTGCTACAAATTATTCAGATGTTTTAGGTATTGGTGCATATACACAGGATAATCAAATAGTTCTTTACGCTCCAATTGAATTATATTCAAAAGAAAACAAATATTACCTTGAAGGTGAACTTGGTTTTTATAAATACAGTTACTATTACTGGGGTATTGGGACTGACAGGGTTAACCAGGAATTATATGAAGTAGTTTACCCCCGCATTATTTTAAATGGATACAGGAAATTGTTTTCAAATATTTACGCAGGGGTCGATTATTATTTCAGGGCCGATAATTTTATAAATTACGCCAGCAACGGAGTACTTGGAACAGGTGAGGTGACCGGGAGCAAAAACTATACAGCGTCGGGTGCCGGGTTCGGTCTTTTATATGATTCAAGAGACAGCATATTCTTTCCGACAAAAGGAGTTTTGGTCCGTGTAACATCATACGACTATTCTTCATTTTTAGGCTCAACCTTCAACTTTCAAAAAGTATTGACCGATGTTTCGTGGTATAAACGAATAACACCCTCGTTCATACTTGCCATGAACCAGCACAACGAATTTACTTTTGGTAATGCCCCATTTGATATGATAGGCCTGGTTGGCGGCAGTAAACAAATGCGCGGGTATTATTATGGTTATTACCGCGATAAATTCCTTATGCTACTTCAGGCCGAAGCAAGAGTGCACATTCATGGCCCTTGGGGATTTGCCATATTTGGCGCTACATCAATGATAGGCCATCCGGGAAGTTTCCCCGATGCTCCGGGACTAATTTTTGCTGAGGGTGCAGGCTTACGTTATACCGCAAATAAAAAACAGCATATTAATATAAGAGGAGATCTTGGTTATGGCAATACTGTTGAGTATTACTTAAGTGTGGAAGAAGCTTTCTAACGCACTGTAAATAAAACACTATTTCATTTTCCAGAAAACCAGTGAATCGGCCCCACAGGCAAAGTATTTATTCTGGCACTTCAAATCCATCATACTATCGCCTTTTATAACACCTTTATAAAACAGTCTGTCCTGGGCAAAACCAAATGCAACAGGCCCGCCATAATTACTGTAGTTACTTAAGGTAAATGGCACCCTATATAGTTCGCCTTCAATAAAGTTAAAACTTACGGTATCGCTAACAATTCGCACATTATTAACATAGGCGCGAAAGAATAAACCATTTGATGTGGTTTGCATAGTTGGCCCCATAATAACACCCCGTAATGAATCACCTTCACAATAAAACAGGAAATAGAACGTCCAATTAGGCCTTTGCGGAACTACCGTATAACGATATGCCTTACCATCAAGTGCGCTCACACATGGTTGTTTACTTTTAGTTTTTTCTCCTCCTTTAAAGGCGAGCAATGCAAACAACACTAAGCCTATCGCAATCCCTTTCATGATAATTAGAATTCTTTTGATTTATCCTTATTAGTTATCCATTCATTAATATCTCTTACCATAGTACGGCACTCCACAGAGCCTGTTGTATAGCAAGGGCACATTTTTTCTGCAAAAAAATATTTTCCTCTTATAAAGTTCAAACTATTCTGCCGTATGTCTTCATTTGAAGTTACAAGGCAGTTTGATGTAGCATAATACATCATAGCCTTTTGCTCCATCTTTGCCGAATCTTCATGTGTAAACTCAAACACGTAGAATATAACGGGTTGCAACTTCTTCTTATTGCATTCAAACTTCCATTGTGCTATAGCTCTTTTGCCAAACATAGGCACATAGGTAGTGTCTTTCACTAAGTCGACACTCCATCCTTCCGGTGTTTTAAATGTTTTAGTTATTTTCTTCAGGTCTTGACCAAAACAAGTTATTCCTATTAATATAAAGAATAACACAATAAATCTCTTCATAGTCTACAAGTATATTAAGCAAAGCTACATAAATAGAGAGCAATAAATCTGTTCATTCACATTTTTTATTCACCCATATCACCTCGTAATTATTCATTCAGATAAATTTTCTTTCTTTGTATATAATAGAAATTCAACATGACACCCGACCATCCTAAAAAGCTATTCCTGCTCGATGCTATGGCATTGATTTACAGGGCTTATTTTGCATTCAGCTCAAACCCACGCGTTACATCAAAAGGACTAAACACTTCAACTATGTTTGGTTTTACCAATACGCTTTTTGAGGTGTTTGAAAAAGAAAAACCTACGCACATGGCTATTGTTTTTGATACCCATGCCCCTACTGTTCGCCACGAAATGGATGCCGATTACAAAGCAGGCCGTGCTGAGACACCTGAGGATATTATCAAGTCCGTTCCTTATATTGTCAAAATAGCTGAGGCTTTTAAAATTCCCGTGCTTCTGAAAGATGGTTATGAAGCCGATGATATAATTGGGACTCTTTCGCATAATGCGGAGACAGCCGGATTTAAAGTGTACATGATGACCCCTGATAAGGATTATGGGCAGTTGGTTACCGAGCATGTTCAGATATATAAGCCGTCGAATAAAGGCAAACCTGCTGAGGTGTTGGGTGTGAAGGAAATATGCGATAAATACGGTATTCACAGCCCCATACAGGTAATTGACATTCTTGGCTTAATGGGCGATTCGGTTGATAATATACCGGGTATTCCGGGTGTGGGAGAAAAAACTGCCATGCAGCTTATACATGATTTCGGAAGCGTTGAAAACGTACTTGAGAATACTGATAAGCTAAAAGGAAAGCTAAAGGAAAAAGTAGAACAGAATAAGGACAAGGCAATCTCTTCAAAAAAACTAGCAACTATAATTTGCGATGTTCCATTGCCTTTCAGTTTAGATGAAATGCAATTAGGTACACCCGATAAAAAATTATTGCTGGAAGTATTCAATGAACTGGAATTTAAAACATTCCTGGTAAGGGCCATGAAAGATTTCTTTCCCGGTGAAAGTGCAACAACAGTTACTGCTGCCGTTCCAACAACATCTGAAATAGCTTTGGAAGGAATGGTGGATGCCCCTCCACCCGTTGTAGTTGAAACAGTTATTGGCGCAAAACATATTGAAGGACACTATGAACAAATTAACTCTATAGCCGAGCTTGCAAGTAAGCTAAATGATACTAAGCAGCTAGCATTTTATATTGCCATACAAGGAGGACAATGCCTTGGTATGGCTTTTAGTACTACAGCAGGGCAAGCCTATTTTATTGAAATAAACGATAAAACAGATTGGGCTCAACTAAAGCCAATATTTGAAAGCAAGAATCTGAAAACAGGTTACGATGTTAAAAAATGCATAAAGTTTTTAGATGGAAAAGGCTTAACTATTGAAGGAGATTTTTTTGATGTGTTGATTGCTCATTTCCTTGTAAGGCCGGAAAGCAATCACTCTATTCCTGATATTGCTTCAACAGTGCTTGGTATTGGTATTATTGAGTTTGGCGCTGAAACACGCAAGCCCTTAAAGGAACAATACAGCATGGATATGATATCGAACGACCAGATAATGAAAATATGCTGTGAGCGTGCCGATGTGTTATTCAGATTACGTGATACGCTTTCTGCTAAGCTTGACGAAGTTGGCGCAAGGCGTTTATTCGACGAAGTGGAAATTCCATTGGAAAAAGTATTGGCTGATATAGAATTGCTCGGAATAAAAGTAGATAAACACGCTCTAAAAGAAATATCGGGCGAATTACAAAATGATATTGAGGGCCTGAAGAAAGAGATACAGGGCATTGCAGGTTTCGAATTCAACATAGATTCTCCTAAACAGGTTGGTGAGACCCTTTTCGAGAAGATGAAAATATCGGACAAAGCAAAAAAGACAAAGACCGGGCAATACTCTACCAGTGAAGAAGTACTGACGGAATTAGCAGAAGCGCACCCGATAATCAATAAAATACTTGACTACCGCGAGCTGCAAAAACTAAAGAACACCTATGTAGATGCCTTGCCTCTATTAGTAGACTCAAAGACCGGGCGCATTCATACTACATTTAACCAGGTTGTTGCAGTTACGGGCCGATTAAGTTCTGAGGATCCTAACCTGCAGAACATTCCTATCCGTACGGCCCGGGGCAGAGAAATACGTAAGGCATTTATACCGGGCGATGAACACAGAGTACTTCTATCAGCAGATTATTCGCAGGTTGAGCTTAGAATTATTGCATCGCTGAGTGGAGATAAAGCAATGATAGAAGCATTCCATCAGAAATATGATATCCATTCGGCTACTGCTGCCAAAATATATAATGTGGCTATTGATACCGTTACTGCAGAAATGCGCAGGAATGCAAAGACCGTAAACTTTGGAATTATATATGGTATTTCTGCTTTTGGTTTATCTCAACGATTAGGGATTCCAAGGAAAGAAGCATCGGATATTATTAACCAATATTTCACACAATATGGTGCTGTAAAAGCCTATATGGATAAGAGTATTGAGTTTGCAAAGACACATGGCTATGTTGAAACTCTGATGGGAAGGAAACGTTACCTGCCTGATATTAATTCCCGTAATTACGCGGTACGTGGCTTTGCCGAACGTAATGCCATCAATGCACCAATACAGGGCTCGGCGGCTGATCTTATAAAGATTGCCATGATCAACATTCATAATGAGATAAAGAAACAGAAGCTCCGTTCTAAAATGGTACTTACTGTACATGATGAATTGGTATTTGATGCCTACCCAGAAGAAATGGATACACTGAAGCCAATGGTGGAAGACAAGATGAAGCATGCCATTAAACTCGATGTGCCTATTGATGTGAACGTAGGCATTGGAAAGAACTGGCTGGAAGCACATTAAAGCACCTGCACCATCTTCTTTATAGTGTTAAAGATTGTTAAGCTCTATTCAAATGGGCATGGCAGGGCTTATCTTTGCTTCATGAAATCGGTGGCAACTATATTATTGTTCGTCTTCTCTCTTCTGACCATTCAACCAATTTTATCAATTGCTGAACCAATTCAGAAAATGGAAAGCTGTACGAAATCGTGTTGCATGCATCATGAACAAAAAAAGGCACCTAAACCAATGAAAGGGATGTGTGGCGATATGTCCTGTAATCCGTTTGGGCAGTATGCATGTTGCACCGGCTTTATAGTTTCTGATAATAATCAGTTCGCATTTGCAAGTAACAAGCTTCAGGAATATTCTGCTTTTTATAATTCGTCTTACGCATTTCATTATACCTGCCAGTGCTGGCAGCCTCCTGAAAATACGGCTTGTCTTATTGGATAAGAATCAACGTATTTTTTAATTTTTAAAACAATATAACATGAAACGTAAACTTGTAATAGCAAGTTCGGCAATGCTTCTTGCATTGTCAGCTCTTGCATCGAATGGTGCAACAACAACTAACAACACAAAGGATAAACAACCTTGTTGTTCAGCTTGTACAACCAAATGTGGCTGCGATAAAAGCTGCTGCACAAATGGTAGTTGTGCCGGTAAATGTGATAAAAGCAAATGCACAAATGCTGCATGCCCTTCAAAAAGCGGGCATAGCACCAAATAAGGTGTAACAGCTTATATTTAAAGGGAGGCTAATTAGCCTCCCTTTTTTATTGCTGCTCTGCCTTTTCCTTTAATTTCTCATTCATTAACTCAAAGCCCTGCCTGGTATTTACATCCAGCTTTTTACTGAATAAAGGAATAAGAATACCCCTGAATTGTTCTCGGTGTACAAAGCTTGTTGTACCATTTCCATTATCTGTAAGTTCAAAAATATGTTCTCCATCGAACAGGCCCGGGAAAAGCAAATGCCCCAACCACCGAAACTCCTTGTTTCTATCGAATTTTAACACTGTCGCGTTGAACGTCATTGCATTGGCCCCTGGAGGAGCAATCCTCACCGCAATTTTATTATTTACGGCAACCTTTCCTGTTAACCATCTTAAAAAAGGGTTCCAGTTGTGGTAGTCTTTAAAATTCGTAAGTATCTTCCATACTTTTTCTGCAGGGGCATTTATATTTATCTCTGTTCTTACTTCTTTCATGTTTTGAATAATTTAAGTCAAAACTATAGGTACAAGCATGTTTTAGAAACAGCGATTAGGCAATTAACAGCACAAAATCGGTAAACGGCGGAAAAGGTCGGTTAATGAATATCAGGCTTTTTGAACAGGTGTTAGGCCCATTTCTTTGCCCTTGTCAACCATATATTTATAAGCTTCTTCGCGCTTATTGGGTATTACACCCTCCAGCACAGCTTCTCGGATGGCTTCTTTAATTATTCCTACCTGCAATGAAGGACCTATGCCAAAGCATTGCATAATATCCTCACCGCTAACGGGAGGCTGCCAGTTGCGTAAATTATCTTTCTCTTCTACTTCTTTCAGTTTTTGTCTTACTAACTGAAAGTTCCGCATATATTTCTTTTGCTTCCCGAAATCTTTAGTAGTAATATCAGCTTCACATAACAGCATCAGGTCATCTATATCATCGCCTGCATCAGCTAACAGCCTTCGCACCGCTGAGTCCGTAACTGTTTCATGCGCCAATACAATAGGCCGCAAATGCAGCATTACCATTTTCTGTACATATTTCATTTTTTCATTCTGCGGTAATCTCAGGTCTGCAAATATTTTGGGAACCATTTTTGCACCCCTGTCCTCATGTCCATGAAAGGTCCAGCCCACTTTAGCATCAAAGCGCTTGGTCGCTGGTTTAGCAATATCGTGCAATACAGCAGACCAGCGCAACCACAGATCCTTGGTTCGCAGAGAAAGATTATCAAGTACCTGTAAAGTATGGTAAAAATTATCTTTATGTCCCATTCCATTAATTATCTCTACGCCCTGCAATTGAACCATTATTGGGAATATCAAATGCAGCAGGCCCGTATCAAATAATAATTCAAAACCAATAGATGGAATATCCGCCAGTATTATTTTATTGAGTTCCTCAATAATACGTTCTTTCGAAATTATTTCTATCCTCTCTTTATTCTTACAAATAGATTCAAATGATTTGGGCTCTATCTGAAAATCTAATTGTGTTGCAAAACGAATAGCACGCATCATGCGCAAGGGATCATCGCTATAGGTTATGTCGGGGTCAAGTGGTGTACGGATTATTCTTCTTTCTATATCACCTACCCCATCAAAAGGGTCAAGTAAAACACCATAGTTCTTTTTATTTAAGCCAATGGCTAATGCGTTAATGGTAAAATCTCTGCGTTTCTGATCATCTTCAAGTGTGCCATCTTCCACAACAGGTTTGCGCGATTCTCTGTTATATGATTCCTTTCTGGCACCTACAAATTCAATATCGTAATCTTCATATATAAGTTGTGCCGTACCGAAATTCTTAAATACATTCACTTTCTTATCACCCAGGCGTGCGGCTACGTTCTGCGCAAGCTCTATTCCTTTACCTACTACTACTACATCTATATCCTTACAAGGGCGGTATAAAATAAAATCGCGGACGAAGCCACCAACCACATAAGCATCCACACCCATTTCGTCGGCCACTTGTTGTATGACCTTGAAAACAGGATGAGTTAATGCCTCCTGCATATTAGTTGCCTGCGATTTGTTCTCTGTACTCACTTTCGTATTATCTGAAAAGTGCCATCCATCTCTATCTTAATAATTTTAGATGGAGCACTCTTTTTTGTTTCATGCTGCCTCAAATTTACCACATAATCCACTTTACTTCTAATATCTTCATCAATCGCGTCAAAAATATCCGGTGCAGGTTCGCCACTAATGTTTGCCGATGTTGAAACGAGTGGCTTACGGATAGTATCTATCAGCATTTTGCAAAATTCATCTTTAACTACCCGTATAGCTATAGAACCATCTTCAGCAACCAGTGCTTTGGCAATACCTTTTGCCCTTGGGTAAATAATAGTAAGTGGTGTTTCAGAGAACTCAGCAAGGTCCAACGCAACCGGAGGAACTTCTGCATAAAAACTTATCTGGTGCACTTCTGCCACCAATATTATCATACTCTTTGATGAAGGGCGGTTTTTAATATCAAATACTTTCTGCACAGCAGCTTCGTTTGTTGCGTCACATCCAATTCCCCAAATGGTATCGGTAGGATAAAGTATAGTACCGCCGTCACGAAGTACTCTGGCGCATTTTTTAATTTCCTCAATCATACTACTTGGTAGGGTGGCTAATTTGCTGCTTCAGGAAATTAATATAGCTATCTGTAGCATTCGGGAATTTTGCCTGTTGCGCCATAAGTGCATAATCAAGAGCAGATTTAAAATCCTTTAACTTCTCATACGTAACAGCCAGGTTAAACACACACTGCACATTTTTGGGGTCTATTTTGTGGTAATACGTAAAGTCAGTTAATGCTGCCTGATAGTCCTTATTATCCCATTCTGCAGCCCCTCTGTCAAGGTATGTTCCCGGTATGTCAGGGTTTATGCCAATTAAATTTGTATAATCTTTAATAGCATCGGCATACATTCCGCAAGCTATATATGTGCTTGCCCTGTTCTGCAACATTTTTTCAGACTTTGGCTCAAGCTTATACGCATAATTATAATCAGTCAATGCTTCCGGGTACTTCTTCATCATAGAATAAGTAATAGCCCTATCGAGGTGCGCATCAAAACTTGTACTATCCATTTTCAATGCCATGCTATATGCTATAAGTGAGCTATCGAACTGTTTCCGTAAACCATATATATTGGCAATATTGCTCCATGTACCGGCATCGGCCATATGTATCTTAACAAGTGTAACATAATTGGTATAGGCACTATCGTAATACACTGGGTTAGTTGGGCCCAGGTCGGCATAATAATTACCCAGGTTTTTGTACGATGTTTGAATTCGGTAAGGATACTTACGTATAACATCCTGCCATAAGGTTTTTGTATTATGCCAAACCAATGTACGGTCGTAACATAAATAACCCAATATAGATGAAGCCAATAGTACAATACCTATAACAGGATATTTAAAAGCCGGGAATTTATCTACTAACACATACAGGAAATACACGACCATAAATACAATACCAATGTATGGTGCATAGCTATATCGCTCAGACATAATGGTTGCACCTGCCGAAACAAATTGTAAAATGAACATTACATTGAAAAAGTAAAACGCAAAACCAAAAAGTGTAACCCGGAAATAATTCTCGCCGGCACGGTACGAAAGGTACAGCGGAATACCCGGTATCAGTAAAGCAAGGATCGGTGCGATATAATAAATAAATGGTAAAGACCCATCGGTATCTGTATTAGGATAAGGAATGAAGGAGCAAAGATGTACTGGATCGAATGCTTTTACAAAATACATCACAAAATTGTCCGATGCAAACATTATTCGCTGGCCGAGGGTAAATACACCAAATGAACTTATTGAGCCACCCTGCTTGGCCATTACATAAGCTGCAACACCGGCAGCAAACGAAAGAATGAATATTGGTACTTTTTCAAATATCAGCTTCCAGTAAGGGAATGGATATTCCTTATCTCTCTTCAGCAGAACATCGAGTGCAAAAATTGAGAGTGGGAATGTAACCGCCAAGGGTTTGGATATGAGTGATAACAAGTAAAAAATTGCTGTATACACCAACCATTTACTCTGGCCCGCTTCTACATACTTAACATAGGTCATTAAACCCAGTATGTAAAAGAAAAGGTACAATACATCCTTACGCTCTGCCAGCCACGATACCGATTCAACATGCATGGGGTGAATACCATGCCATAATGCACACAATGCAGCAAGCCATACTATCCCCTTAATATCGCCATACTTGCGCTTTACCATAGCACCCAGTAATTGCATTATAAAAAAGAAAATGAGTGCCGTATTCAGTAAGTGAATGACAATGTTTGTAATGTAATATCCTTCGGGTTTATCTTTCGAAAAATGATAGTTAAGCATTAACGAAAACAATGTAAGCGGGTGGTAATAGTTCTGGGTAATATTTTTTCTCGGGTCGAGCATGGCTTTAATATTATCCCAGCTCATAACCTTTACGTAGGGGTTTTCAGTTACATATACACCATCGTCCCAGTTGGTTAACTGGTTATTTAATGAGTACCTGTAACAAAAAAAAGTGGTAACAATAACTACTACAAGTAGCCCCCATTTGATCATCGACTCATCGGATGAAACAGGAGTGTTTAACTCAAGCGGAGCTTCCTTTTTTGATGCAGTTGCGCCACGCTTACCAGCGTTTTGTGCGGTTTGTTTTGGTTGCTGCAACCTATATTTATCGCTCTTCTTACTCATTTTCCTTCAGGAAGATGTTTTTTCAGGTCACTAAGATAATCTTCATTTATTTGCAAACCTAAATTTCTGGCTGTCATAGCATCTTTCAATGCAGCAGCATAATTACCTATTTCTCTGTAACATTGTGAACGGAAAATATACAGGTTATTGGCCGTAGAATGCAGTTCCTCGGCTTTATTCATATTTTGGATAGCCTCATCGTATTTCTTTATTTTAAATTGTGTTTTGGCCAGGCTGAGGTAATCATCAGGGTTTTCAGGATCAAGCTTTATTGCCATTGTATAATCTGAAATAGCTGAATCTGTTTTCCCTTTCATATCATACAAATTGCCCCTATTAGTATATAATGATGCTTCACCTGTTTTCCTCGACACCACAAACGTAAAATCGTGCAAAGCTTCGTCGAATTTATTTACAAAGCAATAGGCTATACCTCTGTTCATATAGGCTTCAGTGCAATTTTTGTCTGCGGCAATAGCTGAATCACAATCTGCAATAGCTTGTGCATAGTTACCCCTTACGCGCCATATATCTGAACGGTTTGTTAGTGCTTCCGGAAATTGAGCCTTCAATCGTAGTGCTTCATTAAAGTTCATCAAGGCTGAGTCTAACTGTTCATGTTTTTGGTAATATGAACCAAGGTTATTATAGGCAATAGGCACATTTTTGTATTGTTCAATTACATTAAGCCAAAGTAATTTACTATTGTTCCATACTTTATTTCGTTCATATGTTCCATGGCCTAAATAAACTCCATAACATAACAGCAACACTATTACAGGGTATTTATATGTTGCGAATTTTTTATTTTCAATAAAATCAAATATTCCCTTGCCTGCCATAAAGAACAAGCCGAAAGAACATAAGTAGGAATATCTTTCAGCCATCATAGCCCCCCCCACAGGAAGTAATTGCAATAGCAGGAATATATTAGCAATATAAAAACCCGAACCGAATACGATCATCCTGTTCTTATAATACTTTACTGCAAGTAGTACCAAACCAAGCGCCACAAAAGGCGCAATATAAAACACAAGTGGGAATGGCTTATCAGGGTAAGGATAGTATGCCGAAAGAGAACCCGGCCATATAAGCTTCCAACCATAATCAAGAAAACTATACCCTGCAAAAAGTATCCGTTCAAATAATGGGTTATTAGGTACATCTTTTATTGCACCGGTTTCTTTTTGTGCTATTACCGCAATCATACCCATTAAAAGAGCAATTGCTATGAAGGGGATTTTTTCCAGTATTAACACTGATGCACCTTTCTTTTCGAACATATTCATTGCAAAAATCCATACTGCATATAAAATGACAAAGAGAAAAATTACAATACTTATAAAACTAATATTGCGTGTAGTTGCATGAACCGATGCTAAGTCTATAGTTATGTTCGTGGTTAATTCATGTGTAACAACAAGCCATATCATAATAAAAATTATTGTAAAGAAACTTGTTAATACGGCAGTTATAATAAGTGGAATTTTTTCGCGTATAGTTCTTATCTCAAATTTCCTACTATTGAAATAATCAATAAAGAATAAAATTATCGGAAGCGTAACAGCTTGGGCTTTAGAAAGTAAGGAAAAAACAAAGAAAACTGTAGTTAGTATGAAGAACATTATTCTCCTTCTCCCCTTTTTCAAATAGAATAAATAACTTATCAGTGCAGCAAAATAAAAGAACACATAGAGCACGTCCTTACGTTCTGCCACCCAAGCTACTGATTCAACATGCATGGGATGAATGCCAAAAAGTAAGGCTACCATAAAACTGATCATGGGTTGCTTGGTCAATAGCTGTACAAAGAAAAAAACAAGAGCTACAGTAAGTAAGTGAATTACAATACTTGTAACATGATAACCGTGTGGCATCAGGGTATTAAAATGATAATCAATTGCCAATGAAAGCATTGCCAATGGGTGATAGTTACCCATAACCGACTTGGTCGTAAAAATCGCCTTTATATTATCCCATGACAGGCTTTTAACCAGGCTGTTTTGCGTTACATAATCAACATCGTCCCAATTTGTAAAATCGTTACGTATGGCGCTTGAAAAACACATAAGTGTAATAAGCAAAACAATTCCAAGCAATACATATGGATTGGTAAAAAAATTTGCCTCAACCAGATCTGGTTTGGGTGCTACTTTTTTAGTTGGAGGAATATGTTTTTTTTTGGCCATGCTTTATACCGGAACATTAAATTCTCTTAATGTTTCATTCAATGAGGTTTTGGTATCTGTACTTTCCTTTCGTTTGCCAATAATTAATGCGCAGGAAACTGAATACTTGCCGGCCGGAAATTGTTTTTCATACGAACCGGGAATAACCACCGAACGTGGGGGCACGATTCCTTTGTACTCTATAGGCTTCTCTCCACTCACATCAATTATTTTGGTTGACTGGGTAAGCACCACATTCGCACCAAGTACAGCTTCTTTCTGCACACGCACACCTTCTACTACAATACAGCGTGAACCCACAAAACAATTATCTTCTATAATTACGGGCGCTGCCTGAGGCGGTTCTAACACACCACCAATACCAACCCCCCCACTTAGGTGTACATTTTTGCCTATTTGCGCACAAGAACCCACTGTAGCCCATGTGTCTATCATTGTTCCGCTATCTACATATGCACCAATATTTACGTACGATGGCATCATAATAACACCGGGCGCCAGGTATGAAGCATAACGGGCAAGTCCGTGCGGTACCGAGCGTACTCCAATAGCTTCAAAATTCTTTTTCAATGGAATCTTATCATAAAATTCCAGGTCGCCTGCATGTATGGTCTCCATCTTCTGCGTTTGAAAGAAAAGTAAAATAGCTTTCTTAACCCATTCGTTCACTTTCCATCCATCACCTATAGGCTCAGCAACACGCAATTTGCCCTTATCGAGCTTTTCCATAGTGCCCTGTACAGCCTTACGTACATCATCATTTTTCACCAACTCGCGGTTTGCCCAGGCGCTTTCAATTAGTTCAATTTCGTTTCCCATAGGTTTCTTTTAATATGCCATGAACAAATATATAAAAACAGCGCCTATGGCTCTTTAATTCTTAAATTTGTAAGCATATGAGAATACTGGCGATAGATTACGGAACCGTACGTACAGGTATAGCTGCAACCGACCCGGAGCAGATAATTGCATCGGGCCTTACCACGGTACCAACCGCAACCATATTCGATTTTTTGACAGACTACCTAAAAAAAGAGAAGGTAGAAGGCATTGTGGTAGGCGAACCCAAGCACCTTGATAATACACCCGCCCAAAGCGCCCAGGCGGTAGATAAGTTCACGACGCAACTACAGGCAAAATTCCCCGGATTAGCTATATATATGGTAGACGAACGCTTTACCTCGCGCATGGCTTTTCAAAGCATGATAGATGGGGGGGTAAGCAAAAAAGACAGGCGGAATAAAGGAACCATTGATATGGTAAGCGCTGCCCTAATACTGCAAACTTTCATGGAAATGAAGAAAGATGGCAGGCTACCGCCTTCAATTTCAGGCTAAATAGTAATTTTGCACCTCATTGAAATTACTTTATGATTTTACCTATAGTAGCATACGGAGATGCAGTGCTGAAAAAGAAAGCACAGGATATTACAAAAGACTATCCTAACCTTGACAAGGTAATTGAAAACATGTTCGAAACCATGCACAATGCCAAGGGTGTTGGGCTAGCTGCACCACAGGTTGGTTTATCTATCCGTTTATTTATAATTGATGCTTCACCATTTGCTGAAGATCAGGAAGATGATGAAGAGAAAAAAAACCTAGATGGTTTTCGTAAAATATTTATTAATGCACAAATAGTAAAAGAAGATGGTACCCCCTGGAAATTTAATGAGGGCTGCCTTAGTATACCTACCATACGTGAAGATGTGGAAAGAAAATCGAATTTACGTATTAAATACCTTGACGAAAATTTTAAGCCACATGATGAAGAGTATGATGGTATTAAGGCAAGGATAATACAGCATGAATATGACCACATTGAAGGAGTATTATTCATTGACAAAATAAATCCGCTACGTAAACGCTTATTAAAAAGAAAACTTACTGACCTTTCAAAAGGAATTGTAGAGGTTTCGTACAGAATGAAATTTCCATTAAAAAAATAGCATTATGAGAAAACTAACATTATCAATTGCGGCATATTGCATTTTTCTTTCTTTAGCAGGCTGTGGCAACAAAACCAAAGATCAGGGCCAGGGCAATAACTCAACCGCTGTTACTAAAGATACCAGCAGGCAGGCACTGATACAAACTATTAAGGCAGTTGAAACCAGGCTGAAAGCTTCGTCTACTATTGAAACCTATACAGGTAACCTGGCCATTGCAGCGTATTTAGATTATGCAAAATACTATCCTGCAGATACACTTTCAACTGCGTTTTTATTTAATGCAGGCGGCTTAGCTTCAAGCACCGGGCAATATGCAAAAGCAATAGATATATACAACAATGTGGTTACTAAATACCCGCAAAGCAGGCTTGTACCTGAATGTTTACTGGTAGAAGGCTTTATATACGATAACAATTTACAGGACACAGCTAAATCACGCCAGAAATATATGGAGCTTGTAACACGCTTCCCTAAAGATAGCCTGGCCACCCAAGCAAGACAAGCCATGAAATTCCTTGGAAAATCGGCCGATGAAATTGGCAAGGAGTTTGAAGAACAGAACAAGGCTAAGGAAAAGAAAGAGCATAAAAAAACCCAGGCTTAAGCCTGGGTTTTTCCTTATCTATCTATTACAAGTTATTTTATTTCTTTCTTTCTGCCTATAATAGCTGAACTATGCGGAGCTGAGCGCTTCATTGCTAATGTACCACCAGCATATTGGAATAGTGGAAATCTTAAGTCTTCATTCTTTGATACCACTTCGCCTTCATACACTTTATCTTTAACATTAGCAATAACATGGTAAGAGAATTTCACATTAGATGTACCACTATGTAATTCTTTTACAGTAAAGCCATCACCTGTTTTATCGGTAACAAATACTCCATTACAGTCACCTTCCAATTGAATATACACACGAAGCGGATGCTTTTCATTAACTGCTACATTCTTGGCATAAATAGGGTCTAATTTAATTTGCGCCTCACCATTAACTAATTCACCCTCACCATAGTCTTCAAATAACATTTCAGGCGCTTCCGGTGCAAACATAATTACACTCTGGCCATCAAGGTTTGGTACAGAAGTTGAAACTGCACCTCCTGAAGGGCTAAGGATCTTATATGCGGTACCTCCATTATATGCAGCCACCATACATTGAATTATAGTTCCCGTTTTTACACTATCCTCAAAAAAACCACCCTCTGCATTAATATTCTTTGATGTTGGAGCGCAATAACCTACAACACCGGCATTTCTACCTGTAAATGAACCACCTGCATAAGAGCCGGCCAAAGTAAGAGCATATCCGCCCGCACCGTGTAGGTCATTACCTATAACACCTGAGAAACCTCCTGAGTCAATACCCCAAACACCTGTTGTAAAATTACCTGCCTGTGCATCGTAACCAAAAACACCGGTTCCGCTTGCAACATCGTTTTGACCTGTAACACCGTTAATATTTGCACTACCCACTTCACCAACTACACCTCCACCGCCTGTAGCAGCTGCATTATTATTATATCCGTAAACACCAACACCATTACCCACATCTTCACCAAATACACCCACGCCACTATTACTATAACCATTCACAGCACTAGCACCTAATGCAGTTGTAGCACCGGTAACACCCGTACCATATACCGAAAACACATCACCAGCCAAAGGCGTTGGGTTATTAAATACTCCCTGCCCACCCGCAACTATACGCATACGTTCCACATTGGTGGTTTTTGTTATAAAATCCGCTCCATTTATAGACCCGATAAAGTTAGTACCTGCAACCGGGTTATTACCCGTAGTTAACCATGCAGCACTTGCTGTGGTAACAGGCCCACCTGAACCGGCAGTACCGTTAACTGTAACTGTTCCATTTGCATTGAAAGTAGGTGTTGTAAGTGTCCAGCTTGGGCCCGCTGCACCTGTTGGGCCTGTTGGGCCTGCCACAGAACTTGCTGCACCTGTAGGGCCTGTAGGACCTGTAGGGCCTGGGGTTCCGGAACCGGCACCTGTAGGCCCTGTTGGGCCTGGAACTGTACTAGCTGCTCCTGTAGGGCCTGTTGCACCTGCTGGCCCGGGAGGGCCAGCCACTGTATCTGCTGGGCCTGTTGCACCAGTTGCACCCGCAGCACCTGTTGGGCCTGCAGGGCCAGCTGTAAGCGAATGACAAAGCGACTGCCATGCTGCAGTAGAACCATTAAAAAAGCAATAGCAGTTTGAGTCAGTATTGTAAATTATTAAACTTGGTGCAGGAGCTGTAATTGAATTCATGCCCGCGGTATTCATTCTTGGAATCAATACACCTTGCGTTGCAGATTGCACTTCAAGCGCTGAAGAAGGGTCCGGAGTATTTGTCCCGATACCTACGTTGTTCTGTGCAGTTGCGCTAATAGACAACACTGCCAGAAAGGCACCGCCTATTAATTTTTTTAGTCCGGTAAAATTTGTCATAACGTGTTAATTTAGGGGGTAAATTAAGCTGATTACTTAGGTTGATCTATTGAATTATAAAAAAGTTTTCTTACTTACAATAATTTTAATCTTTATTACTTTATTAAGTTTCTTCTAACCACATACAAATGTAGGAAATAAAATACAAAAATCCAAATAAAAACAATAAAAGCGGGAAAATCCCGCTTTTATTACAAAACTAACAAAACCGGCTTAGTACCCGCCGCTGCTTTGCTTTTGCATATCTTTCATCATTTCCTCGCGTGAGGTATATATTTTATATCCTTTGGTAGGAATATTAAACAATGTATCAGAAAGTGGCTTCTTCTCAACTGATTGAGCCGTAATACTAATGTTAGCCTGCCCGAACTTAACTCCAAACTGCATTAAGCATCCTTTCAAACCTTTATACTGGCCCATATCTTCACTGTAAGGTAACTGGTCTGTATAGAAAACAGTCACTGAACTCTTTTCTCCCGTCTTTCCTGTAACGGTAATATTTGCTGCTTTACATGTGTACCCGGCAATAACTTTAGTGCTGTCAAGGTATTTTATTTCAGGCTTATCTTCTGTACCTGGCTTCACTTTAGTAGGATCAGGTTTAATTTCATATTTATCGCCGCCAGCAGTAGTTATTAAAGTAATCTCTTCTTTGGTTTTTCTGTCGCCTATTATTATTTGTTTAAACATTGAATTATTTACCTCTGTTCTTACCTTATCGCCCTTAACATAAACCAGTCTGCTATTACCTTGTTGCATTGACCCTGCTTGTCCCGAGGCAAATGACATACTATAGGTTATAACGCCTTCAAAAGCGCCGTCAGGTAAAGTAAATGCAAATAATGCAAGGCCTGTTATTCCGGCTAATGTTACTAGTGCTAATTTTTTCATAAACTTGGTTTTTGGTTGTTTAATTAAAAAGGGGTATTTAATTATTGAAATCCTTTATAGAGATCATCTATTTGCTGCTTTGAGATCATCTTATAATCCGCCGGGAGTTTAAATGTAGAATCATCTATCTTATCCGGTTCTACCTTATCCGCAGTAAATTCCATATAAAAACCGTATTTCGCCAGGCGATACTGCATTAGCACTCCTTCAATATCTTTAAATGGGGTTGCCCAGTTAGGTTGGTCTAACTTAATATCATTGGTGTAATATAATTCAATATCCGGGCTCTTGCCATCCTTCGATTTTGCTATAGCTTTTTTGCATTTATAGCCGGCAATAACTTTTGTCTGATCGGTTTCTGTTATGGTAAACTGTACATCGTGATCAAGTTCCTTTGTAATAGCCGCAGTATCGGCAATATATGCCCATTTCTTATTCAGCATACGAACCATCTGTGTTATCTTCTTTCCGGGTTCATCATTAATGAAAGAGGTTTCAAACAGACCCATTCCGGCAATCAGCTCAGCATATTCCTGGTTGTTCTTAAACTTCATGGTCATTTTATCAGGAGCCATTTTAGCCATTGGGTTAGCCGAATCGAGCACAATTATTTTATATTCAATAGTTCCTTCAGAAATACGGCTGTGAAACAAATCGTGATTGCAACCTGTCAGCACATATAACAAACAGCAAAAAATAAGGCCTGTAGAGATTATTTTTTTCAAAAGTTCCGATTTAAGCGGTACAAAAGTAGATTTATATGTGAATTAACCAAATATTTACCATTATTTGATTTAACACTTTCAAAGATTCCTAATTAATGTATTCGAACCCCGTGTAAGGAACTATTGCCTTGGGCATTCGAATGCCTTTATCGCTTTGGTTGTTCTCTAAAAGTGCTGCCACTATCCTGGGTAAAGCCAGTGCACTACCATTCAAGGTATGTGCCAGCCTTGGTTTATCCTTGCCTTTTTTAATACGCAGCTTCATTCTGTTACTCTGGAACGATTCAAAATTCGATACAGAACTGACTTCAAGCCAGCGCTTTTGGGCTGCCGAAAAAACCTCCATATCGTATGTTAGGGCCGATGCAAAACTCATATCGCCGCCACATAACTTAAGGGTGCGGAATGGTAATTCAAGTGTTTTTAATAAACCTGCCACATGTTCACGCATTTCTTCAAGTGCCTGGTACGATTTGTCCGGGTGCTGTATCTGCACTATCTCTACTTTATCAAACTGGTGCAACCTGTTCAGCCCCCTTACATCTTTACCGTACGAACCGGCTTCGCGCCTGAAACATGGAGTATATCCACAGTTTTTAATCGGTAATGAATCTTCCTCTACAATACTGTCTCTGTATATATTGGTAATAGGAACCTCGGCTGTTGGAATTAAATAAAGATCATCAAGTGTTACATGATACATTTGTCCTTCCTTGTCAGGCAATTGCCCCGTACCGAAACCGCTATCCTTATTAATTAAAATAGGTGGCTCAATTTCAATATAACCTGCTTCAGCGGCCTTATCTAAAAAGAAGTTAATGAGTGCGCGTTGCAATTTAGCCCCCTTACCTTTATAAACAGGAAAACCAGCACCGCTTATTTTAACACCTAATTCAAAATCAATAAGGTCGTATTTTTTTGCAAGCTCCCAATGAGGCAGTGCACTTTCAGGTAATTGCGGAATATCACCATGGGTAAAAACCACTGCATTGTCTTCAGGTGTTTTACCTTTTGGCACAGTGCTGTTAGGCAGGTTAGGCAATGTAACCAGTTTGTCCTGCACGGCTTGTTCTGTATTTTTAAGTTCAGCTTCAAGTTCTGTAATTTCTTCTTTCCAGGCTGTTGTTTTACCTTTAAGGTCATCAGCTTCCTGCTTTTTACCTGCTTTATAAAGGTCACCTATTTCCTTCGAGGCTTTATTGAGCTGCGCTAATACATCATCAAGCTTAGTCTGTACTGAACGCTTCTTTTCGTCAAGCGTAAGTATTTCCTTTACGACTGTGCCAGCATCAAAATTCTTTACTGCAAGACGCATAATTACATCTTCTGAATTTTGGCGTATGTAAGCTATTTCGAGCATAGGTTAAATTTTAAACAAATATAAGATCCTGATATTAACTGAAAATGAAAAATCCTGCCTATGAGCAAAAGCCACAGGCAGGATAATATTGTTTTCCTGCAGTAATTAAGCGGAAGCCTGAACTTCAGCAGGTATTACAGCAACGTAACGTCTGTCTTGTCTTTTGGTAGTAAATATTACCTCACCATCAACAAGTGCAAAAATGGTATGGTCTTTACCCATGCCAACACCTTTACCAGGGTGGTATGAAGTACCCCTCTGACGAAGGATAACATTACCTGCTTTTGCAGTTTGACCGCCAAATATTTTCACACCAAGTCGTTGACCGTGTGATTCTCTACCGTTTCTTGAACTACCAACACCTTTTTTGTGTGCCATGACTTTATAGCTTTATTGGTTTGTAAATTATTCTTTAGATTTTTTAGGGCTAGCTTTCTTAGCAGCCGGCTTCTTTTCTTTTGCTTCTGCCTTAGGAGCCACTGCCTTCTTTTTAGGAGCTGCTTTCTTCTTAGGAGCTGATTCACCTACTTCATCGTTCTCATTTTCCAATACAGGAGCCTGAGCTTTGGTAGGATAGTTCTTAGGAGCTCTTTTAGGAACTTCCATATTCTCCTTTAATTTTTCGCCTTTACCAAGTATGCCCTGTATAAAGATCTCGGTAAGAGGTTGCCTGTGACCGTTGAAACGGCGGTATCCTTTACGTCTTTTATGTTTAAAGATATGAACCTTATCGTCCTTTACATGCGCTACTACTGTTGCAGCAACGCGTGTGCCTTCAACAAATGGTAAGCCAATGCTTACTTCACCTTCGTTATCAACTAACAAAACCTTATCAAATTCAAGGTGTGAACCTTCTTTTGATTCGAGGAGGTTTACATACAGCTTTTGAGCTTTTGTAACCTTGTGCTGCTGGCCTCCTATTTCAACAATTGCGTACATGACTATCGATTTATGTATTAAGCTTTTTCTTTAAGGGGTGCAAAGGTAATATATTTTTCATATCATAATAGTTCCAATATCGTATTTTTACAAAAAAATATGACCTATGGCTTTAATAAAGGGTGTTAAGGGTATTTACCCTACTGTTGGAAATAACTGCTACCTGGCTGAAAACGCCACAATAGTGGGTGATGTGAGAATGGGCGACGACTGCAGTATATGGTTCAATGCTGTGGAAGGGGGGATGTTAATTCTATACGAATTGGCAATAAAGTAAATATACAGGACGGGGCCGTTATACATTGTACCTACCAGAAAACCAAGGCGGTAATTGGTAATAATGTGTCAATTGGTCACAATGCCATAGTACACGGCTGCACCCTGCACGATAATGTGCTTATCGGAATGGGCGCTATAGTAATGGATAATGCTGTAATTCACAGTAATTGCCTTATAGCGGCAGGGGCCGTTATTTTGGAGGGTACTGTTGTAGAAGAAGGTACCGTTTGGGCAGGGGTACCAGCTAAAAAAGTAAAAGACATAAACCCTGAACTGCTTAAGGGTGAAGTACATAGAATAGCTGAAAACTATCTGATGTATTCGGGCTGGTTTAAAGAAGAGGCATAAAAAAAACCCTCCCGAATCCTCGGGAGAGCTTTTTTATGATTGAAGCAAAATTACTTAGCTGCCTTATCAGTAGCTGCTTTCTTGCTACCTTTCTTTCCACCTTTCTTTTCGGTCTTGGTAGTCTTTTCGGTCTTGCTGCTTGAACTCTTTTCGGTCTTGGTTGTTGTTGTTGCTTTGTCTTGTGCGAAAGAAACACCAGCAAAAAGAACCATTGCTGCTAGGATTAAACTGATCTTTTTCATGACTTGGGTTTATTTAGTTTGTTGTTTGATAATGTAAAAGTATTCCGCCATTATGAAGATAACATGAAGGAATAATCACAATATCAAATGTTAGTCATTACTAGCTACTTACATTGCTTAAAAAATCAAACAACAGTCGTACACCTGTTCCTGTGCCGCCCTTTGGCTTGTAGTCGTATGGTGCGTTTATAAATGCGGGACCAGCAATATCAAAGTGCATCCAAGGGTATGAAGTATATTTTTCAAGGAATTTACCGGCTGTAATAGCACCGGCAACTGGGCCACCAATATTCTTCATATCAGCTATTTCAGTCTTCAAAAGATCGGCATACTCATCCCAGAAAGGAAATTCCACTAAACGTTCGAATACATTTTCTCCACTATCTTTTAATGCTCTTTTCATTTTTTTATCTGCAGTACCCATTGCTACTATACCGTATTTACCAATGGCAGCAGCTGCTGCACCAGTAAGTGTTGCAAGGTCAATTGCCAATTCAGGCTCATATTTTTTTGCATAGCTCAAGGCATCAGCAAGTATCAACCTGCCCTCCGCATCGGCGTTCAACATTTCCACTGTCATGCCATTAAACATGGTAAGTATATCACCCGGTACGTATGCGTTCATTCCAGGGCGGTTATCAGTTGCAGGTACAAGTCCAACCACATACACAGGCAAATTTGCTTTTGCAATAGCATACATAGTGCAACCTACTGCTGCACCACCTGCCATATCGCATTTCATTTCGTCCATGGAACCGGCAGTTGGTTTTAAGCTCAACCCTCCTGTATCATACACTACTCCTTTACCAACTAATACATACGGCTTTTTATTTTTTGCATGCTTCGGCTTCCACTCCATTATAGTAAATGTAGGCGGATCAATGCTACCAAGGTTCACGCCTAACAAACCACCCATTTTTAGTGCAGTTATTTTTGCCTTGTTAAGTACTTCTACCTTGAAGCCTGCTTCTTTACCCAATTTTTCAAACTCGTGGGCAAGCTGTACTGCGTTCAAGTGATTAACCGGTTCGTTTACCAGTGAACGTGCTTTATTGGTTGCATCGGTTATTATCTGTAAGCGCTCTACGTGGTGGTTCTTAATTTTCTTACCGTGAAGATTTATTGTTTTAAGTGAGTTTGCAATTTTTTTGCTGTCTTTTTTATAATGTATGAATTGGTAATTGCTCAACACCATACCCTCTGCAAATGCAAGCGCGTTATCTTCATTTCCTATTGTATCGTTAATAGTTAAACTTTCCAGCTTTGTACCATTTGCCATACCGCAAACTCTTCCGCCTGCTTTACGATACGCCTCAAGCGTTAAATATTTTTCTTTCTTTTCTTCACCTATATATATCACTACCCTGCGGCTATACTGGTTAATAGCAATAATATGTTCATCGGCGGTAATTTGTTTTTTTATAAATGCTAACTCTGCCGGAGTTAATCCGTATTTAGAAAAATCTGTTTTAACCGTTCCTATAAGAACTACATTATCCTTAGATGATACTGTTTCAATATGCTTTAGTGCCGTCATGTTTATTTGTATTTTTGTTGAAACAAATGTAAGTAATTAACAATATGCCAAAAGTGCTAAAGAGAGAACAATCGGAAAAGCTGTTTCAGAAAGCTAAATCATATTTCCCTGGCGGAGTAAATTCACCGGTAAGGGCCTTTAGATCAGTTGGCGGCACACCTTTATTTATAGAGCAGGGAAAAGGTTCAAGAATTTGGGATGCCGATGGCAACGAGTATATTGACTATTGCTGTTCATGGGGTCCGCTTATATTGGGGCATTGCTATCCCTCGGTTGTAAACAAAGTTAAAAAGACGATCGACAACGGCATGTCATTCGGTGCACCAACCCGGTTGGAAAATGAGTTAGCAGAATTAATACTCAGTAATAATTCACACCTTGAAAAAATTCGTTTTGTAAGTTCCGGTACCGAAGCAGTAATGTCTGCCATTCGTTTAGCACGCGGATATACAAAGAGAAATAAAATAATAAAGTTCGATGGTTGTTATCATGGCCATGCCGATTCACTTTTAGTAAAAGCGGGTTCAGGCCTAGCTACGTTCGGCCTTTCTTCTTCAGCGGGTATACCTGAAGCATTTGCGAAGGAAACAATAGTGCTTCCGCTGGGTGATGAAAAAGCGGTTAAGCAAGCTTTTGCAGAGTATAAAAATGAAATTGCCTGCATTATTATAGAACCTGTGCCTGCTAACAACGGCTTGCTTCTGCAAAAGAGGCCGTTCCTTGAATTCCTGAGTGATATTTGTTCAACAAAAGGCAGCCTGCTGATTTTCGATGAGGTTATTTCAGGCTTCCGCATTGGTTTTGAAGGGGCTGCTAAATATTACAATATACAGCCCGATATCGTTACTTATGGCAAAATTATTGGTGGTGGCTTGCCTGTGGGTGCTTATGCAGCGAGCGACAAGATAATGAAACACATTTCACCTGATGGTAATGTGTACCAGGCGGGAACATTATCAGGGAATCCTGTTGCCATGGCTGGCGGCATAGCACAATTAACCGAATGTCTTAAACCGGGTTTTTACGAAAAACTGGAAAAGAAAACCAAACGCCTTGTCAATGGAATTATGGAAGATGTATTAGATGATACGGGATTTAAGATATTCCAAATTGGCTCAATTTTCTGGCCAGCCTTCACACACAGAAAAGAAATAACAAAATCATCTGAAATTGATGGTAAGAGTATGGAGAAATTCAAAAAACTTCATGCCGCTTTATTAGAAAGGAGAGTTTACCTGGGTCCATCCGGCTATGAGGTAGGCTTTGTATCGGCCACACATACTGATAAAGATATAGACATTACAATAAAAGCATTTAAGGAAGCATTGGATATTGTGCTTAAATAAACACATGAAAAAATATGCTCTCATTGCTGTTTCGGTTTTAGTATTCTCATGTACAACAGAAAAACCAGCCAACAATTTAAGGGCCAATATCAGTACCATTTCACAGGACGCAAAAGGTACTGTTGGTATTGCATTACTGAATTTAGAAGACGGAGACACACTCACATATAATGGGTCCTATCATTCACCTATGCAAAGTGTTTTCAAGTTTCCAATAGCAATGGCCATACTGAATAAGGTAGATAGTGGTATGCTTTCATTAGATCAGCAGATACATATAAGTAAGGAACAAATGACTCCTAAAACATGGAGCCCGATACGGGATAAATATCCTGAGGGGAATATTGACATGAGTATACGTGATTTGCTTGGCTATGTGGTTTCGCAAAGCGATAATGTTGCCTGCGATGTATTATTGCAAACATTAGGCGGGCCGAAACAAGTTGAGAACTACATGCACAGCATTGGGGTAAAAGACATTGCTATAATAGCTACCGAAGCTGAAATGCACGGTGCATGGAATGTGCAATACAATAACTGGTGCACACCGCAGCAGATGATGTATCTGCTGGCTGATTTTTATAAAGGCAAGTATCTTTCACCATCAAGCACAGCATTACTTATTAAGATAATGACCGAAACAACTACCTCCATGAAAAGAATAAAAGGCCTGCTGCCTGAAGGAACGGTAGTAGCACGCAAATCGGGATCAGGGCCAACGAATGACAGCGGGCTGACCTCCGCCACAAATGATGTGGGAGTTATAACATTACCAAACGGAAAACATTTGGTATTGGCTGCGTTTGTTTCTGATTCAAAAGCAAACGATTCAATACGTGATTTGGTAATTGCAAAAATTGCTAAAGCAGCATACGACAATGCCTGCAGCAAAAAATAAATCAGTAAATAATTATTATCGGGCAATTATAAACTTACCCGTACTGGTTTGTTTACCCGCTGAAATAACCTGGTAAAAATATATTCCGTTACTCAGATTCGCCTCATTCAATCTCATTACACCCTGACTGTTAGTTATTGTATGTGCATCAACAGTATTGCCAAGTATGTCAATGATCTTTAGCTGACTATTCTCCGCAAGGCCTGCGTATGATAATTGTATTGTGCCTTTCGATGGATTAGGGTAAAGTGAAATACCCTGAGCATTTTTAATAGCAGCTATGCCCAAAACAGTATCGCTTGGTGTATATTCCCAAAAGGTAGAAGTATCTGTAAGTGCAACAGTACCTAAGCCTACATAACCTTTATTACCTATTGCAAATCCGGTTGCAGAGTATCCGCCATTTTGCGGATAGGTTGCGACCTGTGTCCAGGCATCCTTTAGAGCATCATACTGCCACATTTCATTAAGGTAAGCAGAGCCACTTACACCTTCACACACAAATGCCTTGTTGCCAATTGTAAATTCAGCCGCCATTCTTCTTGGTGCACCCGGTAAACTTGCCACCTGTTTCCATTTACCGGTAGCAATATTATACTGCCACATATCACTCGTTCCACCGTATGTACTATCGCCATCATCTCCTGTGCCTAGGTAAATATTTCC
>Ga0210386_10000635_pt1 | contig 32336 bp, 30 predicted proteins | sample IncBWH32OmetaG_FD_160091 | JGI IMG/M metagenome (GOLD analysis project Ga0210386, IMG submission 160091) | Forest soil microbial communities from Barre Woods Harvard Forest LTER site, Petersham, Massachusetts, United States - Inc-BW-H-32-O ...
AAGGCTTCGAGGCATGGACATTGTCCACCGTGATCGCGTGAGCGCCAAGATCCAAGGTCTGCCCGGTCGCGTTCGTGATGATGGCGTGCAGCTTGTAGGCCCCGTTGCCAGAAGGGCCCGATCCGCTTGCGTTTGGGAGGAAATTCGTCAGCAGCATGTAGCCCCAACCGGCGCGATAGTTGAACGGGGCGTTGGGATAGGTGGCCTGCACGTCCGGCCGCGCGCCAGCCACAAACACCGCGTTGCCGATGAACACCAGACCGTTGGACTGAGCTGTTTCGCCAACGACCGGTTCACGCCAGATCCCCACGTTGGTGGCTTGAATGGCGTCCAGCGCCCAGCCGGTGACTGGGACCGCGCCGGCAATGCCGGCCGTGTTGTTCAGCGGCGTATCGAAGCTGCCGTAGGGCAGGCCCACCGCGACACTAGTGACATTGACCTGAATCTGTTGCGGCGAGTTAGTCGCGCCCGGCGCGGTCACAGTGATGATACCGCTGGCGCCTGGCGCGGCCGCAATCTGAAGCTGCGCGCTACCCGTGCCTGAGCTCGGGCTCACCGTGATGTTCGCCTGATTCGACGTAGCTGTCCAGGCAATCGCCCCCGCCGGGTTGAAGCTCAGCCCCACCGTCTGCGCACCAGAGATCTGCTGCCCGGAGTAGCCAAACTGTACCTTGTTGGAGCCGAGCACAATCGCCGCCGGATTCACGATGATCGTCGAGTCGCTAGCGTTAGCTGGCGCCGACCCTCCGCCCGAGACGCTGGCTTGATTCACTTGTGGAGAAGTCGCGTTGGCTGCAACGTTCACGGTTACCGTAATCGTTGGATAGCTTGCACCCCCCGCCAAGCTATCGTTGCGGGTACAACTCGCGCCGGTGCATGTCCAGCCCGATCCCGCCATCGACACCAGCGTCAAGCCGGACGGCAAGATATCGGTCACGGTCACCAGGCCGCCGCTCGACGCCGCGCCTGCCTGGTTGGACGCTGTCAAGATGTAGGTTCCTCCGGTCTGGCCTATTGTGAAATTGCCTGCATGGGTCTTTGTGATAGTCAGGACCGGCGTGGTGAGCGTCGTTTGCAAAACAGGGAAGGCTACTCCGGCGATCATGATATTGCCCATTCGCGCCGCACCCGTTGCGTTCGGAGCGACTGAATATTGCACCGTACCGGAGCCGCTTCCTGGAACTGTGGACGTAACCGTCAGCCACGATGAATCACTGGCCGCGTTCCAGCCGAAACCTGTCACAGCGGTCTGTAAGTTGAAACTTCCCGCCCCTCCAGCCTCAGGCAATGCGGCATTCGGGGGCGTCATCGTTACGGGCGCCATGATCGGTGAGGTGGCGCTGATCGTATCGCCGACTTCAGCGACTGCCGAACTATAGTGAATGACCACCGGAACCAACGCATCCTGCATCACCTGACTGGCGAATTGAGCCGGAATACCGGACGTGCCGCCCAGTGTTGGATTCTGGCTGGAACGAATCACCAGATTGTCTTGCAGCGTGCCGCCGTTTAATTCACCGATCCAAATACCCGACCGTCCGGTATCCGCTATGTAATTGTTCTGCACCGTAATATTCGTATTTGCGGGCGAAGAGGCGAAGCCGAAAGCCTGGTTGTTGGTAGAAACAATCTCGATGGCACCGAGGCAAAATTGAATGCCAGTGCCGCAAGGCGCTGGACCGAGGGTCGCCTCCAAGACGTTATCGCTAATGATTACATCATGCGATGGGGGGTTCAAATCCGCTGAGTCTACCGCGGCATCGGCGCTCTGATCGACGTGAATACCCGCCATGCTCGTCCGCCGTACCACGTTCCGCTGTACGATAATGCCTTCGACGCCCTGAAGCAGGATTCCGTGTCCTCCGTACGTGTCCTCGATCAACGAATCTTCGACCGTCGAACCTTGGCCGCGTGTCGAGGCGGAACCGAACACCATAAACGTCCCCGGAGCAATGGTGGGCAGATCGCGATCAAAGGTCAACGTCACGTTGCCCGCCATCGGGTTCGGATTGTCCGGAGGATTCTGATCGACGATGACCCCTCCCACGGATTCGAGCGTGGTTCCTGGATCTACAAAGTTCATCGCGGTTCCGTTGGGGAAACGGTAGCCTTGGTTCGCGACGGTAAGCTGGCGCGAGCCCGACTGGCTGACAACTGTCGCCGGGCCGCTTTCCTCGAAAACGAGGGCGTCGTCCAGCGTTCGGGCCACGTAACAATTCAGGATGTGATTGTTTGGACCTGGGGGAAGGATACCGATGCCGCCCACGCCGCCGACCAGCCCGGACCCCGGCCGCGGCGCGAACCGCATGTTCTTCATGGTGCTGTTACTCGTTGAAAGAAGCTGAACCCCCTGTGCCCCGTATATCGCGATATTCGAGAACGTCAGTCCATTTCCATAGAAGACCCAGAAAATCGGTCCTCCGCCGCGGGCGTAAACGACTACGGTGTCGCCGGATTCGAGAGTTGCGAGCGTGGGCGCCTGTGCCCACGGCGATTGGTCCTGGATGGTGATGGTGTTGTTAGTGAAAGGCGCCTGTAAGAGCGTCCGGGTGGTTCCCGGTACGATGGACCCGTTGCGGAAAATGGCTGCCCAATATCCCTGGATCGGTCCTCCAAACGGGCTCGTTAGCGAATTGAATGTCGAGGGATCCGGCCAATTGGGCAGCGTCTGGTATCTCAAAAGGCGGTTGACTGTGTCCACGGACGTGAGTTGCACGTGAGTATACGGCGGATGGACGAAGTCGATTTGAAAATTAGTCAGTGTGAGGTTGGAACAGTAGTAAATCGCCAAACCGTTCGGAACCAATGGGCCGTTGAAATAGAGCGTGGAACCTGCCAAGTCAACTGTAAGATTACTCAACTGCGAAAAGAGAAGGACCGCATTGGATTGTGTATTCGTGAGTAGATAATACGCGCCTGTATCCAGCGTCAACGTCTGCACCGGATGGCTCTGGACGTAATTGAGTGCGGCTTGGAAGAGCGGCCTGGCGTCGAGCGCGGGATTGTTCGGCGTCATATTTTGAGCGGCGATCCCAAGCGTCGTCAGGTCGTGGCTCATATTTAAGACCTGTGCGGCCGCGCCGCCGCCCAGAGCCGCGAAAAAACAGACAAGGAAAGCTGTTCGGCGTAACAACATACCCAGAGTCCTCCGCAAGATTGTCAGAATATCATGCGACTGGGCAGCGATCCAGGGATATTCAGACACCACGGATACTGGTTTTACTAGTACGATCCCTGTGGCGGGTAGGGACCAACACTAAATGGCCCGACGCTCAGGCCGCCGGGACGCATGTCGCTGAACCTGTCAGTATGCGACCGATCTACGACCGGTTCCCAATATTGGTCGGCCAGAAACTCGGCGGCTTCCCGATCCTGATTGATCGAGGGCCGTTTGTACGCCTCAACGTACGCGATGTAGTCATCGAGCGCGTGCACGGTCGCTTGGTACTGTGATCCGAGAGCGCAATATGCGGTCAGCGCCGACTTTACTCGCGACGCTTCGCCTGCGCACCAGTCTTCGGAATATGGACGGAGCAGCCGGTTATGCGTCCTTCTCGAAAGGATCGATCCTCCGCGCTTGATCGAACGCGGCATCAACGCACCGTCGTTCGAAACCATCGAGCAGATGGCGCGGCGGCTGCGGGTTCCGGTGAAGGCGTTGTTTGAGTTGGCCGAGAAACTCCCGTTCAAGTAGGTCCAGCCGGTTAGGTAGAAGGCCTTGATGTTCGTCTTGTGGTCCGTGTTTGTGAAGAGTCTGTAAGGGCGAAGTCGAGTCAGGTCGCTAATTAGTCGTGCTACGATGCCTCAGATGCCTACTGACCAGATACTCAGCCTTTTGATCACCGAGCGCGACAAACTTAACCGCGCTATCGAGGTATTACAAGATACCCCACGAACCGCGATGCAACCTGAGGGGGCGACGCCCGCGACCGATACCACGCCTGCGCCGAATCACGCGCCCAAACGTGTCTGGACACCCTCGATGCGTTTAGCCGCAAAGCGTCGGGCGAAAGCGGTGTGGGTGAGACGACGCAAAGCAGAGGCGAAGAAGGGGTAGCGCTCAGGAATTTATGAAACTTGAGATCCCCGACGACGATCTTGATCTCGTAATCAAAGCCCTGGACCACTTCCACGCTTACATGGTCGCGAGGAATGCGGAGGCTCGTCGGTACCGGGATCTCGCGGATCAGCTGAGCGGAAGCCTACGGAGCGGCAACCAGCGGCGCAACCGGCGAAGCACGCGAAGCGACGGGCTTGACTCTGGCTGCACGCTACTTACGCTCGTCGCAATTTCCCCTCGATGCTAATCGTTCCGACGAGTTCAAGTTCCAGATTAGCTGGTTCTTCGCTGCCGGTACCGGAAGGCTAGGAACGCTATTCCGCCGAACACCAACGCGATCGATCCCGGTTCCGGTGTGACCAATCCCGGAGCGGTTAAGGTTCCGCTTCCAGACACGGTGCCGGTAACCGCCCCTACAAAACCCGTGCCGGAGGCAGAGCCACTAACACCGACGAACTCACCGGTTCCTGTGGTGAAAGTCAGGGTCTGCGTGAACGGTCCTGTGCCGTCTGACGAGTTTATAATCGCGGAAACGTTTTCGGCGACCATACCGGACAGCATCTCGCCGTTGGCGAAAGTGATGCTGAACGTGCCGTTGAGTAATCCAGTCAAAAGATTTGCTTGGCTCACGTCAGCGTAGGTCACCGGATTCCAGACGGCATTCTCAGCGGGATTCGCTTGATCGATAGAACCGGTAAAGGCACCGGTCAGGTCCAGTGTAGTGCTGGTCATGCCCGTTACCGTCCCCATTCCGGTAAGGCTGTAAGTAATATCAATCGTACTGGCTCGGGCGGGAACACTCGCGACCAGCCACGTACCCAAAAGAAATGTAGCGCTCGCGCAGATCTTGAACAAACGTCGGGACAGCATCCCCCGGTTAATGCGGTATCCAGTGTTGTAGTGCTCGGGATCTACGTTAACCGGGTCCTTCCCGATTGGTTGCGGTCGTGACGGTGTTACCATAAGTTTGTTTTCCTTCCGGCTGGAAGCATACTCCTTACCACGGTCGAATGCAATCCTATCTCGTGGCTACCCTCGTACTGCGAGTAGTTTGGGTTTGGATCTTCCACCATCGATCGCCGTAGGTTCCGTACCGTCACGTCGCGACGATGCCTTCGAGATTCGATTTGCCCACACACACAGCAACCGAGGTTCCGGTTTAAGACGTTTCTTGGAGCCGCTTGTTATGCCCGTTTACGACGCAAACACAGGGCGGTGAACCCAAGTAGTCCGACGCTGAATAACGTCAAGCTGGTTGGTTCTGGAACTGTCGATGCGGTGAACGTTGATGTTCCCAAGGATTGCCCGACCGCCCAAGTTAGGTTACCTGCCGTCGTTGGAAAAATCGGTGTCATGTGCGATCCACTCGCCACTCCTCCGGTACCGGTGATTGGTCCAAGTGAGGTTCGAAGGTCGTAGCTCGTAAAGACAGATCCAGTTTGCAGCAGTATTCCAGTCCCCGAGGTGTTATCCAGGATAAGCACAGCCGGTCCTCCAAGAACGGCGGTATCACTCAACGTGTCGACGATCTCAATGGAGTCAGTGAACATGCCTGTCCCAAGCCCAGACACGCTCACTGTCGCACTTCCAGGATTGACTACGACATCTGTGTAGGGAGGGGGACCAGCCGTTACGTTTGTTGTGTCTCCTGTGAGCGTCACGCTCACCAGCGCATCTGTAAACGGTGATGCTCCGAGCGTGCCTGTAGCCGTGGTTGTAAGCGTATAAGTTATTGGCGCTGCCGAAGCGATCCCTCCGAGAATACCAGTCGCCGCCAAGACTACCAAGATACGTTTCATCGAACTCCTCTCGCAAGAGTATACACGACCGCACGTCAGTACTACACGGTCTATTTTGCAGGATTGTACTCTGCCGTGCTCCCGAAAGATGAGAACGAATGGTACAAATTCTCGCGAAGGGTGCCGTCACGGTGGACAAACGCCAGCGCTCGGAACCCGTCGTGCTTGAGTTCGAACAAGGATGTGACGGGGCAGCGGCTCACGCCGTCCCAACTGGAGATGCCACGGCGGGATTCCGAATGGTCTTGAAAGTTCCATCTTCAGTGCAGATATCGACTTCCGTATATAAGCCATTCCCCGCGTACAGCAGCCATTCGGCTAGTTCCCGCGTGTCAGCCATCGTGTGATGGGAAATCTTGGTTCTTTCGCGCCTTCCGTCTTTTCGGACGCAGTAAAGGGTGATGGTAGTTTCGGTGTCCATATCGATCTCCCTCCTAACCAGTCGGCGCGGCGTGAATTTGGAACATTCCCAGGTTTCACTCCAACAGGTTTACGGAATGTGAAAAGTTCCGTCAGGATGTTAGATTCAGAACGGGAACAAAACGGCTTTAAATCTCGCTTCGATCGGTGGTCGATGAGAAACAACAGCGCGGTAGCTTCGGGTAAGTGATCTCGGACGAGCTGTTCTGAGCCTGTGTCATTTGACCCAGTGCGGCTTTGATTCGGGTAGTAAAAAGGCTGTGTGTATGTCTGGTTGGACGGAGCCGGGGTCGCGCCTCGGCGAATTCGTGACGCGGGGCTTGATCTGGTATCACGCCGGATGCAAGACTAGAAATGAGAGGTTTTATCATATGCTTTCAAACAATAAACGCGAGCCTTTGTTACGGACATTGAATGAAATCCAAGATCGCCTCGGATACTTTGTCACCACGGTATTTGAACACGACGATCCAGAATCAGCCGTATTCATCCGATCGGCAATGGAAAGTATTAAACATGTGATCGATCGACTTTCCATACCGAAGGCAGCCCGATCGTCCTCCGCGTAAGCCCCGCAGCGCGGACGGAGGATTGGTTCCATATGGACCTGACATTCGAATCCCGAGAGGATTTCTTGTTGGCTACGGCTACCGGGCAAGTATCCTTGCACGCGGTACTGGAACTTCACAGAAACATCTGCGATGCCGCGACCAAGGGAGGGTTCAACAAGATCCTGTACGACTGTTCCGCCATGACGGGGGCGTTGTCCGTTCTGGAGGAGTATGAAATCGCAAAGACAATCGCGGACTACTGCGTGAGTAAGTCGGCAAACCCCAAAGTAGCGCTCGTCGGTAAACCACCAACGGTCACCGGATTCGCAGCCCAAGTTGCCATGAATCGCGGGTTAACTGTCTTGACGTTTTCCGAACGGCAAGCAGGAGTGGATTGGCTAAACAGGTACGGTTCAAAGGCGTGAGTCGATGCGATTGCGGAGAGGATTTAAGTTTCTAGCCGAGACCAGCAATCATCATCGCCGCTACACCGATGGGTCCAAGACCCCATGCGTGCGAAGGTCTACCGCCAACATTTGCAGTGGTTGGTCCATATAAAGAATCTGCACAACGCCGGCTCTGGTGGCGATATCACCAGCGACAAGGGTCACTAAAGCGCCTGCTGGTATGGTAATCACCTGCCGATGATCTTTCTCGCGCCGGATCGCAACGCACGAATTGTGCAACTTGAAAACGGACTGTGAGTGATATTCGGCGTGAGCCGCAGACAACACGTGCGAATGGCACGCTACGAGCGGTGCCGGAAGGGACGTAGGTTTACTCCCGCCCACCGAATACGCGCACAGCACTGTCACCGAATGCGATGCGATTACTTCGTTCCCAAGTTCTTCGAGACGCAAGGCTGCTTCGGGGTTGAAAATCCAAATCAGGTCCACCATCTCGCCAAACAGACGAACAGGTCGTGTGCGACCGAGATGCTTCCTCGCCGTATCGATCAACGATCCGATCCCTATCTTGAACCTCTGCTCGTCGATGCGCCCGTCCGGGAGGAACGATGCGAGCACCTCCCCGGCATCGGCAAATACTAACCGCCCTGATTCCTGAAGCTCCGGTACGTTGAAGCCTTCGTGTTCTAATCGTTGCCGAATCAAGTCGGAGTGTTTGGCAGTAATAACGAGGATGACTACTTCCTTCTTCGCCAGCCCAGCGCTCACGAATAACGTCACTGCATCCGCTAGATCGTTGTCGTCTGCGTATGAGTAAACGATGTGGTCGGAGGGGCGAGGATCACATAGAATTGCTGCGGCTGAGGAGTTCATGATTCCGGCTGTGAAGGGTCAATACTAGCAGGAAGATGCGGAATTTGCCATACCTGCGTGACTCTCCGGTCTACATCGTCACCAGTCGAGTGCTTCCGTCCCGATCGCGCCACACCGCGCACAGCCGTTTGCAGCTCTGGCATTCCAGCAACTCGTCGTGATGGACGTAGCCACATGCTCACGAGATCCGCCGCGCTACCGTTCGGGCAGCGGCCATAACAGTAGCATTCCGGCACGACGAACCGTCGCCAGTAATAATATGTAGTCGGCGGTCGAATTGCGCGTCGTAACCTGGGCTGGATTTTCAAACCGAAAAGGATACTCGTTCTGATGGCGAGCGGTATATTGTCGTATTTGTGAATCGGTGATATGATTTCAGCCGAAAAGAGGGGTGGTGCTCCGTTACAAATTCTTGGCTCGCTATCAGCGGCGCGGGTGGAACCGAGCAATTGTTTGGGCTGAGGACATTGCGATCGCACTGATCCTGGCGTTCGTAATTACTTTGGTGGTCATACTTTTCCAAACCGAACATCCTTGACCCAATCCGCACTATAAGATCACGGGTTGATTCGCAGTTTAGTTTTATGCTGGCAGGCGTCCAGTTTTGATAATTAGGACGCCGTGTTGCCGAGCGTTCTGTTACTGGATTTGCTTCCACCATGTCGAGCTAGGAGCACGCGACCTCAGCGCATGACCCGGTGCAACTGATCCCGATCCGTCCCGCACAAGCGGATTCCATCCGAGCCGTCCTGGGCCGCATACTACGGGTTGGGCCGTAGCGCTTGTGCGTCACAGGACAGCGGAGTATGCTACGAACACGGAAGGCTGAATTCCGTATGGACCTGAAGCTCGAATCCCGAGCGGGTATCCTGCTTGCAACGGCAGCGGGACAAGCATCGTTGACTGAAACCGTGGAACTTGGCAAGAACGTCTGCAGTGCCGCAGCCAAACGCGGATTGAGGAAAGTCCTGTTAGATTGTTTGGCCGTCGAAGGCGAGCTATCGGTCACGGAGCGGTTCATCCTCGGGAAGACGATCGTGGAGTATTGCGTAACCCGGTCGATAGCAGTCAAAGTGGCGATCATCGGCAATTCCCCATCCGTTACGGGATTAGCCGCTGAGGTTGCCTGGAATCGGGGGATGATGATCCAGACGTTTTCCGAACGGCAAACTGCAGTGGATTGGCTTAACGGGACGAGTTCAAAGGCTACGGCAACGTGAGCCGGATGAGCTTTTGCGCGTTCCAACTTTCGAATCTAAACCGCAACCAGCCGCGTTGTTTCATCCGACTGGTATTCCATTCGGTAAAGCCTCATGCAGCTCCGACACTCCAGCAGTTCATCTGCGATAGCCTACGAGTCGACGAGATCCCGCGACCGCAGTTAGGCAGGGGTGGTCGTCGGGATCGGTCACGGGGTTATCCTAACATTCCAAATCGTGCTCACAATGCTACCGTGAAATCCGGGACCACTTACCATCGACACGGAGGTTCGCATGAAGTTCACCGGAGTAGTGCCGCCCTCACTGATCGTGATTGCCCTTGTAGGTGTACTTCCATACCCAGTGTTCGCTCAAATCGACCCCCGCATACTGGGAACATGGAAGCTCAACCTCGCCAAATCGGATATGGGAACCCGGACCACCGCCAACGAGTTTGACGGTAACCAGAAAACAGGTTGGCGACTCGGTGAAACATACGATCGAAATAGTTGCGGCGAACGGCAACCGTAAAACGATCGTGGAGACGCCGAAGTACGATGGGAAAGACTACCCCCGCACCGGTATAGCGGCAACGGATCCCGATACCGTGGCTCTGAAACACCTCGACGCCAACACTGTCGAAGAAACCCTGAAGAAAGCCGGTAAAGTGTTTCAAACGGCTAGACAGGTGGTGTCCAAGGACGGGAAGGTGATAACGACAACGTTGATCGGGACGAATGCAAGCGGTCAGCGCGTACGCCACGTGCTCGTGTACGACAAGCAGTAGCGCGAATTTAATTAACGCGCCCTGCCGCCGAACCGTAAGTGCTAAGTCGCTGCGCTGAGTCGAATCGTTAGCGGCATGAGAAAATCCGTTCGAGGTGTGGCAGTTCGGCGCTCGTCAATACCGGACATTCCGGCGCTCATCTCACCAAACGCTGGACGATCGACGCGGCCCAACGTGCCAGACGGGCTACGAAGTTCGTGATCGAGACTGAGTTTTATTCGAATACCGCAGCGCCGAATGAGTTGCCGACGTGCGAAGCGAAGGCGGGACTACCCGATGGCGAAGTGCTGAGCGCTGGTTAACCATAATTCCTCCCAGCGGTAGCGGGTATGCGCCTATTCTCGAACTGGCGCAATGCGTGCTTGTTGCGCCGTTTTTGCGCTGTGAGACAGCGCGCGGCTTTAGGAGCAGATCTCCAACAAAGTGGCTTGTAAGGGGTGCATTCTTGGACCAAAAATCGGCGAAATTGGGCGTGCATCCCCAGTGGGATGCATTTTTGCGAAACGCATCCCGCAACAAGCGGAAGAAGAGAAACCAGTAACCAATCAAAAATGTGCGGATCGCATCCCACTCCTTTATGTTCCACTAAGGAATTTTGGCTGTCTGGGAGACCTTTTGAGAGGAGTGAATATCACAATCTGTTGCACTTTGTTCGCAAACTGTTGCACCCAGCCCTCACGGCCCTAAAAAGTTGCACTTCGTTCACAAAGGGTTTGCAAACGGTTGCATATCGTGAAAACTCGAAATTCGATGTCCCGTAGGGCCTTCGCCATTCCCTTACAAATTAAAGGGGCGAAACAAGGGCCATGTCGACACAGACAGCGATGCGCCGAAAAAGGTCGAGAGCGGATCTCGTTCATTTGCGCTTGCTGCCGGCGACTCAGCCTTCCACTAAGATCGAGCAAGTGGCGTGGGCGTGGGCCGAGATCCAAGCATTGGCCGCAGGGATGAAGCTCAAAGAGATTTGGGAAGCTGCCAACCGCCACGGACTAGAGATGTCGTATGCGCAATTTCGCGTCTACGTGTCCAGGTCGCGGTGGTGCCTGCGACAGTCTAAGACGACTCAGACGCAACCGCCGCCGACAGCAATGGCTAAGTCCGACAATGGTATGCCAGCCCCACCGTCAGATCCTTTCCGCAACTTGCGAGAACAGCGGGAGAAAGCGGAGCAATCCAGCTTTGAGTACGACCCGTTCTCAACTAACAAAAATTCATTTGATCGATTGAGAGGTAACCGGATGACAAGGGTAGAGACAAGTGGAAATGAGACCACGGCATCGGTTCACCTGGTTTTGCAGGGCAAAGGCGGTGTCGGCAAGAGCTTTGTCTCCGCAATCCTCGCTCAGTACTTTCGGACAAAATCAGCGTCAACGCACTGCCTGAATTTCTGGCAGAAACCTGCCCATGTGACACTACTGTCACAATCTGCTACAGTTTGTGCAGATGAAGGCAAAGCCCAAACCACCCGGAGGACCACTGCCCTTCGGCACGCTCGTCCGCACCTGGCGTCACGCGAGGAAACTCGGCATCGTTGAAGTTGCCAAAGCGATGGGAATTGATTCGGGACTTCTCAGCCGGATTGAGACCGGGAAAAGGTATCCGCCGGAAATCCCTGCGCTAACTCGCCTCGCGAAAGTGCTCGGGATCGACGAGCAATCGGACGATTTTGCCGCGCTACTCGCAGCCGCGGACCGAGCGAGGAACCCTGAACTCCACGAGATGGCGTCGGCGATACGAGGCGGAAAACCGTGGAATCCCTTCTCAGCGGATCTGATGAGCGAACTCCCGCCAGTGTTCTGCGACACGCTCGCGGAGTTGGTCGCTCGGGCGACGCAGCACGCGATTACTACCGGAGCTGTGTCGATAACGGTCAAGGCCCAAGATGGAGCCGTGCAAAAGTTTCAGTTGTTGGAAGGACAAAAGCAAAGTAAAGAAAGGAGGAGAAGTAAATGATCGGAGGATCGAATGAGTGACAGTACATGTTTGATGACAGAGATCGAAGCCAGCAAACGTCTGGCGTGTTCGGTGGGGTTGCTCCGCAAGCTGCGGGGCAACGGGCAGGGTCCGAGTTTTTATAAGATCGGTAGGCTACTGCGGTACTCGGAAGAGTCGATCGATTCGTGGTTAGCAGAGCATCGGGTGGAAACCAACAACGGAGGAGGACGATAATGGGCGTCTACAAACGAGGAGACACCTACTGGTACAGGTTCAATTGGAATGGTGAGCGAATTCGCGAGTCAACCAAGCAGACGAACAAACGCGTCGCACAGCAGATTGAAGCGGCGCATCGGACGGCGCTGGCGAAGCGTGAGGTTGGGATACGTGATCGATCGCGATGTCCGAGCTTGAAGGAGTATGCGGAGGCGGACTTCTTGCCATACATCGAATCCCAGTTCACGGACAAACCGAATACCTTGGCTTACTACAACTTCGGCGTCAAACGTCTGATCGAGTTCACCGCACTTGCCAATCGTCGTCTTGATGCGATAACGACGCAAGACATAACCGCATTCATCCAGCAGAAGCGTACCGAGGGTTTGGAAATATCCAGCATCAACCGCCAGTTAGAGGTTCTGCGACGGATGCTGAAACTTGCAACGGAATGGGGGAAGGTCAACACGGCTTTGCCCCGTGTGTCGATGCTCCCAGGGCAGAAACGTCGGGAAAGGGTGCTCAGTTCCGACGAGGAATCAGCGTATCTCAAAGCATCAGGTGCAATTGGTGACGCAATCATCGACTCGTATAACCGTGCGTTGAAGGGTATCCGTGCAACGAAACGAGGCGAGGAACCGATCAAACCCGCTGATCCTTATGTGCTCCATAACATTGCGACGATTCTAATCGAATGTGCGCTACGACCGGACGAAGCGTATCGTCTAAAGTGGGACCAGGTACGTGATGGATCACTTTGGATCTCGCACGGCAAGACTGAAAACGCTCGCAGGGTAATACCGTTAACCCAACGAGCAGCGGGAGTGATCAAAATGCGGCAAGGATCACTAATGGATTCGCCGTGGGTGTTTCCTGCCCTGACTGCTAGCGGTCATATCGAGCAATCATCGATCAAGAAACTTCATACGAAGGCATGCAAACTAGCGGGCGTTGAGTACTTCGCACCGTACACGCTTCGGCACACTTGTTTGACACGTTGGGCAACCACGATGGACCCTTACACCCTTGCCTACCTCGCAGGGCATTCGGACTTCGCTACGACACGGCGTTACGTTCATCCTCGGGCTGAGACCGTGCTGGAGGCTATTGGACGCGCAGAACGCGGCCAAGGTGGGCACAAATTGAGCACAATACCGACAGGGCACCTGGAGAGTGGAGCTACGGAAGACATGCAAATTGTTGAGAATGCTGAGTTAGAATGGCGCGCCCGGAGGGACTCGAACCCCCGGCCTATTGGTTCGAAGCCAATCGCTCTATCCAGCTGAGCTACGGGCGCCGATGACTCTTTTTCGATGGTACCATTAGCTTCAAGGGCCTATATAAACATTTTTTGTCACGAATGTTTTTTCGATAAGTCATCCAAATGTAACGTATTCGCGGTTACAAAGGGGCATGCGATGCGATCTGCACGTCCATACCCGGCATTCCGGTATGTGCAATACGCCTCTGTTCAGGCACCTCTGTCGCGAATGCTACAACGAACCGGAAGCCGTATACGATACGCTCAAGCGGCGTGGAATGGATCTCGTCACAGTAACCGATCACGATTCTATCGACGCGGTCGAAGCGCTGCGCGGGCGCCCGGATTTCTTTCTGAGCGAGGAAGTCACATGCCTCACTCCCAGTGGCCTGGAGATTCACGTCGGTGCGTTCGGCATCCAGGAGCGCGATCACATTGAACTGCAGAGGCGCCGCAACGACGTGCCCGCGCTAGCGGCGTATCTGTGCGAGCAAAGTATCTTCTTCAGCATTAACCACGTTTTCTCCAGCCTCACGGGGCGTCGCTTGGAACCGGACTTCGAGCTTTTCGCGGATTTATTTCCCGGGGTCGAGACGCTCAATGGCCAGATTCCGGCCGGCAACAATGCCGCGGCAGCGCGACTGGCGCGCGAGTGGCGAAAGAGTGAAATCGCCGGCAGTGACAGCCACACCCTGGCATCGTTGGGGCTGACTTACACCGAGGTGACGGGCGCGAAAGACGCCCAAACTTTTCTGGAGGGAGTCCGCTGCGGGCACGCGAGCGTTCAGGGCGCTTCGGGCGGGTATTGGAGGCTGACGCGCGCGATCCTCGAAATCGGGCTGGCGATGATCGGAGAGAAACCCTGGACCACGGCGTTCTCGCCCTTGTTGCTCACGATACCGCTGATCATGTTGGGGAACCACGCCAGCGAGCTACTTTTCGAATACAAGTGGTCGCGCAGGCTGTGGCCCGTCGCGTTGGGAGAGAAACTTATTCGCTCTTAGGCTTGTCGCTCGCGGCCGGCTTCGATTCGGTCGACGGCTTGGCTTCCGATTTCGTATCGGTGGAAGCCTTGCTTTCCTTGCCCTCTTTGCTTTCCTTGCTCTCTTTGTCGCTCTTTTCTTTATCGCTCTTTTTCGACCCGTTGCTGCCTTTGCCGTAATCGGTCACGTACCAGCCGCTGCCCTTGAAATTAAATGACGGCGTGGACATCAGACGGTGTACCGGCCCCCCGCACTTCTCGTGGACCCCAACAGGCTCATCGGCGAACTTCTGCCTCACTTCGAATACGTCACCGCACTTATCGCACTTGTATTCGTAGATGGGCATAGCGCCAATGGACCTACTGTTGTTGTTGCTTGAGCGGCGTCAGGATGGGCGGATGGTCGGTCCGGTTATCAGGCCTCATGACCTTGCCAGCTTCAGGAGAGGCAGCTACGTCGGCGCCCTTGCCCTTGGTGACCACTTCGATGGCCTTCTTCAGAAGAACATCTTCGTTGGTTGACTGTTGCGGTTCGTTGGCCAAAGGATTTCCGTCGTCATCCAGAGCCACCGGTTCGATTTCCTGAACCGGAACCGAGGGCGTGACGCCGGTATCCTGAATGGCCTTGCCGGCCGGCGAATAATATTTCGCGACCGAGAGAATTACCGCCGACCCATCGTCCATGGTGATGGTTTTGCGGACGGCAGCGTCGCCGTAGGTGCGTTCACCCACCACTTCAGAGCGCTTGTCATCGAGCAGCGCGGCAGCGGCGACCTCAGCGCCTCCGGCCGTGCCTCGATTCACGATCACTACCAGCGGCAGGCGGCTGATGTCTTCTTTCGCATCAGCGGAGACGTCTTGCCGCTGAACTTTCTGGCCTTCGTAATACGTGATCAACCCCTTGTCGAGAAATAGATTGGCCAGCTTGGTGCCCTGCTCGGGACCGCCCGTCGCGCAGTGCCGCAGATCCAGCACCAGCCTCTTGGCACCTTGTTTCTGCAGATCTTCGACCTTCGCCGCGATGTCCTTCACATGCGTGTCCTCCAGGCTTTCAGCCTGAATAAGACCGATCTGATCGGGCAGCATCTTGGCGGTCACGGCGGGATATTGGATCACGGCGCGGGTCAGGGTCAGCTTTTGCGGCTCCGGCTTGCGGAAGCGCAACACGCCGACTTCTACCGTGCTGCCTGGATCGCCTTCGAGCAACAGTTGTGCATAAGCCAGAGGCATATCGCGCGTCGCGACGCCATTGATGGTCTCGAGAACATCCGTGGTGCTCAGCCCGGCCTTGGCGGCGGGTGAACCGGGAATCGAGTCGACAATCCCCACGTAGCCGAATTTCTTCGACAGAACCACGCCGACGCCGGCCTTATGCTGATCCTTCGATTTCAGCCACTGCTTGTACTGATCGGCATTCATGTAGCTGGCGTAGGGGTCGATGGCTTCGAGCATGCCGTTGACCGCGCCGAGCGTCACGCTCTTCATGTCCGGCTCTTCGACATAATCGCTCTTGATGCGCGAGAGCACCTCGGTGTAAACGGCCAAGTGGCGATAGGTGTCTTCCGGTGAAGCGCTCTTGCCGCGCATGGCTCCGAAAAGAAGCACAAATACGAGGCACGTAGACGTTGAAGCGACAAATAATTTAATGCGGCTGGACATAGTGTGGGCCTGCGGAACTGTCTGCTATAAGTATAGCGTATGCCGGCCCCAATGCCGTGCCGGCTGAAGGCCTCGAAAGGCGGATCTTTTTTTCAACGTTTTATCGCCCCGATTCTATTGCAGAATCGAGAGGAACCGTCTCAAAGTTCGACTACGGGCGAAGACCCGTCGTCTTTCGGCGTTGGATCAGACCTAGTGCGGCAAGTCCCGCACCCAACAGCCCGAACGTTGCCGGCTCTGGAACGCCCGGAGGCGGACCGCCGATCGAACAGCCCGGTCCGCAAGACAGCCGGGCAACCTGGTCTTCCTGGGAGAGGAACAACGTGCCGTTGTTTAAGTCGGGGGAGACGAAATCGCCGCGGGTCCCGCCAGTGGCAATGATGGTGAACGTGCCGATAACGGGATCTAAGAGGCCCACTGTACCATCGTTGTCATTGACAATGACGTCGCCATTGAAACTCCCGCCGCTGATGACGCCCGTGCCGTCCGGGCTGTGGCCGGTGGAATAGGTGTGTAGCAGGGCTCCGGTTGCGATGTTGTAAGACTGCACCGTCCCACCGTTTTCCACATAGGCGATAGTGCCGTCCGCAGAAACCGATACGCCGTCTGGAAAGAGCGAAGCATTGATCACACGGAAGGTGCCGGCCACCGGATCGATTTCAACTAGCCCTCTGTTGCTAGAGGCGATGATGTGCCCGTTGATCGGATCGCCCCACATGCCCAGGTTATCGAGGAGGCCAGCAGCTTGTAGGTTGGGGATCGGGGTGAAGGAGCCGTCATTGGCGAAATGCTCGTAGACGCCGCCTTGCGCCTGGGCACCGTAGACCTGCCCCCCAGCGGTGGCCATAGCAAAATTGCAGTTACTGGTCGTGCAAGTGTAGGAGGTCGAACCCACTGCGCTGGCCAACGTCTGGCCATCGACGTCGTTGAAGACGTAGATTTTTGTGTTCAGCAGGCTTCCGGTGATCACATTCCCGTTAGGGGCGATGCCTTGTGCGAGGGGACCATATTCGGCGTTGTATCCACCGACGAACGTGGTAAGGGTGAAGCCGTCGCTTGTCCCGGCTGCGTTGAGCATCAAAGCCGCGCGTGCTGGAGTAACCAGAGCGAGCGACGCAACCGCAATCCAGGCGAAGAACGCAATCAAGGACGTTTTCATTTTTCCTCCATGAGTACGATATGATTTTGCCGGGGCTCCCTGATATTGGGCTACCAGGCACAAAATAGTATACACCTCGACGCCCCCCTTGGAACCGTTGATAGTAGACTTCTAGCTTACTTTTGAACCCATTACGTTCAGTACGCTCGAAGATAGGGATTCCGCTTCTTCCGTATCCTAGCTTATATAGTAGGTCGTCAAGTCAGAGAGGCCAATATGCGAAGGTAACCCTGGTACCGGGCCTCGCCGATCTGGCCGGATTCGACGGCCGCTTTGACGCCGCAGTCTGGCTCATGGCTATGGGAACAGTCCGAGAAGGCGCAAGTGCAAGCGGCGAACTCTCGATAGTAAAGATCCAAGTCACCCGCGGTCACATCCCACAGCCCAAACTCGCGGATGCCCGGCGTATCGATGACCACCGCGCCGCCGGGAAGATGATAAAGCGCGGAAGACGTGGTGGTATGCCGGCCCTTGTCGTTGCCTTCACTGACGGCGCCGGTTATAAGGTCGAGCCGCGGATCGAGCGCGTTCAATAGCGACGATTTGCCGACCCCGCTGTGCCCGGCGAATACGCACAACTTGCCAGCCAGCGCTTCTAGAAGCCGCGCGATGCCCTCGCCGGTGGAGGCGGAGCAAAGAATCACCGGAACGCCCGCGTCCCGGTACGGCCGCACTGGGTCCAGTTCATCGGCATTCGCCAGCAGATCAATTTTGTTGACGCACAGGAGCGGCTCCGCGCCCGATCGTCCGGTGGCGATGAGGTAGCGATCGATCAAGCCCGGCCGCAGCGGCGGAGACTTGAGCGAGACTACGTTCACAACGATATCGATATTGGCCGCGATCACCCGCTCCAGGTGCGGATCCCCAGGGTCCGTGCGGGAGAGCACGGTACGGCGCGGGAGGATCTCCTCAACGCGCCGGCGATCGGAGGAGAACAGCACGCGATCGCCAATCGCGGCATCACCGGCAGAGCGGCAGCGGACGAGCTGGTTGCCGCACAGGACGTCGCAGAATCCAGCGCCGGTTTCGACCGCGAGTCCGGTAGCCAGCGGTCCGGTGTGGCGTGACAAGGCCTCGTCGCCGTGCTTCGCCATATATTTCTTGGCCCGGCGCCGCTCGCGCTTGCCGCGTTCTTCCAAATGTTTGCGTAGTTTTCTGTCCTCTCGAGACATTTCGAGACACCTCGGCTCACTCTTTTAGGGATTAATCGAACGCGAGGGGCACAGACACGAATGTCTGTGCCAGGTTTAGCGGACAGTCATAGGCAGACCACTCGATGTTACAGCTCGGCGGTCAAGGAATGCAAGAGGCAGGCAGGCCAGCCACTAGTACGTCAGTCCGTGGCGCCGGCTTTTTTCTTTAGCTGTTCCTTCTCGTACTCCTTCAGAACGCGGTTGACGTAATCGACGGTCTCGCGGTAAGGCGGGATGCCGTTGTATTTATCCACCGCGCCGGGTCCGGCGTTGTAGGCGGCCACTGCTTTGGAAACCTGATGCGGATCGTTCTCGTACTTCAGCAATAGATCGCGTAGATATCTCGCGCCTGCTTCCGCGTTTTGAGCTGGATCATGCGGATCGACGTTCAGTTCGGCTGCCGTAGCAGGCATCAACTGCATAAGCCCGATGGCGCCTTTCGGCGAAAGGGCATCGGTCTGGTAGCCGGATTCGGCCTTGGCGACGCTATGTACGATTGCCGGCGGAAGCCCGGCTTGGATGGCGGCGCGGGTGATCATCTCCTGCGGCGTAAGCTTAGATTGAACATCGGGAATCGGCTCGGGTGGCTTCGGCGGCGCCGGTGGAGGCGGAGTGTAATCTTCTTTCTCGAATGCGGCGACCGTGGACGCTTGGATCTCGATTACACCTTGGCTGGTCTGCAGCCGGACGAGCGCGCCTTCGGCGATGTGGCTATCGGCATGGATGCGGAAGCCATTCGACAACAGGACGTACTCCCCGGCCGAGGCGGCCAGAGTAACCGAGAGCAGGCACAGTACTAGTTTCGTAAACACTCTCAAATACAGGATGACGCATTTCCGAGTCCCGGTGTGGAAGTGTTAATCGGAGACAGCCAATTCGCCGGGGACGATGGGGCGGGTGCGGGGGAGGATGCCGGCGCGGCCCAGGAGCGCGATTACAGCCAGCAAACCCGTGAAAACGATCAGCTTGGCGGCGTCGGCAACGCGAGTATGGGGTAGCACCTTCCAGAGCATACCCAGAACCGGTTGTGCGATGCAGCAGGCCCACACGGCGCCATAGAAATACCGGCGCTCGTGACCCTCGCCTTTGGTGGATGCTTTCACGCGCGGCAGCAGGCCGAAGGCGCCGAGGGTCCAGACGGTGATCGCGAGCGGGAAGTAGCCAAATTCATAAATCTGCTTCAATCGCCAGGCGCCGGTGGCTACGGCGACGGCCAGGCCGGTGAAATTCAGGATCGCGAAGCTGATGACGATGCTCCAGGCGAAGGTGTAACAGATGCGCCGGTAAAGGGGATTCGGTTTATCCTCGACGAAGCGAATGATATAAGGACGAGGCTCGACTCCTGGCAGACGGCCGCGCAAGGCGGCGATGCCGGTTCCCAAAAGAACCATGCCGAGCCATACCAGTTTGCGCTGATCGAAGCCCTTTTCGAACAGGTCGAAAGTGGACGGGCCTGCCGCGATGAAGAAGACGAAGATCCAGATAGGCCAGTGGGCCAGCCGGTAAGTGAGCTTGTTGCGGTCCCGCAGCCTGCGGGCACTGGCGAACTCAACTCGGGCGGCGGATGCCACGGGTTAGACGCGCTACTGTTTCTTGGTCGGGTTCGGAGGAGCCGTAACGGGCGGCTTCGCGGCAGGTGGGGTCGTGCTGCCAGTCGGCGCGGCCGGCTTAGGGGCGCTCATCTGCGCGGTGCTCTTGTCGTACAACTCGATAATCTCTTTGGTGATGTCGATGCTGGGCGCGGCATACAGCACGGGAGTCTGGGGATTGCTGACATCCACCACCATGGTATAGCCGTTATCCCGCGCGTATCGTTCGATCACTGCCATCATCTTTTGCCCAAGCCCCTGCAGGATCTTCTGTTGCTCCTGATCCATCTCGGCCTGGGCGTCCTCAAAATCGCGCTGGAGACTCTTCTTCTTGCCCTCGATGTTCTTATAGATATCGTTCTTGGTGGATTCACTCAGCGTATTTTGACCCTTGCTGAGCTGGTCCTGAAGCGAATTGATGTCGCTCTGCTTCTGCTCGAGCTCCTTTTTCTTGGGCTCAGCTTTGGAACTCAATTCGGAAGCGGCCTTCTGGCCGTCTTTGGTGGCGATGATGGCTTGCTGAATGGCAATGACCGCGATCTTACTAGCGGGCGGGCTTTGGGTCTGGGCTGCCAGCGTTGCCGCCAAAACCAGGGATGGCACCACGAATGACATACTTTTCACAGTGAAACTCCTAACCTTTGAATCATTATATTCTATCCAAAACAGTTCGCCACGACGGCGCTAGAAAGTTCGACCAATCGAAAAGCGGAACATGTCGCGCTTCTCAAAGAATGGAATGGGTTGGCCCACCGAGGCAATAGCGTTCTGATAGGTGATGTTATTGGGGAAGTACGACCGGTCGGCCACGATGGGTGGTTCGAGATAGCCGCGAAAGGTGCTGGGATTGTAAGCAAAATAAACACGGAAAGGCGCGTTCACCACGGGCATCAACACCTGTAGCTCGAGCCCTGTCGAAGCGCGCAATTTTTGAGTGCCGGGGGCGATGTAGGCCCGTCCGCTAAAATCCGCCTGGGGGAATTCCGAATTTAACTGTGCGGCATAACCGGGATTCAATTTGAGCTGTCCAGGAAAGGACAGCTTGTCGATGCCGGCATCGCCGAAAATCGCCAGCGTAACCGGGCCAACGATGGGAATACGATATTCGATGTTGCCGACCACGTTGGTGTCGCCGCCAGGGAAGGCGAGCTGATAGCTCGGGATGGTCATGGTCACGGGCTGGAAGCTCGGAAGGCCGTTTACGATCTGTTTTTGCATCCGCTGCGTTCCGTCCGCGTTGTACACGTTCACCGTCGCCATGGTGGGCAGGAACACAATCGGGCTGATACCCCAGATGTCGAACCCACGAATGTCGTTTTCGCCGCCGGTGTAGTAGCGGGAGAAGGGTGGCGCAACTTTACCGCCGTAACCGGTAATCATGCGGGCCAACAAGTGCATCCCGATGACGTGTCCCTTCTTTAAGCCGCTGCGGAAGTACTTGGCATCGAAGGTCGGCTCGATGGTATTCACGTTTCCGCCCAGGGCGCCGCTGGCATATCCCATCGAGAAGAAAAACGACTTTCCGCCAGTAGGCGTGATGGGATGGTTGACGCTGTTGTAGGTATAGGAAGGGATGATCTTGGCCGTTCGGATTCCGCTAAGTGAGTTCGGGCCGCCGATGCCTTGAAAATCGATGTAGTCGAAGTAGGTGCTGGCCGCCGTAGTCAAAGTCTTGATGTGGGAAATGTCGTAGCCGTAAGTGAGCCCGATGCGAGCAAAGGTGCGTTTGAGAGGGTAGGAGGCAAAGATCGTGCCGCCGTATCCGTTAGATACGTAATTGAGCAGATTCTGCTGGCCCAGGGAATTGTACAGCGGAATGAGGTTGCTGCCGGAAAGAATCGACGCCTCACGCGCCTGGTCGTAGTTGAAACGTTGAACGTAGAGCGTGAAACCGGTCTGGATGGGCGTGTCAAACAGGTAAGGCTCGGTAAAGCCTAGCTGCACCTGATCCTGGCGCGTGCCCAATTGTGAGCTGAGGCTCAAGGTCTCGCCCAGGCCCAGGAAATTCTTGGTGGCGTACGAGAAGCCGATGAAGCTGCCTGCGATTCCTGAGACGCCGCCATTCAACTGGATCGAGTTCTTGCCGCGTTCCTTGACCTTGAGCGTGATATCCACGGTGTTGGTCTTAGTGTCGCGCTTGATGTCGGCGGCATCTTCGGCCTTCAACGGATCGAAATAGCCGAGCTGATTCAGGCGCAGGATACTGAGCTCCCACATACGATTGTTGAAAATCTGGCCTTCGTCGATCAGCAGTTGACGGCGAATCACTTTATCGCGGGTGTTGGTGTTGCCCGAGAAATCGATGCGCCGCACGAAAAACTGCTTGCCTTCGTCGACCGCCAGGGAAAGATCGATCAGATCGGAATTGGGCTCCGGATCGAAAGAGGGCTCGGCCACGAAGTCGATGAAGCCGAAATCGCCGTACAGCTTGCGCATGTTTTCCAGGCCCTTCCGCAGTTTAGCGGTGGAGAAGATGTCGCCCTTGGACATCTGGAAGAGCGGCGTCATGAGAGCTTCAGGAGTGCGGAAAAACTTTACGCCCGTGAAAGTAATGTTATTGAGATGATATTTGCGGCCCTGTTCCACCGTAATGCTGATATCGGCGACGGTTCCGATCCGGTTGGGATGGATGAGGGGAAGGTGGAAGCCCTCTCCACCGGTCATGCGCATCTTCACATCCGAATCCGTAACGTGCGCGGTGAAATACCCATGTTCCTGGTAGAACACCTGAACGCGGCTTTTGTCCTCATCCAGCTTGGTGGAATCGTAGGTTCGGGCAAACAGATTTTCAAAAAAGATGGAATACGGGATGCCGATAGGATGCGAGTTCTTCATCGCGCGGATAACTTCGCGAGCGGGGAACACCGTGTTGCCCTTGACTTCGATGTTGCCGACTTTGACTTTGGGGCCTTCGTCGACTTTGAAAGTGATCTCGAGCGAGGAAGGCGGAACGCGCTTGATCTCGGGCGTGACTTTGGCGTATTGATGACCGCGTTCGGCCAGCAACTCCAGCAGAACATTCGTGGCGCGCTGCACTTTGTTGGGATCGTATTGCGATTCGACTACCAGGCCCACCTTGCGTTCTTTGTAGCGGTCGAGAATATCGGAAACGGTGACGGACTTGTTGCCTTCGTAATTAATGGAGCGGACTACCGGCCGTTCCACCACGATGAAGCGGACGATCCAGCCTTCTTTGCCAGCTTCGCGCTCAATACGGATATCGTCGAAGCGGCCGGTGTTCCAGAGCGCCATGAAGTCGCGATGCAAGGTCTCTTCGTCGTATTTGTCGCCCTTTTTGCTGAAGATGAGCGCTTGCAGAGTGTCCTGGCGAACGCGCCGGGCGCCGCGGAATTCGAAAGACTCGATAATGTCCTGGGGCGGCTGTCCGGGCAGCGTGGTGACCGGCCTTTCCGTGGGCGGCGGCACTGGTTGGAGCGGAGGCTGTTGGGCGGGCCGGGGAGTCTGTGGTGGCGGTTGCTCCGGCGCGGTAGGAAGCGTCTCGAAGGGATTCGGCCGGCTGGGCGGCGGCTGCTGGGCCGGCGGTGGCTGCTGGGCCCCCGGGGTCTGCGGTTGCGGCGCGGTCTGCTGTGTTTGCGGCCTGGTCTCCGGCGCGGGCGGCTGTTGTGGAGAAGCCTGTGGTGCGCCCTTGAGAAAAGCAACGCTGGAAATGATGGCCGAACAAAACAGAACAGCTCGCAGGCGGCCAGGCCTGTGAAACATCATCTAAGAAGGGATCCTTTCCACTCTGCGACTAACATCCCGAGACGTCCCCTCCCAAGATCGGGTTTCACCAGGTGACCGTGGGCCGGAGGTTCGAAGTTTTTATTTTAGCTGAAGATGGACGGCTTCGAAACTGTATCTGGTTGGCCACAGCGGGCCGCCCGAGCACAGCTTGGCGGAAATTCACTAGAGCTGCATTACGGCCTCTGCGATTCTGCCTCTTCTAATACTTCGTTTTCGCCGTCAGGCTGATAGTAGGAGTGATAATAAGTGTACTTGCTGTAGAGTTCGCCCCGGCGCGCGCCGTTGACGACAATGCCCAGAACATTGTTCTGGCAGAGCGACTGCATGGCGCGCGTAATGGAATCGATCGTGGTGGCTCCGATGCGCACCACCAGGATGGTGCCGTGGCAAAGCGTGGAAAGCAGGTTGGCATCGGCGGCGAACAACAGAGGCGGGCTGTCCAGAATGATCCAATTGAAGAGGCTGGGCAACCGGTCGAGCAGTTCCTTCACTTCTTTCAGATTGAGCAGCTCGAGCGGGTTGATGACCGGCTCACCGGCCGGCATGATGAACAGGTTCGTGCCGGCGATGCGGCGCATGGCCTCGTGCAACTGGCATTTTCCTTGTAAATAGTCGGTGATGCCGGGGCCGCGTTCGGCTTGGAAGAGGTGGTGCACGATGGGCCGGCGAAAATCGAAATCGCAGAGTAGCGTGAAGTTTCCCGCCAGTTGAGATTCGGCCAGCGCAAGATTTACGGCGGCGAACGATTTACCTTCGGCCGGAGACGGGCTGGTGACCACTGCGGTGTGGATCGGTTGCAGGCTCTGCATGTGATTCAGGCGCGTCCGAAGCGTGCGGAATTCTTCGCTGGGGGCGTTGTGAGGATGCCTTGGATTGATCAGGAGCCCATCCGGTGAGGGCTCGAACGGAATGGTCTGTACCAATTCGAGCAGGCCCTTGGCGGGCGTGTGTTGAGGTTGAGCTTCGATGGTGGCGGTTGCGGATCGATCGGCGACAACAGGTGGTGGCGTGCCTCCGGCCGGGACGAATGTTCCAGCCTCGGCGGCCCGTCTTAATGCGTCGTGAACTCGGCTCATGTGTGTTGTCTCCCCCTAGAGCTTCGTGGCGTAGTAGTACACCACGGAGCTGGACATTATAACCACGCCAACCAGACACGCAGTCGACCAGGCCAGCCAAGCCAGCCGCCTGCGACGCCGCACTACCAGATCGTTCTCCAGCAGCGGAATACTGCCGAGTACAGGAAGCTGGGTATAGGCTCGAACGTCTTTCAGATTCTTGAGCGCGGTATCCTTCACTTCCCGCGCGCCCGCCAGGCACAAACCAAGGACCAAGCCCAGGCCGGTTCCGATGGCGATGATCAACGGACGCTTGGGCTCGCTCGGGGTTTGCGGCAGAGACGGGGGATCGAGTTGCTCCAGCCGCTCACCCTGCTGATGGTTCACCAGCGCGGTGGACATGGTGGATGTGTTCAGCCGCCGGTCCAGATCCTCGTATTCACGCTTGGCCAGCTCGCGCTCGCGGATCAGCTCGTCGTACTCCTTGATCCCCACCGGGATGCCTTCGATGCGTGACTGATAGGAGCGAATGGTGGCCTCGGCGTCCTTGGCTTGCTTTTTGTAGTCCTCCATTTCGAGGTCCTTGGCCTGGATCAAGCCCTGAATCCTTTGAATTTGCGCGTCCAGGTCCCGCTGCTCTCGAACGAACTGCGGATTCGGCGGCCGGACCGGGGCGGCGGCGCCCGCCGTGGCATCGGGCTTCTTGGTCTCTTCCTCCTTGGCCAGAGTCTCGCGCTGTTTCTTAGCGCTGGCGATCAGCGCGATCAAGCGCTGGACATCCGGGTGTGTGTCCTTATAGCGTTCGCGCTCGGCGACCAGAGTGTTCTCCAGTTGCGTGATCTCGCGATCCTTCTCAGAGAGCTTGTCGTTTTTCTGCTGGAGCACCTGCTCCTGTACAACCGGATCCTTCAGGGATGACAGCTGATCGCGGTAAATGCGCAGTTGATTCTCAAACAGCAGCTTCTCCTGATTCACCCGATTCATAGCCGTGTTGAGATTCAGCATCTGCGACTGCATGGCGTTCAACTGCGAGAAATTGGACTGCTGCTCCTCCGGCAGATGGCCCAGGTTTCTGGAACGGAAGACGCTGAGCTGCTGCTCGACAGCGTCGAGCTTCTTTTTGGCCAGGTCCCACTGATCGCGCAGGAACTGGGTGGTGGAAACGGTCTCCTGAGAGACTTCGCGCGTGTTCTCTTCCAGAAATCTCGCCACCAGGTTCTCCACTACCTTTTGCGCAGTGAAGCGATTGTTGTAGGAGAACTGGATCTCAAACGCGGGATAGCGCTGTCCGCGTTCCGATTGTTGCAGGCTGAGCGCCAGCGGAACAACTTTGATGTCACGCGCGCGCATGTCCTCAATGACATCATCGGAGGGTCTTCGGGACAATTCCTTTTTATACAGTCCCTGTGTGTTGATGATGTTGAGTAAGGTGGCGCGGTTGAGAATAAGCTGAGCCAGGGAGGTGATGCGCCCTTGAAGATCGCTGCTCGTATTCGTGGCCACCAGATTTTCGGGCACTTGCGGCGGCACGACGCGGATGACGGCGGTGGAGACATAGGTGTCGGGCCACAGAAAGGCCACTACCACCGATACCACCAGCGCCGCGAACACCGGGCCGAGAATCCAGGCCTTGTGCCGGCGCAAAATGTCAATATAATCCTCGACGTCCAGGGCACGCCGTGAGGACGCTAGAGTATCCTGAGGCTGCATCCTAATTTCCTCCTCCGACTACGGAACAATGATGTGATCTCCTGATTCGACCAGGATATTCTGTTCTAACTTCTTGCCGCTGCTTACTTCTTTGTAATTAAAATGGAGAACGTTGCCCTTTCGCAGTATCCGGATTTTCTTAGTATTGGCGAAGTCCCGAAAGCCGCCGCAAATGCTGAGCGCCTCCAGAATTGTAGTGGGGGTTACCAGCAGGTAGCTGCCCGGCTTGGTCACTTCTCCATCGATAAAGTACTTCTTACTTCGAACGTCGATCACCATCACATTGACGTCTGGGTTGTTAAGGTACTTGCCCAACAGCTCGGCGATGCTCTTGGTTAGCTGCGCTGGCGTTTGATCTGCAGCCTGCACGTCCCCGATCAACGGCATGGTGATCTTGCCGTCGGGGCGGACGGCCGCCTGCAACGTGAAATCGGGTTCGCGCCAGACTCGGATAAAAATGACATCTTCAGGCCCGAGGAGATATTTATTCGGATCCACGGCTGCGGCGGAGCCCTCGGGAGTCTTTTCAGATGCGGCGGGAGCCGGCGCAGCCGCGCTGGGTGTCTTCGATTCATTCGGCTTCGGCGCCGCGGGTTGGGTTTGACCTGCTCCAGTCACACACCCAGCCAGCACGATTGCCGTGGTGACAGCTAAGCGGAATGAGTTGCACTTCACCTGACGATGGCTCCTATGGTCTTGATTGGGAAAGGCCCCCAGCGCGGATCGAGGGTTCCCACTAGACATAAATCCAGTAGATACTTCATTGTACATCGCGAACGCCGATTCCTGCGGTGTCAAATATACCTAGTTTCGACCAAACACTGTACTGATTCGTACTAGCAACTTGAGCACTTGGAGGACCACCAAACATCTTAGATCCGCCAGAGCGCATACTTGATACATACTCCTTGGGATACATTAATTAAGGTTGTATTCTTATGACATACTTTCTCGCAAAAACTGACCCGGAGACCTATTCGATTGACGACTTGGAGAAGCAAAAGACGACTACCTGGGACGGAGTCACAAATCCACAAGCCGTTCGCGCCATCCGCGACATGCGGCCCGGAGACAAAGTATTCATTTACCACAGTGGCAGCAAATCAGGCGGCGGCCAATCCGGCGTGGTGGGACTGGCGCGGGTGACCTCTGAATCCAGACCAGACCCCAAGAATCCGAAATCGGCGGTGGCAGACTTCGAGTTTCTGACCCGGCTCGGTCCATCGGTTACGCTGTCGGAAATAAAACAATCGAAGCAGTTCGACGACTGGGCGTTGGTGCGGCAGGGCCGCTTGTCCACCATGCCGGCGCCCCAGAAGTTTGTGGATTGGATGCGTAAGAAATTCCCGAAAGTGAAAATCTAAGCCGGACTCATTGCTGCGACACGGATCGGCTGAATCGGTGTCCATCTTAATGAGATATGCGTTTCCCAAGATCCAGCGGTATACTCCTGCACCCGACTTCTCTTCCAGGTCCTTACGGCATCGGCGACTTAGGGCCGGAAGCGTTGTGCTTCGCCGATTTCCTCGCCGAGGCCGGACAAACATTGTGGCAAGTGCTGCCGCTCGGTCCAACCGGCTTCGGTGATTCACCCTACCAATGCTTTTCCGCGCTGGCCGGAAATCCACTGCTGATCAGCCCGCGGTGGCTGGTGGAACAGGGCTGGCTGGAGACGGCGGCTCTTGAGGATGTCCCCGAATTCCCGAAAGATCAAGCGGACTTCGAGCGCGTCCTGCCCTGGAAGTCGGGCCTGCTCCAATCCGCCGCGCGTCGATTTCTTGCGAATGCTTCGTCCGGCGACCGTCAACGGTTCGATTCCTTCTGCCAGGCCAACGCCGGCTGGCTGGATGACTATGCGCTGTTCATGGCGCTCAAGCAATACCACAACGGCTCAGTCTGGAGCCACTGGGATCCGGGCATCCGCTGGCGCGAGCCCGCGGCGCTTGCGGCCTGGCGTGAGAAGCAGGCCGAGCCGATCGCGATACAGAAGTTTCAGCAGTTCGCTTTCTTTTCACAATGGCGACAGCTGCGTGAATATTGCCGCAGCCGCGGGATTCGCTTGATGGGCGACCTGCCGATTTATGTCTCGCACGACAGCGCCGACGTGTGGGTCCATCCGCAGTATTTTCACCTCGACTCCAATGGCAACCCGACTGTCGTGGCCGGTGTTCCACCGGACTATTTCAGCGCCACGGGCCAGCTTTGGGGGAACCCGATTTATCGCTGGGATGTTTTGGCTCGCGACGGCTACCGGTGGTGGCTGGAAAGATTTCGCGCGGTCCTGGAGATGGTCGATATGATCCGGCTGGATCACTTTCGCGGGTTTGAGGCTTATTGGGAAGTTCCGGCATCGGAGCCGACTGCCGTCCACGGCCGCTGGGTAAAAGGGCCGGGACCGGCGTTGTTTCACGCCGCGCGGCTGGCCCTGGGAGAACTGCCGCTGGTGGCCGAGAATCTGGGCGTGATCACGCCCGAGGTGGAAGCGATTCGTGCCGAGTTCGGCTTTCCAGGCATGAGTATCTTGCAGTTCGCCTTCGGCAATGATGCACAGGCGGCCAGCTTCCGGCCGCATAACTATCCTCGCGAAGTGGTGGCGTACACGGGCACGCACGACTGCGACACCACGGTCGGCTGGTGGACCAGCGTAGGAAAGGGGGAAAGCACCCGTTCGCCCGAGGACATTCGACGCGAGCATGAGATCGCGCAGAAATATCTCAACACCGATGGCAAGGAGATAAATTGGGCATTTATCCGCGCGCTGGAGGCGTCCGTTGCCGACACTGTCTTGATCCCGCTGCAGGATGTGTTGGGGCTCGGTTCCGAGTCGCGCATGAATCAGCCGGCCACGCTGGGAGGGAACTGGCGTTGGCGATACCGGGCCGGGTCGCTGACCCCGGAGATCGCCGGACGGCTCGCGGACCTGACGCGTTTATATGAGAGACCAGGTTAGTGCTGGGTAGCTACCAGTTTTTCTACATCCACGCATCCGACGTGCAATTGCTTTAATTTCGCTCCTAAATCGGTCAGACCCATCTTGCCCGGAACGATTTTGTGGCAGGCGGTGCATCCGAAATCCTCAAAACGCGCGGACTTCTGACGCTGCTCGGGTGACCGCTGCTTCTCGTCCACTTGCGCAATTAGATTCATCGCGGTCAACATCGAAATGCAGCCCTCGAATCCTTTCGCCCGCTCCTTGCCCTTTTCGGTGAAGCCGAGCTTGCCGCTCGCACCCATGGTGTGGCAGTTTTTGCACCCGTGAGTATTGAACACATATTTGGCCACCTCCCGTTGACTCTTGCCGGCCGCGATCATCCGATCCAGTTGTTGGTCCGGCGCCGGCGACGCACATAAAATCGTGACCATTGCTGCCAGCCCCCATGAGTACTCTCGCACTTTTGTCCTCCGCTCGAAAACCATGATAACCTCACGAGCGTGAGCTATCCGATGAAATCCTTGTCTGCCGGAAAATCGCTGGCCGGTATCACCCTGATCGGCGGCTTCTGCTTGATCGGTTGGGTTGCGCTCAAAGAGACCCGGATGCACGATCCCCGCCTGGTGTCCTTCGATCGTCTACCACCCGAAGCTATGGCGGAATGTGACTACCAGCCGGTCGCGGCTCAATTGCCACCGCTGGCCGGCAAGATTCCGCTGCGAGCTGCCTTGCTTCAGGAGCGTGTAGCAGCTGCGTCTGGACTCGCGCAGAGAAAGCCGGAGCGAATGATCCGCGACCCTTACGCCGCGTACAGCGCCGTCGCGGTAGACAACACGCACAACGAGGTCGTACTCACCGACGAAAACCTGTTCAACATTCTGGCGTACGACCGCCAGGCGAGTACTCGCCCGACATCAGTCACCGACCCCAAGCGGATCATCGGCGGCCTGAATACCAAGATCGAGTTCCAGTGCGGCCTGTACATCGATCCGGCCAATGGCGATATCTACGCAGTCAACAACGACACCATCGATACCTTAGTGATTTTTTCCCGCCGAGCCATAGGCAACGTTGCGCCCGACCGCGAGCTGCACACTCCCCACGGCACTTTCGGTATTGCGGTGGATGAAGAAGCCCAGGAATTATTTTTGACGGTCCAGCATGACAACGCGATCGTGGTGTTCAACAAGGCGGCCAAGGGTACCGAGGCGCCCATCCGCGTGATCCAGGGCGACGATACCGGGCTCGCCGACCCGCATGGGATGGCGCTCGACCCCAAGAACAAGCTGCTGTACGTCACCAACCACGGTTCCGTGCACGAAGTCCGGCCGCCGGCCGCCGGTGAAAAGAAACGCCGGGTGAACCTGCCTGGCTGGCCCCTGACTCGCGACGACGCCGTCCCAGGCTCGGGCAAAATGCTGCCGCCGTCCATCACGGTTTATGCCAAGGACGCCAAAGGAAACGCGTCGCCTGTCCGCACTATTCAGGGTCCGAAGACCCAAATGGATTGGCCGACCGGGATCGCTGTGGATTACGAGCGCAACGAGATTTTTGTAGCCAATGATGGCGGGAATTCCATGCTGGTGTTCGATGCTTCCGCTAGCGGCGACATAGCTCCTCTCCGCGTGCTGAAAGGCCCCAGCAGCCTGATTAGCAATCCGACCGGCGTGTATCTGGATAAGAAGGACAACGAGCTGTGGGTGTCCAACTTCGGCAACCATACGGCAGCGGTTTACAGTCCTACAGCCCAAGGCGACGCAGCGCCTCTACGTGTAATCCGCAGCGCTCCGCCCAGCCAGCCCGTCCCGGGTATGGGCAATCCGCATCCGATCGCGTACGACACTAAGCGCGAAGAAATCCTGGTCCCGAATTGAGTGGCCCATCCGCAGATTGCGGTATTCGCCAGGTTGGCGGAAGGTGGTGCACAGCCCCTGCGAAAGGTTGAAGGGCAGGGAAGTCTGTTAGGCCGGACCATGCACGGGATCACTTACGATCCGGTCCATGATGAGTTCACGGTTCCGCAGCAGTTTGGACAGGCGATTCTCACCTATCGCGGCGGCGCGAATGGCGAAGAGCATCCCATCCGGATCATCCAAGGTCCTCATACGCAATTGGATGCTCCCGAACATCTGGATGTGGATGTCGTGCACAACGAAATTTTTGTTCCGACGCGCCAGGGCAGCATTCTGGTCTTCCCGCGCGATGGGCAGGGCGACGTTGCGCCGCTCCGGGTGCTAAAGGGTCCCGACACGATGCTGGGAGGCGATGAACCGCTCGTTGTCGATCCGGTTCACAATTTGCTGATCGCCGGGGGCACGGCCGGACGAGGCCAGCCTCGCTTGCTGATTTTCAATCGCACCGATTCCGGCAATGTGAAACCGAAGGCGGTGATCGGCGGGCCGAAGAGCGGGCTTTATTCCTTTGGCGGACCCTTTGCGGTTTATCCGCCGAAAGGCGAGATCATTGTCAGCGTCCGGGGTCCTGGTCCCTACGCGGAACTATCATCCGATGAAGCGTTCGTAGGAATTTGGAGCATCAATGATTCGGGCGATGTTCCGCCCAAATGGACCATTGGCGGTCCAAATGGCGTGTTGAAGATGCCGCGCGGCATTGCTCTGGACGTCAAGAATCAGAACATGCTGGTTTCCGATAAGCGGCTCAACGCGGTATTGACGTTCCACTTTCCAGAATTGTTTTAGCGGAGCGCGGCGCTGGCCAGGATACCGATTTTTTCCCAGGTCGGCACCCGAATGCGCCTGCTCAAGACATCAAAGTTGGAGCGTTCGATCCGGCCGAGCAGTCTCC
>Ga0210386_10000636_pt1 | contig 32333 bp, 23 predicted proteins | sample IncBWH32OmetaG_FD_160091 | JGI IMG/M metagenome (GOLD analysis project Ga0210386, IMG submission 160091) | Forest soil microbial communities from Barre Woods Harvard Forest LTER site, Petersham, Massachusetts, United States - Inc-BW-H-32-O ...
TCCACTGGAACATCACGAGCCCGGTCTTCACGTCGATCTCCTGCAGCACGCCGTCGGTGACGCCCGTGTAGGAGGGGCCGCCGTCGGATGACAGATCGCAGAGGATCGGCTCATATGCAGTGATCAACGCCGTTCCCTGCGGCGTCAGCTGCAGGTCGTGCAGATCCTCCTCGATGCCGTTGCCGGCGTGAACGCGCGCGACTTCGGCGTACGACTGGCTCGCGATCACCCCTTCGCCGAGGCCGAACCCGTGGACCGAGACGTCGCCCTGCCACCACGTCAGCACCGGACGGCCGAGGTACTGCTGCACGCGGAAGTTCGCCGCGAACGTGTCTGCGGGCAGCGGCTTGAACCACACGAGGCCACCGCTCTGATCGAGGATCATCGGTCCCGCCTGCCCCGGCCCGGTGTACGGCGCGGCGAACTCGTAGCCGGGAGCGACGGCCGGCGAGCTCGCGGTGACCGACACGGCCGGCGGGCGCAGGTCCGGGCGCGACTGATAGCCCTGCTCTTCGCTGGGCGTGCCGGGATAAATCTTCTCGGGTGTCCGCGTCAGCGCGTCGCGCTCGGCGACCGCGAACTCGTCGCTCGCCGAGCGCGAGGACGCGCCGCGGCGCACCTCGGCGTGCACCTCGACGCGCTCGCCTTCGTCGAACGGGCGCGTCGGCACGAAGCTCGCGCCGTCGCCCTGCGAGTAGGCGAGCAGCCGTCCCGCGTGGGCGCCGCTGCGCGAGCCGACGACGCTGACGTGCGAGATCGCGCGCGCGGGCACGCCGAGGAAGCTAATCTGCGTAGTCGGGGTTGCGTCGCGGCTGCCCGACAGCGGCGAGACGGTCACTGAGCCGGCCTTTATCGCAGAGCTGTTCAATGTCGGCGGCACGCAGCTCGGGGCGTGGGTGGAAGCGTCCGCAACGGACGTGGCGCCAAGCCCGAACGCCGTCGTCAGCCCTACGATCAGAACGCGTATGGACAGCATGGGCCCCGAGCAGCATAAGAGAGTCGACCGGCGCACTTTCCTCAAGCGCAGCGCCGCGGCCGGCGGACTGCTGACCGGCGCCGGGCTCGGGATCGCGCGCCTCGCCGACGCGACCGGCGACGAAGGCGGACCGCCGCCGACGCCGTTCGCGTCCGCGCCGCCGGCGCTCAGCTACAGCGCCCCGAACATCCTCGTGATCGTCGTCGATCAGCTGCGCTATCCGGTGTGGTTCTCGCCGACGGCCGACGGCGTCGGGCTGCCGCCGAACATCAGGCGCTTGCGCGAAGGCGCCGTCTCGTTCGCCGGTCACTACACGGCGTCGAACGACTGCACGCCGTCGCGCGCGGCGCTGCTGACCGGCCTCTACACGCATCAGACGGGCTGCATGATCACCGGCGGCAGCACGCTCGACCCGGGCTTCCCGACGTGGGGCTCGATGCTGCGCGAACACGGCTACAGCACGCGCTGGTACGGCAAGTGGCACCTCACGCATCGCGACAACAAGTGGGGGCCGATGGGCGGCCGCCGCGCGCTCGAGCGCTACGGCTTCGGCGGCGGCACGTTCCCCTCGCCCGACGGCGCCCCCGGCCAAGGCTGGCGCGTCGACGGGCAGATCGCGCGCCAGTTCGCCGACTGGTACGCGACCGAGCCGGGCGAACGGCCCTGGTGCACGACGGTTTCGCTCGTCAACCCGCACGACATCGCGTGGTGGTACGTGTGGAGCGATCGCGTGCTCGCCGAGGCGAGCGCGCGGAGCGTCGTGCAGACGCTGCCCGGCAACTTCGAGACGCCGCAGCTGCTCGCCGAACGCAACAAGCCGCGGCTGCAGCGCTCGCTGCAGGAAACGGCCGCCGCGTCGTTCGGCGAGGTCCCGTTCGAAGGCCCCGAAGCGCTCTCGCGCTGGACGCAATTCTTGAACCTGTACGCGAAGCTCCAGCGCGCCGTCGACGCGCACGTCGGCGCCGTGCTCGACACGCTTCAGAGCCGCCCCGACGTCGCGGCGAACACGGTGATCGTGTTCACCTCCGACCACGGCGAGTACGGCGGCTCGCACGGGCTGCGCGGCAAGGGCGCCGGCGCGTACGAGGAGGCGATCCACGTGCCGCTGCTCGTCAAGGACAACCGCGGCGTGCTCGCGCAGGCGCCGGAAACGAGCCGCTCGCAGCTCACCTCGAGCGTCGACATCGCGCCGCTGCTGCTGACGCTCGCGACCGGCTCGAACGCATGGCGCGAACAGCCGCACAACGAGCACCTCGCCGAACGCGCCGACCTCGCGGCGATGCTGACCGACCCGACCGCGCCCGGACGCGAGTACGTGCTGCACGCGACCGACGAGACGGTCACCGAGTACGCCTCCGAGCCGTACGCGGCCGATGCCCCGCGCCACGTGATCGCGATGCGCACGGCCGCGGCGAAGTACGCGACGTACTCCGACTGGGAAGCGAACGAGATCACGCTCGTCACGAGCACGCAGGAACGCGAGCTGTACGACTATGGTGAGGAAGACGGTCGCCTCGAGCTGCACAACGGAGCCGACCGCAGCGCGCTCGAGTCCTCGCTCGCCCCCGCGCTCGAACACGCGATCGAGCACGAGCTGCGCCGCCCGCTGCCCGCTTTCCTGAACGCGGCGCGCGCGCGCGGCCTCGCGGACTACTTCGCGACCGCGCGGGGCGTCGCGAGCCGCGCGTCCGCCTGGCGCGAACGGCGCTCCGAACGGTTCCTCGAGGGGCTCCAGGAAGTCGGATCCAGGCCACCCGCGTCCGCGCGCGGGCGGCGCCGTCCGCGGCCGTTCAGGACTTCCGGGCGCGCGAGGAACCGATGACGGCGCCGGCCGCGTCGAGCGCCTGCGCCTCGACGTAACTTCCGGCCGCCAGCGAAGGCGCCGCGATCGCCGTCTCGAACCCGCTGCGCTGCGCGCCGGCGACCGGCGCGAGCGTCGTCGGCGTCGCGCCGGCGAGCACGCGCCAGGCGGCGACTTCGGTGGCGCCGTTCCAGCTCGCGTAGACGACGGCGCCGCGATCCGCGGCGACGCGCCGCACGGCGAGCGCCGGCGGTTCGCTCGGATGCCCGCTCCATGGCAAGCGGTAGGCGCGATAGGACTCGTAAGACGCCGGCATGTGCGCGTCGAGCAGGAGCTGGCCGTTTGCGCCGAATTCTGAAAAGTATGGCGATTCGCCCCATCCGACCATCCACGCGCCGTCCGCCAGCGCCTGCACGTTGCCCTGGCTGCCGGCGACGAGCGGCTTTACGGGATGCACCTGTTCGCGCACGAGCGTCGCCGTCCCCGGCTGCGGGCCGAGGCGGAGTTCGATCGCGCGCGACTGCCGGTGCACGGCGGGCGTCGCGCCGTTGTCGAACAACGTGATCGCGCCGTTGGGCTGAACGCGCGCGTCGTGCTGCCACGCGGCGCTCGCGCCCGGCCCCATCGCGAAGCTGCTCTGCTTGCCGCCGAGCTCCCAGCGCACCTGCCCGCTGCGCGGGTCGACGTCATATGCGGCCCACGTGTTGCGCGCGTCGACGAGCAGGTCGCCGTCGGGCTGCGCGTCGAGCGCGTTGATGTGGAAGAAGTCGAACGGCGTCGTACGGCTCGCGCGTCGCGCCGACGCGTAGGAATCGCTCAGCGGCACGTGATCGAGGCTGTGCCACTCGTACATGACGAGCCCCGTCCTCAGATCGATCTCCTGCAGCAGCGTGTCGGCGAGCGCCGCGTTGCGCGGGCCGCCGACGGCCGACAGGTCGCAATCGATCCCGTCGAACACCGTGATCAGGCCGACGCCCTGGGGCGTTATCTCGAATTCATGCAGGTCGGCCTGATAGCCGTTGCCCGCTCGCACGACGGCGATCCGCCGGTAGGAGCCGTCGGCGATCACCTCGCCCGCCCCGCTATCGCCGTGCGCGAGCAGCGGGTCCTGCCACCACGTCAGCACCGGCTCGCCTTCGTACTGCTGCACCTTGAAGTCGGCCGCGCGCGCGCCGGCCGGCGAGAGCGCCTTGAAGTACAGCAGCGAGCCGTTTTCGTCGAGGATCATCGGCCCGTATTGGCCGGGGCCCGAGTACGGCGCGAGAAAGATGTCGCCTGGCGTCGCGCCGGCGACGTGCGTCGTGACGGCGACCGTCGGCGGCTGCAGTTCCGGGCGCGAGCGGAAATGCTGGTAGGAGGCCCGCCGCGGCGCCGGACGCGGGCTGGCGACCGCGACGCCGCCGTGATCCTGCACCGCGGTCGTGAAGCTCCACGCGAACGGGATCGTCTGCGAGCCTTCGTGCTGGCCTGTCTCCGACAGGTCGGCGTGAACCTGCACGGTCTCGCCCTGGATGAACGGCTGCGCCGGCACGAAGCTCGCGCCGTCGCCCTGACCACCGCCTCCGGCGGCGGTGCCCCCAATCTCCGATCGGTACGCGAGCAATCGGCCCGGATGCGCGCCGCTCCGCGAGCCGCTGACCGTCACGTTCGAGAGCTCGCGCGCGGGCGGCCCGAGCATGCTGAGCTGTGTCGAGACCGACGCGTCGCGCGATTCGGGCGCCGGCGAGACCGTCACGCGCGAGCCGGCGAGCGCCGCCGACACGTTCAGGCGCGACGGCGTGCAGCGCGGCGAGACGCTCGGTTCGACGAACCTGCTCGCCGACGCGCTCGGCTCGGCGCCGTCGGCGCTCGCGCACGCGCCGACGAGGATCAGCGCCGCGACGGACGCCGGCAGCGCCACTGTCGCGACGGCCGCCAGCAGCGCCGGCGGCGCGCCGGCGAGCGCGCCACGCGTCGGCGCTCGGCGCGCGCTCACCCCGTGACCGTCGAGGAGGCGCCGATCACCGAGCCCGAGCCGTCGAGCGCCTGCACGGCGAAGTCCGGCCCGGCGGAGTGGACCGTGACGGTCGTCTGAAAGCCCGCCTTCGCGACGGTCGCGACCGGCGTCAGCGCGCCGGCCGAGCCGCCCGCGAGCACACGCCAGGAGGCGACTTCGGTCGCTCCGTTCCAGCTCACCGAGATGTTCGCGCCGGCGGCGCCGGCGGCGCTGGCGAGCACCGCGGGCCGCGTCGTCGGCCGGCCGCTCCACGGCGAGATGAAGGTCTTGAAGTCCTGAACTTCCTTGCCGAGCGTCCCGTCGAGCAGCACGTGACCGGAGGCATCGAACTCGGTGAAGTTCGGCAGCCGGCCGTAGCCGAGCAGCCAGTCGCCGCCGGGGAGGCTGAGCGCGTTGCCCTGGCTTTCGGCGAGCAGCGTTTTCGTCGGGTTCGTGAACTGCTTGACGAGCGTCACCGCTTGGCTCGCGCTTTCCGGCAGCCGCAGCAGCAGGCCGCGCGACCGCTTCTCCTTCGGCGGGTCAGAGCCGTTGTCGAACACCGAGATCAGCCCGCCCGGTTGGAACTCGGCGTCGTGCTGCCAGTAGAAGCTCGTGCCGGCGCCCTGCTTGAAGCTGCTGTGCGCTCCGCCCAGCCGCCAGCGAATGGCGCCCGTGCGGAGATCGACGTCGTACAGCGTCCACGTGTTGCGCACCGACACCAGCACGTCGTTCGACGAGCCCGGCTCGGCCGAGTTCAGGTGCGCGTAGTCCCACGGGTACGTCCGCGGGACGGGGTTTTTCGATTCCGGCAGCGCGATGTGCCCGAGCGTGTGCCACTCCCACATCACGAGACCCGTCTTGATGTCGACCTCCTGCACGACCGAGTCGGTCAAGACCCCGCTGCTCGGTCCGTGCACGCTCGACAGGTTCATCCGGACCGGGTCGAACACGTCGATCCAGGCGGTGCCTTCCGGCGTGATCCGGATCGCATGCAGATCGGCGTGGTAGCCGTTGCCGGCGCGGATCGTGGCGATGCGGTGGTAGGAGCCGTCGTAGACGACGTCCTCGCCCTCGCCGAAGCCGACCTCGATGATGCGCCCCTGCCACCACGTCAGGACCGGTTTGCCCTCGTACTGCTGCACCTGGAAGTTCGTCGCCTCGACGCCCGACGGGAGCGGCTGGAACCACACGAGGTTACCCGCCTGATCGGCGATCATCGGGCCCGGCGATCCACTGCCCTGATAGGGCGCGAGGAACAGGTAGCCGGGCGACGCGCCCGACCGCGCCGGCGTCGTGATGCGCACCGTCGACGGCGTCAGCGACGGGGCCGTGCTGTAGTGCTGGACGGCCCTCGGGTCGCCGGCGTTGATCGGGAACTCCTTCTGGTTGACGGCCGCCTGGCGGCCGATCGTGAACGTTGTGCCGACGGCGGCGCCGTTGGCGAGCGCGTGCACCGTGATGCGCTCGCCCGACCGGAACGGGCGGCTCGGCAGGAAGCTCTCGCCGGTCCCCGTCGAGTACGCGCGCAGCGCGCCAGTGTGCGCGCCGCTGCTCGAGCCGCTCACGTGCACGTCGCTGACCTGCGTGCCGGGGCCGCCGAGGAAGCTGATCTGCGTCGACGGCGACGCGTCGGGCGTGCCGGGCTGCGGCGAGACGCCGACGGGACCGGACGCCGCGACCGCCGCCGAGGAGGCGCCGAGCGTCGCCGACGTCGCCGACGTGGTGCCGCCGCAAGCCGACAGGGCCGCGCAGCCGAGCAGCGCCGCCGGCAGGAGGGCCGCGAGAACGGCCGCGCGGCGCCGCCGCAGACGCTGTCGATAGCTCGTCACGGTCGGCGATCGTATCCGGCGCAGCCGCTGGCCGGCGCCGATTCTGCAGGCATGGCCTTACGAGCTCAGCGCGAACGGGCGGGAGACGCCGAGCACTCGTCCGTCGCGACCGAGCGCTTGCAGCTCGAAGCTCTTCGCGTTCTCAGAGACGGCGACAGCCGTCTCGAATCCAGACTTCGCGGCGCTCGCCACGGCCGTCAGCCGACCGCTGCTCGACGCCGCGAGGACGCGCCACGAGGCGACCTCCGTGGCTCCGTTCCAGCTAGCGTAGACGGTCGTCGCGCCGCCCGTCCGGCGGGCGGCGCCGACGGGCGGCGACAGCGGCAGGCCGACCCACCGCTCGAGCATTGCGCGGTATGTGAGGTCGGGGCCGGGGAGCTGCGCTTCGAACAGCAGCTTGCCCGACGGGCTGTACTCCGAGAAGTACGGTTCCGATCCCCAGCCGACGAACGCGTCGCCGTTCGCGAGCGGTTGGGTCGCGCCCATGTATTCCGATTCGAAGCGGCCCTTCTCCCCATACTGCGCCCGCAGGCTCGCCGTATGCGCCTGCTGGTCGAGTTCCAGCACGACCCCGCGCGAGGGCCCCGTCGCGGCGACCGACGTGCCGCCGCCGGTCAGCTGGCAGCAGTGGTCGTCGAACAGGCTGACCGTCGTCGGCGACTGCAGCTTGACGTCGTGCTGCCACTCGAAGGCGGCTTGCCGGCCGAACTTGAAGCTCGAGCGGTTGCCGCCGAGCGTCCACTCGATCTTGCCGCTTGCGGCGTCGACGAGGTACGCGCTCCACGTGTCGCGCAGCGAGACGAGGAACTTCCCGCTCCTCACGTCGATCGAGTTGACGTGATAAGCGTCCCACGGGAATCCGTTCGTTGGCAGCGACGCCCGCGACTCGCTCAGCGGGACGTGGTCGAGCGCGTCCCAGTTGCGCAGCAGCCTGCCCGTCTTCAGGTCGTACTCCTGCACGGCCGAGTCGATCAGCGCGCCGTTGTAGGCGCCGCCGTACTTCGACAGGTTGATCGGGATGTTCTTGTTCGCGGTGACCCACGCGTCGTCGCCGTCGATCACGAGCTCGTGCAGCGTGAGCACCCAGCCGTTCCTCGCTTTCAGCCGCGCGACCGTCTGGTAGTGCTGGTTGACGACGACGTCTTCGCCGCTTTCGGTCGCGCCCGTGTTCGTGACGACGCCCTGCCACCACGAGAGCGCCGGCTTGCCTTCGTAAGTCTGCAAGCTGAGGTTCGCCGCGGCGAGCCTTTCCGGCGCCGGCTCGAACCAGACCGGCTGCAGGTCGCGGTCGAGGATCAGCGGCCCGCTCTGGCCGACGATCGGCGGTTCGTTGAGGTTGTAGAAGTTCGCCGCGAAGATGTAGCCGGGCGCGAGCGCTCCGCCGGAGGAGCGACCGACCTTGCCGCGGATCTCGGGCGGGTGCAGCGACGGCTCCGTGACGAAGCTGTACGCGCCCTTCGTCGTATAGCGACCGATCGGAGCGCCGTGCGAGCCGGCGAACGCGGCCGTCAGCGCGACGAACACGACGATCACAGCGCCGATCGCCAGCGCGAAGCGCCGCGCGGCGCCGGCCTGAGCGCCGTCGGGCTTCGGCACCGCGACGAACGTGATCAGCGCCGCCGCGCCGGCGAGGCCCGCCCCGATCAGGTACGCGAGCGCGAAGCCGTGCGTGAGGGCCGGCGCGACCTGCTCGCCCGAGCCGATCAGATGCGTAGTGCGCTGCGTCGCGAGCGTGATCAGGATCGCCAGCCCGAGGCCGCCGCCGATCTGGCGCGAGGTGTTGACGAGGCCCGACGCGAGCCCCGCCTGCCCCTCCTTGGCGCCCTGTGTCGCGGCGATCGTCGACGGCACGATCGACATCGCGATGCCCGCCGCCGTAAGGACGCCGGGGATCACCACGTAGACGATCGCGCTGCCGCTCGAGCCGATCCGCGTGAACAGCAGCAGGCCGGCGGTCAGCATCAGCAGGCCGCCGCCGAGCACCGGACGCACGCCGAAGCGGCTGACGAGCCTGCCCGCGCGCGAGGCGATCACGATGATCGTCAGCGTCATCGGCAGGAAGATCAGGCCCGTGTCGAGCGGCGAGAGGCCGAGCACCTGCTGGATGTACAGCGAGCTCAAGATCCACATCGGGAAAAGCGCCGCGCTGAACAGCAGGACGACGTTGTTGGCGACCCGCAGCGGCTTGGTCAGCTCCTTGAACGGGATCAGCGGCGCCGCCGCCACGCGGAGCTCGATCGCGACGAAGACGCCGAGCAGGATCAGGCCAAGCGCGATCGGGCCAAGCGCGGCAAACGTCCCCCAGCCCTTCAGCCCGGCTTCGACGACGCCGTACACGAGCACCATCTGGCCGAGCGTCAGCGTCAGCGCGCCCGCCAGATCGAACGGAGGCGCATCGCCGCCACGGCGCCGCTCGACCACGACCGCGTACGCGACGAACGCGGCGAGGACCGCGATCGGCGGGTTGATCAGCAGCACCCAGCGCCAGCTGAGCACTTCGGTGACGATCCCGCCGAGCAGCACGCCGGCCGCGCCGCCGAGCCCGTTCATCGCCGCCCACACGCCGATCGCGCGATGCAGCTTCGGGCCGGGCGGGAACGACGCGGTGATGATCGCCAGCGACGTCGCCGCCATCAGCGCGCCGCCGAGGCCCTGCACCGCGCGCGCGGCGATCAGCACGATCTGGTCGGGCGCCGCGCCGCCGGCGAGCGACGCGAGGCCGAACAGGATCAGCCCGGCGACGAGCGTCCGGCGCTGGCCGAAGTGGTCGGCGACCCGTCCGGCAAGCATCAGGAAGCCGGCGAACGTGATTGCGTACGCGTCGACGACCCACTGCAGGTCCGGCGAGGAGAAGCCGAGATCGGACTGGATCCGCGGCAGCGCGACGTTGACGATGCTCAGATCGAGGATCACCATGAACTGCGCGACGCAGCAGACGGCCAGCAGCCACCCCGACCCCGAGCGCCGCCCGCGCTCGCTCGGCGGCGCCGCCGGCACGCCGGGACTCGCCGCCGCCCCGACGCTCACGACGTCCGCCCCGACCGCGATCGGCCGCAGGAGCCCTTGGTAGGGTGAGCGCTCGAGCCATCGAGCGACGAACGGAGCCCGCCCCATGAGAAGAACGCCACTGACCGCGATGCTAACGCTCGTGGCCGTGCTGGCGAGCACCGCCGTCGTGGCTGGTTGCGGCGGCAAAAGCGAAAGCTCTTCGTCCTCCACCGCCAAGCCGGCGACGAGCACGCCGAGCACGACGACGACGACGAAGCACAAATCGAAGCCGGCGTACTAGGCCCACGCCGCGCCGACGCCGCTCGCGCGCTCCGCGCAGAGGCCGGCGCTCGCGAGGAGACGCTCATTCCGACTTCCCGCCGTTCGGCAGCGACGCGGAGTATCCGATCGGCGCCGTCGCCTTCGAGGAGCCGAGCACGACGCCGGCCGAGTCGAGCGCCTGCACCGCTACGTAGGCGTACTTCTGCGCCAGCGTGACCGAGCTCTCGAAGCCGGTGGCCGAGATCGTCGCCTGCGCCTTCAACGCGGTCGGGCCTTCGCCGGCGAGCACGCGCCACGACGCCACGTCGGTGGCGCCATTCCAGCTCGCGTGCACGATCGTCTCTTCGCCGGTGTCGTTGAGGCTCGCGAGGACCGCCGGCAAAGCCAGCGGGCGCGCGCGCCACGGGAAGCGGAACGCTCGGTAGAACGACGTGTCGTACGGCTGGTAGGCGTCGAACAGCAGCGAGCCGCCTTCGGCGTACTCGCTGATCTCCGGCACGCCGCCGTAGCCGACGAGCGTGTTCCCGTTCGTCAGCGTCTGCACGTTGCCCTGGCTCGCGGCCAACAGCTGCGGGGCGCCGTGCGCGTACGCCGAGACGAGCCGCGCCCGACGGGTCTTCGGATCGAGCCTGATCCGCACGGCGCGCGACTGGCGATGGATCGGCGGGTTCGAGCCGTCGTCGAAGAACGTCACGTCGCCGTCGGCGAGCACGCGGCCGTCGTGCTGCCAAGCCATCGTCGTTCCCGGGCCCATCTTGAACGAGCTGTCGTTGCCGCCGAGACGCCATAGGATCCTGCCGCTGCCGCCCTGCAACTGGTAGCCGGCCCACGTGCTTCGCGCCGAGATCAGGATGTCGCCATTTGGCTCGAGATCGATCGAGTTGAGGTGGAAGTAGTCCCAAGGCGTCGCGCCGCTCGGCGCTTCGACTTCCGACTCCGAAGCCGCGACGTGATCGAGGCTGTGCCATTCCCAGCGCACGAGGCCCGTCCGCATGTCGATCTGCTGGATCGCGGTGTCGACGATCGCACCGTCCGCCGCTCCCTGCACGGAGGAGAGGTTGCAGCGGATCGGGTTGTAGACCGTCGTGTAAGCGATTTGGCGCGGGGCGAGCTGGAAGTCGTGCAGGTCGGCTTTCAGGCCGTTGCCGCCGAGGACCCTCGCGACGACCTGATAGCGCGAGTTCATCACGACGTCTTCGCCTTCGCCGAAGCCGAGCGACAGCACGTGGCCCCGCCACCACGTCAGGTCGCGCTGGCCTTCGTAGCTCTGCAGCGACAGATTCTCCGCCGCTTCGCCCTCCGGCATCTGATCGAACCACACGAGTCGACCCTGCGGCGTGTAGATCAGCGGCCCGTACTGACCGGGACCGGGACCGTTGGTCGTGAACACGTCGCCCGCCGCCGGGTCGTGGTCGGGCGTCGTGACCGTCATCGCCGGCGCCCGCATGCCCGGCTGCGTGTAGAAGCTCTGATAGTCGGCCGGCGCCGCCGGCAGGTTCGAGAAGTCCGTCGTGTTCGCCGTCGAGTACGGGTCATCGACGCGGAAGGCGAACGCGACCGGCTTGCCGGCGCCGGCGCCGACGACGGCGCGCACGGTCACGCGCTCGCCGACGTCGAACGGGGCGTTCGGCGTGAAGCTCGCGCCGTCGCCCTGTGAGTAGCCGCGCAGGCGACCGGTGTGCGGGCCGCTGCGCGCGCCCGCGACCGAGACGTCGTGGATCTCGCCGGTGCGCGCGCCGAGGAAGCTGATCTCGGTGTTCGGGTTCGCCGTGTCGGTTTCCGGCGCGGGCGACACGTCGATCGCGGCGCCGGGCAGCGCGGCGCTGTGTTCGAGCGTCGACGGCAGGCACGCGGGCGCTCGCGCGCGCGTGCCCGGCGCCAGCTTCAGGCTGGCGGAGCCGAGCACGATCGCGAGCACGCCCCACGCGAGCGCGGCGACGCCCAGGATGATCGGTGCGATGCGGGGCATGTGCAGGTGTCGACGACAACGATCACGGGCGCTCGCCCGCCGGTGTCGAGGCCGGGAGGGTGCCACATCCGCGTCGCGGCCACGTAAGAGTTGCTTCAAAACCGCGCTGGCGAAGCGCGGCGAAGCTCTCAGCCGCAGGAGTATGCTCGCGGCATGCGACGCGCGCTCGTCCTGCCGCTGGCCTCGATCGGGCTGATGTTCGGCCCGTCACACGCGCTCGCGGCGAGCGGCGACGCAAGCGCGACCGCCGCGTACGTCAGCGCGAACTACGCGCTCGTCGCGACCGCGCACGCCAATCGGAGCGCCGCCGAAGCCGCGCTCCAGTCGCTGCTCGCGCGCGTGCGCAGCGAATGCCCAAGCCTCGTCGCCGGCTCGCCGCAGAACGAAGCGTCGGAAAAGCTCACGTTCGAGCTCGTCGGCACGATGCGCCTCGTCGCGCTGAAACCGATCGGCGGCGCCGTCGCGCGGTACGCGCGCGCCGTCGCCGGCCTGCGCTGGCGCGACGCGACGTTGATGCGCAACGTCCGCTCCTACGCACGCGAACTGCTGACGCAGTCGCGACTCCCGGTGCCCGACTTCTGCGCCGAACTGCGCGCGTGGAAGGCCACCGGCTACGCGACGCTGCCGCCGAACACGCTGCCTTTCAACAAGGCCTACTACGCCGTCTACGTCGGCATCGGCCTGCTCCCGACGAAGCAGCTCGCGCCGTCGCTGTCGAGCGCGCAGCGCGGGCTCGTGCAGCGCACGCTGCAGCTCGAAAACGACGTGATCGAATTCGAAGCGCAGGCGGTCGAAACGTGGGGGCGGATCATGGACGCGGCGGGCCTGCAGCCGTAGCGGACGGCGCCTCGACGAGCGCCGTCGTGCGCTCGGCTGCGAGCACGCCATGCTCGCGGACGGGCGCCGCGTCGCTCGCGCAGCCGGTCCGCGCCCGTCGCTTGCGCACGCGCGCGACGAGCTGCACGGCGAGCGCGCCGCACAGCGCCAGCGAGAACGCCGCGGCCGTGCCGAGCGGGACGAGCAGCACGGCGACGAGGAAGCAGAACGCGACGAAGCCGAACGCCCCGCGCAGGAACCCGCGCAGGAACGCGTTCGCGTGCGCCGGCCCCTCGAGCACGAGCACGAACGCGGCGAGGACGGTGTTCGAGATCGGAAACGGCGTCAGCACGCCGGTCAGCGTCGGTCCGAGGCCAGCCGCCGCGCCGGTCAGGCCGATCACGAGCACGGCCGTCGCAGCCGCGCGCGCGGGCAAGTCCCAGACCGGCAGCCGCGTGTCGGAGGCGGAGTCGAGATGGGGGTCGGGCGGCATCAGCCACGGCGCCAGCGCATACGCGCCGGCGGCGAGCACGAGGCCGACGCCGGCCGACAGCGTCGCCGTCGAGAAGCCGAGCGCGACCGCGAGGAACGCGAGCCAGCCGGCGGCGACCGCCGGCAGCCATCCGTGACGGCGCGAGACGCGCGCGAAGACGACGACGAACGACGCGAGCGCGACGAGCCCGAGCAGCGACGCGGCGGCGGCGCGCGAGGCGAACTGCGAGCCGCGCTCGAGGTCGGTGATCAGCAGGATCGGCCCCGCGACGAGCGGCAGCGCGACGAGCAGTCCCGAGACCTCGTGCCCCCAGCGGCGGCCCGCCAGCGAGGAGCCGACGACCAGCGCCGGCGCGAGCGTCAGCTTGACGAGCAGCAGCGGCATCCCGGGCCATCCTCTCACGCGCTCCGATGCGCAGCCGCGAATCGCCGACTCGCGTCGGTAGATCGCTCTACTCGAGCGCCTATCATCCCGGCATGGCCGCAGCCACGAGGGAGCGGATCGTGCAGCGCAGCGCCGAGCTGTTTCGGCGACAGGGGTTCGCCGGCACCGGCGTCAAGCAGATCGTCGCCGAGGCGAGCGCGCCGTTCGGGTCGCTGTACCACTTCTTCCCGGGCGGCAAGGAGCAGCTCGGCGAGGAGGTGATCCGCTCCTCGGGCGCGATCTACGGCCAGCTGATCGACGCCTTCTTCCAGCCCGGCGACGACCCGGTCGCGGCGACCCGCCGCTTCTTCGCCGCGGCCGCGCAAACGCTCGACGAAAGCGACTACGCCGACGCGTGCCCGATCGCGACGGTCGCGCTCGAGGTCGCGAGCACTAGCGAGCCGATGCGCCGTGCGTGCGCCGACGTGTTCGAGAGCTGGATCGACGGCGCCGAGCAGCGACTCGTCGAATGCGGGTTGCCGCGCAAGCGCTCACGCGAGCTCGCGCTGTCGATGCTCTGCTCGCTGGAGGGCGCGTTCGTGCTCGGCCGCGCGTTGCGCAGCACCGAGCCGGTCGAAGTCGCCGGCGCGGCGGCCGTGAACGCCGTGCGCGAGACGTTGGCGACGCAGCGCTCGCGTCGCCGCGCGCGGTGACGGCCCTCATCGAGATCGATCGTTGTAAGCGGACGACGAATCCGTCGGCGCTACACTGTAGCCTAATGGCTACGGAGATACCGCAGCGCGAGCTTCGCAACAACACAGCCGACCTGCTGCGTCGCGTCAAAGCGGGCGAGCAGCTGCGGATCACGGTCCACGGCCACCCCGTCGCGGAGCTGGTTCCCATCGATCGAGCCCAGCAGTTCGTGCCCTTTGACGAGCTCGTGAGAGAGCTCCGAGGCGCGATGCTCCCCGAGGACCAGCTCGAGGAGGAGCTGCGCGAGCGCGACGAGCCCCCGGGCGATCCGTTCGGGTGAAGCGAGCGCTCCTCGACACCTCGTTCGTGATCTCACTCGCGCGCGGAGAAGACCTCGCGCTCGAGGACCCGCCCGAGGAGGTCGCCATCTCCGCCGTGACGCTTTGCGGCCTGCACCACGGCGTGCTCGTCGCGACCGACGAGCAGCGTCCCGGCCGGCTCGCCACGCTGATCTTCGCCGAGCGACGATTCGCCGCTCTCCCTGTCGACTCGCGCATCGCGCCGCACTACGGCCGGCTGCTCGCCGACGCCAGGCGCCGCCGTGGAAAGAAGCTCCAAACGGCCGACGCTCTGATCGCCGCAACCGCAGCCGCCCACGGACTCCCGCTGATCACACGCGACCGCGACTTCGCAAAGCTCGACAGCATCGACGCGATCGTCGTCTGAGTCGACCGAAACCTCAACGCGGGTTCGTCGTTCGCAAACGTCGGGGAGCGAAAGACCAGCGGGAGCTGGCGGCATCGGCGGTCGCTAAGACGAGCGGGCGTGATCGAGCGGCTGCTCAGGCTCAGCGTTTGAGCGTGAACGACCTCGTCGCGCTCACCGTGCTCCCGCCGCTCGCCGCGAGCGCTCCCTTCGCGGTCAGGCCGAGTCGTGACGCGTGCAAGAGCAGGCCGCGCCCCTTTGCGGTCAGCTCGATCGTCAGCTTCGTCGCGCCGGCGGCCGGCGAGCTCACGCTTCCGCGCGCGGCGAGCACGGGCTTCGCGGCGGCGAGGTGAGCGCCCTTGGGCACGAGGTACCACGAGATCGTCAGCTTGCCGGCGCTCGGCGCGCTGAACGACAGCGAGTAGCCCTTGTGCTTGAGCAGTTGGGCGATCTTCGCGTTCCTGCCGCTCGGCGTGAGCAGGCGCCCGAGCAAGGAGCGCAGCTCTGCGACGCTCACGAACGCGCTTTTCGACGCGAGGGCGCCGAGCGCCGGTGCGGGCGGCGGCGGCACGACGGCGGGCGGCGACACGACGGCGGGCGGCGCCGCCTGAACGATCGCGGTCGGGGCAGACCCAACCGGTTCGCTCTCGCCGGCCGACCCGAACGCCCACTCCTTGACGCGGATCACGCTGCCGACGTCGTTCGACTGAAGCGCGTAGCTTTCGCCCGTCCCGACCACCAAGCAACTCACGCTGACGCTCGTCGCGCACCGAAGCCAATGGTCGAGAAAGCTCGTCGGCTGATTCGACCAAGAGGCGTGTACGACCGTCAGCGTCTGCCCGGCGACGGCGCTGCCGTTTAGCTCCGGCGACGTGCGCGCGAGTGGCACGGTCTCGACGAGCGCGGCGTCGATCCCGGACGTGCTCGCGCCTGCGGTGACGTCGATGAGCGTGGATCCGACAGCGCTTGGCTTGTCGTCGTAGAACTGCGGCGCGTAGCTGGTTTCGCCGGCTTCGAGCGGCAAGAACAGGACGTCGTAGGCGCCGCTCGCAAGGCCGACGATCGTGTAGGCGCCACTCGGCGCGGTCACGGCGCAGCCGACGGCTTCGATCGGTTCGTCGGAGGCACAGACGATCACTCCCGAGACCGGTGCGTTCGTCGCCGCCAACGTCACGGTCCCGGCGATCTCCCCGCCGGGCTGCAGCGCCGCGTCGATCCCCGTCACGGTGGCGCCGTTCGCAAGCGCGATCGGTTTGGCTTGCGAGAGCCTCGTCGCTTCTTTGTAGAACTGCGTCTGATAGTCGAGGCCGGTTCGCAACGGCGCGAAGAATTCGACGTCGTAGCTTCCCGCGGCGAGCCCGGCGAGCGCATATTCGCCGTTGGCGTTCGTCGTCGCGCATTCGAGTTCTTCCGGTTCGATTTCGCCCGGTTCGCGTAGGGGCTGGAACGGACAGACTTCGATTTCGGCGATCGGCTTGCTCGTCGCCGCCGACGTGACGACGCCTTCGATCCTCGCCGTGCCGTTCGGCGCCGCTGTGGCGATCGCCGGCGCGAGCGTCCGCGGGCCGGCGATCGCCGCGTGCGCGAGCTCGCGCCGCCTCGCGAGCGACAGCCGCGACGAGCCGCCCACGCCGGACGTGGTGGGCATGAAATTCCACACGGACTGCGCGCCCGGCGGCAGCGCTCCGTCCGCCTGCGAAGCGGGCGCGAGCACGGACAGGCACGTCGCGAGCACGATGCACGAAACGAGCAGCCGCAGCGCCGGGCATGCGCGGCCCGACCGCGAACCGACCGCTCGCTCGGCGCTTGCGCCACTCACAAGCAAGCTTCTCCAGGCGTGTCCCATCACGTCCCCTTGTCTCTCGCCTTCCGTGCGATCGCGGCGTCCCGCGGGCGAAGCAGGCTACAGCAACGCGCGCGATCCGCCCAGCGACCTATCTGACGAGATCGCACCCTCGGGACCCGGCGTGCGCGTTGCGTATCGTGCGCAGCCGAGAGTCGAGCGTGTCCGGTGGGTCCGGCCACGCGGCCAGACCCACCGTCAACGGTCGAACGTCGCTGTCAGCTCAGGAGATCCCGTCGGCTTTCATCGCGCTCTCGAGCAATCCGGCGTCTGCTTCCATCCCGTGTTCGTTGGGGTGCACGGAGAAGGCGTCGGATTCGGGAAGCACCGGTTCCACCCAGCGCGTGCTGAGCGACTTGCACGCGTCGTGGCCGATGCTCGGCGTGTACGTGTCGACGTACACGTCGCCGTTCGCGGCGGCCTCTTTCGCGAGCATCGCGTTGAGTTCCTTCTCGACGCCGTTCAGATACGCCGTGTCGCCGGTCGTCAGCGGCACGCTCGGCCAGCAGTTGCCCGACTGCGGCAGGATGTCGAGGTAGCCGACGACGAGCACCTTCGCCGACGGCGAGAGCACGTGGATCTGGTGCAGCGCGGCGCCGACGACAGGCCCGTCGGCGGCGATCTCTTCGGCGAGTTTGTTGCCGAACGTCGCTTTGCACGGCGTGCCGAACGGGAAGATCAGATCCTCGGCGCCGCACGTCGCGAGCGTGCCGATGAACAGGTTGTTGTCGTTGCCGCCGATGCCCACGCTGACGACTTCGGTCGAGGAGCCGAGCGCGTTGAACTGCGGCGGCTGGTCGGGGTACTGCGCGGTCGTGAAGTTGGCCGTCGTCGCACCGCCGCAGCTGACGTCGTGCAGCGCGAGCCCGAGCGCGGCCGCGGTCAGGTGCGGGTAGTTGCGCGCCGACTGTGTGCAGTCGAGCGGGGCGTCGGGCGCGGGCGGCAGGATCAGCGGACCGGACACGTACGAGTCGCCGAGCGCGACATACGACGGCGCCGCCTGCGAGAACGCCGGCAGCGCGAGCATCGCCGCGAGCGCGGCGCCGAAGCACGCGACCGTGCGGCCGATCTTCGGTCGATGGGATGAAGCACGTCGGAACATCACGGTTTGACACCTCCGGTTGTTGACTTCGGAATCGCGGTGCAACGCTTGTCGAGAGGTCTTGCGGACCTTTCCTCGAGCGGGCTTCCCGCGATCTCGGCGACCGTAACGCGACCTGGACAAAAGTCAACTACTTGGAAACAGCGCCCCCTCACGGGCGCCTTCGGAGCGACCGTTTCGGCGGCTCCGCCGGGGAGCGGCGTTCCGACCATCACGCGCACCTTCGCGCCGGCGCTGAATTTGATTTCGTAGGGCACGGGTTCGAGCGACGCTTGATCGATTTCCGTGATCGCCACGCTGTGGACGTTCCCCGAGAGCTTCAGCTGCGTGGGCTTCGATCGTCTTCCTTCCTCTTCGCCTTTGACGGTCTGTGTCGGAGGCGAGACGGCCGACGACCGCGTCTGCCCGGCGCCGATCGCCGTGACGATCAGCTGCAGCGTGTACCCGGCGTCCGCCGGGCCGGGCACGTAGCTCGCGCCGACCGCGCCGGCGATCGGCGTGCACTGCGCCGCCTTGCAGCGTTGCCACTGGTATTCGTAGCGAAGCGGTTCGGCGCCGGCCCACGTGCCGGCGGTTGCGCTCAGCTGTTGACCTTCGCGAGCTTCGCCCGTGATCCGCGGGCGTGTCGTGTTCTGCGGAGCGCCCGCTTCGCCGCCGACCGCCGCCGCGACGGATTCTTCGGCTTCTCCTCCTTCTTCTTCGGCTTCGCTCGCCGCCGGTCGTTCGAACACGCGGTCGACGATCCTGTCGGCGTCTTCGGAGCTCCATGTCAGATCGAGGGCTCCCGCGCTCGGCGTCAGCGTCAGTGGCGGTGGCGGTGGCGGGACTCCGCTCGCCAGCAGCGCGACGACGTGGCTGGTCGCCGCGGACACGCTGCTCGCCGGCCCCAGCCCCGCAACGGCGCTCGGCACGCGGCTGGCGGAGGTCCCGCCGTTGCCGAGCTGTCCGCGTTCGTTCTGCCCCCAGGCGTAGACCTCGTGTTCGATCAGCGCGACGCTGTATCTCTGACCGGCGGCGATCGCCTGCACGTGTCCCACGGGCAGCTGGATCGGCTGCGCGGTCTTCACACAGTGCAGTTCGGGATGATGGACCTGGCAGATCGCTTCGGCCGCGGGCCCGATTTGACCCAGCTCGCCATCTGCGTCGTCGCCCCATCCGACGACTTCTCCGCTCGTCAGCCGTGCCAGCGCGTGATCGTGACCAGCTGAGATTTCGGCGACGCCGGTCAACGCTCGCGTGCTGCTTCTCATCACCCGTCTGGGTGCTCGGAAGGTGGCGTGCGGACCCGTTTCGACGCCGGCCTGCCCGAGCTCTCCCTTCAGGTTGCTGCCCCATGAGACGACTTCGCCGTCTCTCAGCAGCGCATAGGTGGCCTGGCCGCCGGCGGAGATCGCGACGACTTCGCTCAGGGGCTGCTTCGTCGCGGTCACGACGGGCGCCGGCGTGGGACTGCACAGCTCGTTGCCGACTTCCGTGGGGCATTCGTACTGCGCGCAACCTGGAATGTTGCGCTTCTGGCATTTTTCCGGCCACGCGACGCCGAGTTGGCCGTTGGCGTTGTTGCCCCACGCCATCACCGTTCCATTTTCCAGCAGCGCGTAGTTGGACGGGCCGCCCGACGCGATCGCGACGACGTGCGTAAGGCCTTCGACCGTTTTCGGGACGCGCTGGTTCTGTCCGGTCGCGGCTTCGAACCCACCCCTGCCGTCACCCAGCTGGCCCGACTGGTTGCTCCCCCACGCCCGCACCGTGCCGTCGGACATCAGCGCGAGCGCATGCGTGTTGGCGGCGGCGATCGCCTTCACGCCGCTCAGCCCGCTGACCTGAACGTGGCTCTTGCCCAGTTCCCAGTTGGCTTTGTAGCCGTTGTCGCCGAGCTGTCCGTAGACGTTGCCGCCCCACGAGGCGACCGTGCCGTCGCTGAGGAGGGCGAGGTTGAAGCTGTCCGCGGCCGCGACCGACGTGATGTTCGTCAGGTCTTCGACGGGGATCGGGCTTTCTTCGCGCGTGCTCCTGAAGAACGCTCCCAGCTGGCCGTGCCAGTTTTCGCCCCAGGCGGCCGCCGCGCCGCCTTCGGCTTGCGCGCGAGCAGCGCTCGACGCCAGGACGGCCACCACGACGAGCGGCAGACAGCTGCAGACGAACCGCCTGCTTGGCGTGTTCTCCATCGGTCCTCCTTGTCTCCGAGCGCGTGGGCCGAGCCACCCGCGTCACGATCACCGAGCGCCCCCGATCCCGGAAAGGGGGTCGCCTGCTTATCGCGCGTCGCCAGCGCTGACTCGAACGCAGCGGCCCGTGCTAAACACGTGTTGAGAGATCGGCGGTGTGCGCCCCCGCCGGGTGGCGCACCCGGCGTCCCGTTCAACGGCCGCCGAACTTCAGATGCTCGCGCCGGCGCGCAACGCGCGCGTCACGTGCAGGCACGTCGAGCGGTCGTCGACGGCCACCGCGCGGCGAGCGGCGACGTCGACGAAGTAGGCGTGTCCGTACGGCGAGCCGAGCGCGCGGCCGTACCCGAAGTTCGTCGGATAGAACGCGCTCGTCGCGCATTCGAAGCTCGCGCCGCGGCCGGTCGGGATTCCGCCGACGCCGGTGAAGCCGTACGCGTGCACGAGCGCCGAGCTGAGATCCCACGGATAGGCGAACACGCCGATCCACGTGCGGACCTGGCGCGGATAGTCGAACGCGTACAGCGACACGGGCCGCGCGCGCGGATGCGGAAGCAGCGCTTTGATCGTCGCGAGCACGCGCCGCTGTTCGACGATCGCCTCGTTCCAGACGCGCGCGTCGCTCCGTGCGTGCCGCACGTATCCGCCGCCGAGCACGAGCGCGCCGAGAACGACGGCCGCGACGGGCGACAGCGGCCACGCCGCCAGCCGCCGTCCCCAGTCCGTCGGTCGCAGCAGCCGCCAGAGCAGCGCCGCGAACAGGACGCCGGTCGAGTACAGGAACAGGACGACGCCGACGCCGGCCATCCCGTTGACGCGGTTGCCGGTCCCGGCCGAACCGGGCGAGTAGTAGTCGATCGCCGGCAGGTACACGGCCCACGCGGCCGCCGCGACGATCGACCCGACCACGGCGATCGACAGCCAGCGCCTGAGCACCGGACGCACGGCGTCGCTCGCAGGCAGCCGCCACGCGGCGAGCGCCGCGGCGCCCAACACGAGCGCGATCGCGCCCAACACGAGCGGCTCGCCGAGCGAGCCGCTCGGCGTGGTCGCCGCGCTGATCACGTTCGCGCCCTGCTTGACGATCAGCCACGCATGGTGCGCGATGCTGCTCGTGGATTGCGTCGTCACGGGCGTCGCGCGATCGGCCGGCAGCCAGAGCTTCGCGGCGAGCAACGTACCGAGGATCACGACGACGTCGAGCGCCCAGCGCACGCGCGCCCGACGCAGCCCGACGCGCACGGCGTATGCGGCTCCGGCGAGGCAACCGAGGACCGCGAACACCTCGTAGCTGAGAATGCTCGCGACGAACAACAGCAGCGACGCCGCGTGCAGCGCGAGCGCGCGCCGGCCACGGCTCTCGAGCGCCTTGATCGCGAGGATCACGGCGAGCACGCCGATCGCGCACGCCAGCGTCGCCATGCTCATGATCGCCCACAGCCACTGGCTGTCGCTGAACGGGAACACGAGGATCAGCGCGCAGATCAGCAGCGAGTGCAGAAACGCCAAGCCGAGCATTCGCATCAGCGCGAAGATCGCCAGCAGCTCGAGCGTGAGCGTCGCGGCCGCGAGCGCCAGCTGCAGGCTCGCGTGAAACCCGAGCGTCGAGTCGACGAGCGCGTACCAAACGACCTCGCCCGGGCGCTTGGAGTAGAACGGCCACAGCGCGCCGATTGCGCTCTGGCCGTGCGCGCGGAACCGCACGATCCCAAGAACGCCCCAGTCGTCGTAGTAGAAGCCGCCGTGACGAACGTGCCCGCCGAACGCCACGAGCGCGATCACGCCGAGCACGAGCGCCGCGACGGCGAGCTCGCCGCCGCCGAGGCTGCGACGGCCGAGCAGCAGCCGCGCCAGGCGCCCGCCCGATCCCGTCAGCGCCGCACGTTCGGTGACCGGCCCGCTCGCCCGTCGGTCGGCGGCGACCCCGCTCACGGGCACGACCTGACAGTCCCGGACCGCGATCTCCTCGCCACCGCCATCGAGAGCCGACGCGGGGACTCGAACCCCGGACCCCTTCATTACGAGTGAAGTGCTCTACCAGCTGAGCTACGTCGGCAAGGCGCCTCGATCGTATCGCCCGTGGCCTGCGGTGGACGCCGCGCTCAGCGGATCGGGCACAGATCGACACCGTGAGCTACCCCTTGCCAATCGATGTCGGCTGTCAGAGCTGGAGCGTCCAGCCGTCGCGCCAGCGCTAGGCACGCCCGGTCGCCGAGTGAGAGCCCTGCATCGCGCGTCAGCGGTCGTAGGCGTGCCGCCTCGATTGCGTCAGCGGTCGTGAACGGCTCGACGGTGATCGCGCCATCTAGCAGTCCGCTTTGGGTGAGTTCAGCGGCGAGCTGCGCCGCGTCGCCTCCCCGATCGGCGACGCGGCTGAATACCTCGGCGAGATTGACGGTCGAGATGACCGCTCCGCTGGCGATTGCCTCGGCTGCAACCTCGGCGCCGGGCTCGTCGCGAAGGTGCGCGAGAAGCGCCGAGGCGTCGAGTACGGGCGTCAACTACTCGGTGTCCTCGCGCTCGGCTTCCGCGCGCCGCTCGGCGAGCAGTTCGTCAACCATCGACCCTCCGGGGAGCCGACGGAGCAGGCCGCGACTCTGCTCGGCCACGGCGCGATATGAGCGTAGTCGCAACGAGCCATCGTCCTCGGTGCTCAGCAGCATGTGAGTACCGGGTTTCAGGTCCAGCTCACGGCGCACTGTCGATGGCAGGACAACTCGCCCGCGCTCTCCGACGGTGATGCGCCTCTCAGTGTGGGCCATGTTGTGACTATACCACGAATGCGAAGCAGCCCACGCTACACACCCGCGACGGCCGCTCGATCGTCGCCGTCGAGCTCGGCGAGCGTCGCGATCAGCGACTCGCCGTGCTTCTCGCAGAACGCCGGGCCGATGCCGCGGATCTCGATCAGCTGCGCGACGCTGCGCGGTTGTGCACGCAGCACGTCCTCGAGCACGGCGTTCGCCGCGACCGTGTACGCAGGCTTGCCCTCGGCGCGCTCGTAGCGCCACGCGCGCAGCACCTCGAAGCGCCGCTCATCGACCGGCGGCCCCTCGTCGGCGCCCGCCGCCCCGCTCGCCGCTCCACGTCCCCCACTTGCGCCCGCGCCACGGCCACCGCGACGACGCGACGCAACCAACGGCGCGCTCAGCGCCGCCGCGAGCGCCGCGTCGGGGTCGCACACGTCGCAGCACCGCCCGCTCGGCCGCGCCGGCGAGTCATCGCCGAAGTGGTCGAGCAGTTGGCGACGCCGGCACGTCTCGCCGGCGGTCATGTAGCGCTCGATCGAGCGGTAGCTGTCCCAGCCGCGATTGCGCGACGCGCGGATCGCCTCAGCCGCCAAGCGCGGGCTGCCGCGCCCGGTCAGCAGCACATGCAGCCCTTCCGTGCCGGCCGGCTCGAGCTCGACCGCGCCGGCGCGCTCGGCGATCGACAGCAGCACGCGGTCGCGATCGCCGAGCTCCGCGTGGCCGACCGTCGCGATTTCGCCCTCGGCGGTTCGCGCGGCGCCTGCGCGCAGAAGCGCGACGTAGGACTTGACCTGCTCGACGCTCGTCTCGCGCTCCTTGATGAAGCGGATCAGCCGGCCGAGGTCCATCCGCGCGCCGAGCAGCAGCGCGCGTGCCTGGCGCCCGTCGCGACCGCCGCGTCCGGCCTCTTGGTAGTACGCCTCGAGGCTCGTCGGCAGCGCCCAGTGCGCGACGGTCCGCACGTCGGCCTTGTCGACGCCCATCCCGAACGCGTTCGTCGCGACGACGACCTCAGCGCGTCCATCCATGAACGCGTCCTGGCTTGCGCGGCGGTCCTCGGGGCTCATGCCGGCGTGATAGGAGACCGCCGCGAGCCCCTGCTCACGCAGCCGCGCGGCGACCGCGTCGGTGTCCTTGCGCGTGCCGCAGTACACGATCGCCGGCCGCGCGTCGGCGTCCGCGAGCACGTGCAGCAGCGCGTTCCACTTCCGCGACACCGCGCCCTTGCCTTCGACGCTGACGACGTCGAACACGAGGTTCGGGCGGTCAAAGCCCGAGCGGATCGAGACCGGGTCGCGCAGCTCCAGGCGCGCGGCGATCTCCCGCGCGACGCGCGGCGTCGCGGTCGCGGTCGCCGCCATCACCGCCGGACGGCCGCCCGCGCCGGCGCCGTCGAGCGAGGCGATCGCGTCGTGCAGGCGCAGGTAGTCGGGTCTGAAGTCATGTCCCCACTCGGCGACGCAATGCGCCTCGTCGACGACGAACAGCGCGACCTTGCGCCGCGCGAGCGCCGCGCGGAAGGCGCCCGAGGCGAACCGCTCGGGCGCCGCCAGCACGAGCCTCGTCTCACCGGTCTCGATCTCGCGCAGCGCCTGTGCGTTGTGGCCGTCCTCCATCCCCGACGCGAGCATCGTCGCGTCGACGCCCGCGTCCCGCAGGCGCCGCAGCTGGTCGGACATCAGCGCGATCAGCGGGCTGACGACGACGACGAGGCCGGCGTCGGTCAGCGCCGGCAGCTGGTAGCAGAGCGACTTGCCGCCGCCGGTCGGCATCACGACGAGGCTGTCGCGACCGTCGAGCGCCGCCTGGACGGCCTCGCGCTGGCCCGGCCGGAACGCGTCGAGGCCGAAGCGCGCGAGCAGCTCCTCGGGCGTTTGATCCATCTTCTAGACGGTACTCAGCGCTTCGGCGACGACTGGGCGCGCTCGCGCCACACCACGCGCGCGCCGCGCGCCGGGACGAGCGTGATCGCGCGCCGGCGGTTCCACTCGCCGCGACCCGCGCGCGGCAGGCTCGGCGCGAGCTCGGCGAGCATCGTGCGCAGCATCAGCTTCATCTCCAGCTGCGCGAACGACGCGCCGATGCAGCGGCGGATGCCACCGCCGAACGGGATCCACGCGAACGTGTCGGGCGCGCCGTCGAGGAAGCGCTCCGGCAGGAAGCGCTCCGGTTCGGCGTAGATGCGCGCGTTGCGGTTCGTCAGGTAGATCGACGGCGTCACGCGCGTGCCGACCGGCAGCGTGCGGCCGTCGACGTCGAGCTCGCGCGTGAGCATTCGCGCGACGATCGGCACGACCGGCCGCACGCGCAGCGTCTCGTTGACGACCGCCGTCATGTACGCATCGCCGGCGTCCGGCCCGGCGTCGATCTCGGCGAGCAGCCGCGCGAGCGCGTCGGGATGGCGCACGAGCCGCTCGATCGCCCACGCGACCGACGTCGCCGTCGTCTCGTGCCCGGCGAGCAGCAGCGTGACGAGCTCGTCGCGCAGCTCGGCGTCGGTCATCGCCTCGCCGTCGTCGTCGCGCGCCTGCATCAGCAGCGAGAGGATGTCCGTGCGCGAGGCGAGATCCGACTGCGAGCGGCGGCGCGCGAGCTCGTCGTAGATCGTCGCGTCGAGCCGATCGAGCGCGCGGCCGAACGCGCCCGTCGGGCGCTCCGCGCTCGGGCGGCGCAGCGCGAGCAGCAGCAGCCGCAGCGGATTGACCGGCGCGAGCAGGCCGCCGATCGCGCCGCGCATCGCCGCCATCCGCTCGGCTTCTTCGACGCCGAACACCGCGCGCAGGATCACCTCGAGCGTGATCGCGCGCGTGCGCGCGTGCAGGCGCATCGGCCGCCCGAGCGGCCAGCTCGCGATGTCGCGGCGCGTCTCCTGCACGATCGTCGCCTCGTACTCGCGCATCCGCTCGCCGTGGAACGGCGGCAGCAGCAGCTTGCGCTGGCGCATGTGCTCGGCGCCCGTCAGCACGATCACCGAGCTCGGCCCCATCACGGGGCCGACCGGCGAGCTGCCGGCGGCCGACGGCGCGACGTCGCCCGGCGCGGTGAAGACCGTCTTGACGGCCTCCGGGCCGCCGAGCATCACGAGCTTCATGCCGCTCGGCCAGAACGTCAGCGTGAACGACTCGCCGATCCTCCGCGCGCAGCGGTCCATCGCCCATGTCGGCGCGAGCGCCCACGCGAGCGTCTGCACGAACGGGTGCGCGCGCGGGCCCGGCGGCAGCGACGGCGCGCGCGGGTGCGGCGGCGGCGCAGCCTCAGCCTGCGCGAGTGAAGCGGTGGCGGCCATCGCTACAAGCTAGCGCGGCCGGCGCCGCGGCAGAGCGCCCGCCGCGACAGAGCGCCCGTCTACCGCGTGCGCAGCCGCCGCGAGCGCTGGACGCGTTCGACGCGCGCCTGATCGCGCAGCGCGTGCGCGAGCCGGTCGCTGACCTCGCGCACGTCCTCACCGGACAGGACCGGCCGGCTGCGCGAGAGGTGGCGGACGAGCATCCGCCCCGGCAGCACGCGCACGCCCTTGCGCCGCGCGAGCGGGCGGTCGACCCACGCGCGGCTGAACACGAGCAGCGGTTCGACGCGCATGCCGGTCGCGCGCTCGATCGCGTCGCGCTGCGCCTGCGCCTGCCGGATCGTCGCGCCGTGGACGCGGCCGACGCGCACGGGGCCGGGGTGGCTCTTCGTCTCGATCGTGAACACGCCGGGCGGCCCGATCAGCGTGTGGTCGATGTTTCCGCGCCCGAGGCTCGCGTCGTGGAAGACACGCCATTCGTCGGCCGGCAGCGCCTCGAGCAGGCCGCCGACGTGCTCCTCCGCGCTCGCGCCGCGATCGCGGCGGTCGACGAGCGGCAGCACGTAGCGCGAGATCACGAAGATGCTCGCCAGCAGCGCGACCTCGGAGCCGAGGAAGCGCACGTCGTGCAGGCCGAACGCGCGCCCGAGCGCGGCCGTCGCGACGGCGAGCACGCCGAGCGTGACGAGCGTGCGCAGGCGCAGGCGCATGACCGCCGCGCGTGCGTGCTGCCCCGCGGTGCGGCTCGTCACGTCGCCAACTACGTGCATCTCTCCGCCTCCTTGCCCGTCGCTCGCTGTTTCTCCACCATCCACCTCATCGGCCGAACTCGTGTCGATCCTGAGCGGATCGATTTCCCGGAAAAAGCGTGGAGCGCGCGAGCATCTCCTAAAGCACCGACGGGGCACAGTCGAAAGCCAGAGCAGAGCCGTCGAACCGCGCTTCGCCGGGCTCCTCGTGAGGAACGCTCGATGTCCGATCATCCGAACCACCGCCCAGATTCCGACAGATCGTCCGTCGCCGACGTCTGTTTGCTGCTGCGCGCGCACGCCGAGTCGCGTTGGCTGAGCAACCAGCTCGCGCCCGTCCTGCGCGAGATCGAGCTGCGCGAGGCGATCTCCGACGAGCAGCTCGCGACCGCCCTCGCATACCTCGAGGTGCTGTGGATCGAGGCTTGCTCGCGCGCGAGGGAGACGGAGTCGGCGCGCGTCGAGCTCGACGCGCTCGGGTCGGCCGATCGTGGGATGTACGACAAGGCGCAGCGCTACCACGCCGCCGTGCGCCGCCTGCGCGAGGGCGTCGAACGGCGCGTCGCGCGGCTGCTCGCCGTGCCGAGCGCGGCCGAGCCGCCGCGCGCGCTCGCCGACGGCTCGCCGTGCCGCCGCGCGCGCCGCCGCCCGCTGCCGCGCCGTCCGACGCGCCCCTGATCCGGCGCCCGGCGGGCTCGCGAGCCGATCGCATACGCTGCGCGCGTGCCGCCGCGCTTCGACCTGCAGTCGCACTCGACCGCGTCCGACGGCTCGCTGCCGCCGGCGGAGGTCGTCAAGCGCGCCGCCGACGCCGGCGTCGAGTTGCTCGCGCTGTCCGACCACGACACGATCGGCGGCGTCGCCGAGGCGCTCGACGCCGGCGCGCGGCTCGGCGTGAAGATCGTGCCGGCGGTCGAGATCTCGGCCGTCGACGACGGCGAGGGCGGGCGTGGGGATCATGTCACGCGCGAACTGCACATCCTCGGCTACGACGTCGACCACACGGGACCGCCGCTGACCGACGCGCTCGTCGACTTCCTCGCCGATCGCGAGCAGCGCACGCTGCGGATGCGCGACGCGCTGCGCGAGGTCGGCTTCGAGCTCGCCGAAGCGACGCTCGAACAGCGGATCGCCGACGGCAAGCCGATCGGCCGGCCGCACCTCGCCGAAGCCGTGCTGAGCGCGCCGGCCAACGCGCAGCGCCTGCACGACGAGCGGATCGACGACGTCGGCTCGCTGATCCGCGGCTACCTGATCGAGGGCAAGCCGGCGTTCCGCCTGCGCCAGACGCCGACCGTCGCGCAGGCGATCGACGCGATCCACGACGCACACGGCGTCGCGATCTGGGCGCACCCGTTCTGGGACATCGACGCCGACGAGGACGTGCTGGCGAGCATCGACCGCTTCCGCGCGCTCAAGATCGACGGCGTCGAGGCGTTCTACATCACGCACGACGAGCGCCAGACGCGCCTGCTCGCGGCGCGCTGCGCCGAGCTCGGCCTGCTGAGCACCGGCTCGGCCGACTACCACGGACCCGACAACCGCCTGTTCTCGCGATTCCTCGCGTTCGAGACGTACGACCTGCAGCCGAATCTCGGTCCTATCGGCTGAGCGTCGCGACGAGGCGGTACGCGAGCGCTTCGAGCGCGAGCTCCTCGGAGACGTTCAGCGCGAGGCGCAGGCGCGTGTCCTGCACGAGCTCGATCGCGCCGCGCAGCGCGGCGCCGTCGCGCTCGCGCGCGTCCGCTTCGAGCTCGGCGCGCCGGTCGACGGCATGCACGAGCTCGCCGGCGCCCTCGCACAGGCACAGCACGTCGCGCAGCCACAGCTCGACGAGCCGCAGCGAAACGTCGAGCGCTTCGGTGCGCGCGCGCCGCTCGAGGCGCCGGCGCGCCTCCGCGCCCTCGCGCTCGAGCCGTTTGCGCTCTTTCGCCGGCGCCAGCTCGAGCTCGTCGGCGAGCGCGCGCTGCGCGCGCTCGCCGGCGCCGCTCGCGGCGTCCTTCGCGGCGTCGAGCAGCGCCGCCCACGGCCGCTCGCCGACGGCGCCCGCGAGCGCGGCCCGCGCGAAGCGCTCGGCGCTCGCGCGCAGCGCGACGCCGTCCTCGCTCGCGAGCTGCGCCGCCATTCGCGCGTCGCCGAGCGCCAGGCGCGCGCACGCCTGCGCGCGCCGCGGCTCGACGTCGGGCAGGCGCGCGGCGAGCCGATCGGCGGCGAGCGGGTCGAAGCGCACCGGCTGGCAGCGCGAGACGATCGTCGCGAGCACGTCCTCGCGGCGGTCGGTCAGCAGCAGCACGTGGACATAGTCGGGCGGTTCCTCGAGCGTCTTCAGCAGCCGGTTCGCCGCCTGATCGTTGAGCCGCTCGACGCCGTCGATCACGAACACGCGCCGCGCCGACTCGAACGGCGTGCGCGTCGCCGCGGCGACGACCGGCTGCTCGATGTCCGACACGAGCATCTCGGCGGCGCCTGAGCGCGTGACCCACGTCAGGTCCGGGTGCGAGCCGCGCGCGATCCGCTCGCGCACGCTCGCGACCTCACCGGCGTCGTGCGCGAGCAGCGCCGCCGCGAACGCTCGCGCGACGGTCCGCTTGCCGGCGCCGGGCGGCCCGTGGAACAGATACGCGTGCGACGCGTGCCCGCCGGCGCGCAGCGCCGGCGCGAGCACGGCGCGCGCATGCGGATGCGCATCGACGCCCGGCAGCTCGAAGTCGGTGTCGGCGTCGGCCACGGCGCCCATCGTATGACCCCGAGCCGCTACCGTCCGCGCGTGGCGCGCGGCAGGCTGATCACGATCGAGGGGCTCGACGGCGCCGGCAAGTCGACGCTCGCGCGCGCCCTGCGCGACGCGCTCGCCGCGGACGGCCGCCGCGTCGAGCTGCTGCGCGAGCCCGGCGGCGTCGAGGTCTCCGAGCGGATTCGCGCGATCGTCAAGGACCCGGCGCTGAGCGTCGCGCCGCGCGCCGAGGCGCTGCTGTACGCGGCCGCGCGCGCGCAACTCGTCGACGAGCGGATCGCGCCGCTGCTGGACTCCGGCGTGGACGTGCTGCTCGACCGCTACGTCGACTCCTCGCTCGCCTACCAAGGCGCCGCGCGCGGGCTCGGTGTCGAGCGCGTGCGCGAGATCAACCGCTTCGCGACCGGCGCGCTCGAACCCGACCGTACGCTGCTGCTGCGGATCGCACCGGCCGACGGCCGCGCGCGACAGGCCGGGCGCGGCGAGCCGCGCGACCGGCTCGAGCGCGAGGACGCGGCGTTCTTCGAGCGGATCGCCGTCGCCTACGACGAGCTCGCCGCCGCCGAGCCGCAGCGAATCCGCGTGCTCGACGCGTGCGCGACTCCGGCGCGCGTGCTGTTCGACGCGCTCGAGCAGCTCGCCGACCTGCGCTGAGCGGTGAAATCATCCGCTCGCCGCGTGCTTGGCTCGCGCGCCGGCGACCCCGCGGCTTCGCTTGCGTCGGTCCGTCGCGAGAGCTGCGACTAGCATTGATGCGACGATGACCTCTTCGAGTCGACGCATCCCCGCTCGCGCGAGCGCGCTCGCGCTCGCCGGGCTCGCGCTCGCCGGGCCTGCCGTCAGCGCCGGCGCGACGAGCGCGCCGCAGAGCGCGCGAACGACGAGCGCGTCGAGCCTGTCCGAACTCCTGCGGAGGGTGAGAGGGCTGAATCGGGCGAAAGCCCACAGCTCCCCGGCCGCCCCGTCCGCCCCCGGCGCGCCGGGGGCGACGACGCCGACGACGACGTTCGTTCCGTCCGGAGGCGCGAGCGCGCCGACCGTCACGACGAGCCCGCCGGTCACGAGCCAGACGGCCACGAGCCCGCCCGCCGCGCGGACGGCCGCCCCGGGTCAGACCGCGCCGGGCCAGGTCGCCGCGCCGGCTGTGACGACGAGGACGAGCGAGCCGAAGGCGGCCAAGGGCGACCGCCGGCTGTCGACCGGCGCGATCGTGATCGCGGCGCTCGCGGCGCTGCTCGTGCTGGCGTGCATCGGGTGGGCGCTCGCACGCAACCGCGCGTTCGAGCCGCGCGCGCTGCTCGCGCTGCGCCACGCCTCCGCCGAGGCCGGCTTCCGCGCCTCCGCGACGTGGTCGGAACTCGCCGACTGGGCGCGGCTCGGGCGCTGAGCGCCGGTCGATTTTCGCCCGCTCGCAGCGCAGAGTTTCGCTCGCCGCCGGCCCGATCCCGCGAGCGCTCGTCCGGTACGCGCGAAGGGGCGGGGAAGGCGCGCGTCAGCGATTCGCCGGACCACCCCCTGGAAGCTGAAAAGGCCCCCTGTCGCTTAGCGCTCGGGTTTGACGTCAGCGGCGCGCTCTAGGTTTGTCCTACGCTCGAAGAGGTCGGCACGGTTGCCGACCAGGACAGACAAGGAGGTCTGCGATGGCTGCCGTGCTGCGAAGCACCCTGCGCCCTCAGTGCCCACGAGAAGGGCACGAGAACAGCCGTGTGTGGCTGAACGGCCATCGAGGCCCGGAAGGCCACAGGCGCCCCCGCTGGCAGTGCCGCCCGACGAACGGCGACAAGCCGCACGAGTTCTCAGAGCCCCTGCCCCGGCAGATGACCCATGACGGCTTCTGCGACGAGTGCGAGCGCGACTACGCGCCCAACGAGGGGCCGCAGGGCGCTCGTCACTACCTCTACTCGATCAGGGAGGTGGCGAAAGCGCTCAAGCTCGTGGGCGATGGGGGCACGTACCGGGGAGCAGCGCACGCCGCGCGCCAGCACGCCCGGAGGGGCCGGCAAGTCTCGAAGCGGGAAGTCCTCTACTCCGAACACGCGCAGCTCGTCTCAGACTGGATAGAGACCTTCGCCCCCGTGGTCTATGAGCCCTACCGGGACTTCTCCTGGCCGGAGACGGGCTCAGTCATCTTCGATGAAGTGCCGTTCCGCGTCAGCACCGGCATCCCCGGAGTGCGGGCGGGCATCCCCGGCGGGAAGCGCACCTTCTCGATCCTCGCCGCGATGGGCTGGGACAAGGAGCGCGAGGTCATCCGTCTCTACAAGCTCGAAGCCCACCCCGAGCGCGCGAACATGGGGCCGGCGTGGGCGACCTTCATGCGGAGCTTGAGCGGGGAACCCAAGAGGATCGTCTGCGACCGCGGCAAAGCCCTTGTCAAAACCACGGGGACAGTCTTTCCCAACGCTGAGCTTCACTACTGCGAGTACCACCTGAAGGAGCGCGCCTATGTGCAGCTCCGCAACCTCGGCATCGCGGTGGCCGGGACTCCCGCCTATGACGCCGTCGAGCGCGCCTTCACGAACCCCAAGCGCTTCAATGAGATGAAGGAGGCGTGGCTTGCGATCACGAACCCGACCCAGCGCAAGAAGCTCTCAAGCTACCTGCGGCACATCGAGTCGATAGTGATGCCACAGATCGAGCGGCGCTCCTCTTGGCCGAGCAAAGCCAACCCCTACGGGACCGGGGCGCTGGAGCAACACCTGTCCTGGCTGCGGACGCAGATCGACTACAGGGTCGGGCAATTCACCAATCGCCCTCGCCTCAACCGACTGTTGATGCTGATGACCTTGCGGCTCAACGGCTTCGATGATG
>Ga0210386_10000637_pt1 | contig 32295 bp, 21 predicted proteins | sample IncBWH32OmetaG_FD_160091 | JGI IMG/M metagenome (GOLD analysis project Ga0210386, IMG submission 160091) | Forest soil microbial communities from Barre Woods Harvard Forest LTER site, Petersham, Massachusetts, United States - Inc-BW-H-32-O ...
TTTCAGGATCGGCTATATGGCCGCTATGGATTCGTGGATGCTTACAATCCGGAGCTGAAGTGGTTCGATACAGACGTCGTCGGCATCGACCTGGGCATCACGGTTCTCAGCGCGGAGAATCTGATAAGCGGAGATGTATGGCGCTGGTTCATGAGCAACGAGGCGGTCCCGCATGCGATGGATTTGGCGGGATTCAGCGCGCCGCCGACAGAAGCGCCCGCGGCCCCAACGAAGAAGCCTTTGGGCAAAGCGAAGCGATCCGTGGCCAAACGGACGATACAGAAGTCGACGCAGTAAGAAAATCGGTATTTGAGTGCACTGTCCCTAATTTAAATTTAGGCGGCGGCGAGGTCGGATTCGGGGAAGACTTCGACCAGCGTGGGCATACGTTCCTGCAGCAGAAACTCGGTCGACTGAATCAGCGGATCCAGATGGAAGCGCTCCTGCATGCGATTGCCGAGCAGGGCATTGTCGATGGCCGCCAGTCCCATGCCCTGGTGATGGGCCATGAAGCAGCGAATGAATTCGGGCGCGTGGACGCCAGAGTAGTCGATCGCTTCGAAGAAGCCATGGCGCGCTAAACAACCTTGCGCTGCTAGAGACCGCAGGTTGGCGGTGCTCCTCGAAGGGTCGACCATCAGCGCAAGCATACTTGCATACGGCGCGACAACGAGCTGCCCGGTGCGGTCCGATCGCGCGCTCAGCGCCGGAACTCCAAAAGCATGGTACTGATACTGCAATCGGCTGTCGCGGAGGGAATGAGCTGATTCGGAAATACCCCACGGTACTTTGCGCTCCTGGGCATAAGCCTGCTGGATCTCGACAGCACCGCGCATGCCATGATCCAGCAGAGTATTGCTGTAGTTCCGCATATGGAGAACCGGCATCAGGTATTCGAACATGGTGCCGCTCCAGGAGATCAACGACCTCCGATTGCAATAGCCCGTAAGCTTACGGCCCAGCCGGAACCAGGTGTCGCGGGGGATATCGCCTTTCGCAATCGCAAGGAAAACAGCGGTTCGTGCTTCCGACGCCAGCAGATCATAGCAGGCCTCGTCCGGTCGGGCATTATCGATGTCGTAGCCGATCCGCAAAAGCTTGCGCCGCGGCTCAAAGAGAAAACGAAAATCCATTTCTTCGAAGAAGCGCGACGCGTCCCTGGCAACCCCTTCGAATTGCTGCATCAGTTCGCTTGCGTAAGCGCGAGCGGCGGGCAAGCGGCGGAATAGCTCTTCCAACGCCACTTGCAGCGCGGGGTAAAGCGGATCAGCGCTTCCCAATCGCTCAATCAGCCGGTCGCGAATACGATCATAAGCGGCCGGCATTTCAGAAAGCGCCGGCACGACGCTGAGTTCGTTAAAAAGGGGCGCCAGGCTGGCATCCCGCAGGTTGACGCGGAGCTCCGGCTCAAAAGGCGGCTGGAGCCAAGGCGCCAGGCGATACAACTCGCCGATGGCAGCGCCAATGCGTTCGGACAATAACGACTCCCAATATCTCAGCTCCGCCGATTTGGCGCGGTCGCCTTGATTCTCGAGCCGCGTATGAGTGGGGATGAGCCCCTCCCGAATGCGCTGCACAATATCGTTAGCCTCTGTAAGAACGGACTCCCAATAGAAAAGGTCCGCTGGCTCGCAATCGAGGTGGCGCAGCAGGCTGGCTAGCAAGCGCATAACAGATATTGTTCGCGCATTATAGGGGAGTTCTTCCCGAATCCGAAACGCGTGATCACGCAAGCCCGCCAGCAGATCCACTCCCACAATGGGCCGCCTCAGCAACGAGTGGCAGCCTTGGCGGATCGCGGTAAGCGAGGCCGCAAGATTACCGCTGTCCACCGAGGACACGTAGTGCGGGGCAGGCGGAAGCAGCGTCTTCGTCTCGTACCAGTTCAAGAAGTGCCCGCGATAACGCGGCATCTCTTCCATGGTGGCGAAAATCCTCTGGAGCGAGAGCGAAAGTTCTCCACTGGTCACATAACCAAAGTCATGCGCGGCCAGGTGCGCCGTCACCAGCAACCCGAGGTTGGTCGGGGAAATGCGATCCGTAACGAGCGGCGGATCATTCTGCGTATTATCCGGAACCAGGTAGTGGGTCTCCGGACCCGAATTGTCCGCGAAGAATCGCCAGGTCCGCAGCGCGACATCCCGCAGGAACGCGCGATCGTGTTCGGCCAGGGCATCCGGCGCCGGCAGCGGTTCGTTCAGCCAAGCTACCATGACGGGCGCTACAATCCAAAGCGCGCATACTAGTGCGATCACGATATGAACCTGTGGAAGCGCGAATAAGAATACAACCCAGATCGCCGACGAAAGGTAGAGATATTGTTCCACCATGCCCATCTTCACGCCCGACGCAACTTCCGATTGCGCCATGGTTTCCCATTCGAGCAGATGATGTTTGGTGATAAAGCGGCGGATCAGGGTGCGGATAATCGCGTCGGCCATTACAAAAGCCTGATGCGGGATGAATATCAGATTGGTAACAGTGTTACCGTGGCTGGCCAGGAATCGCGCTCCAAGATTGCGCGCGAAGGCAGACCAGAAGCGACGCTCCGGCGTCTGAACCGCCGACAGCAAAATGTCGATATAGGCGGGCAGTTGCAGAAGCGCACAGATCGCCAGCGTCCACAGGACGGGGTGCGCGAGCAACAGCCAGCCCGCCACGAGCAGACAGACTACCGAGATCTCAAACAGGCTGCGCCGCAGGTTGTCGAATAGCTTCCAGCGCGATAACGACGAGAGCGGATTCGCCACCCGCCCTTCGGGTCCAGGCACGCGCCGGAACAGCCAGGGCAGAAGCTGCCAATCGCCGCGCACCCAGCGGTGCTTGCGTTTTGAGAACGCTTGATAGGAGGCAGGATAGTCTTCCACCAACTCCGCGCTGGTGAGCAGCCCGGTGCGCGCGTGCTCTCCTTCGATCAAGTCATGACTGAGAATGTTGTTATCCGGAAATCGTTCGCCTACCGCGGCGTCAAACGCGCGCAGGTTGTAGATGCCCTTGCCGGTGAAGCTCGCTTGTCCATGGAGATCTTGATAGACATCCGATACAGACGTGGAATAAGGATCGAAACCAGCCTCCCCGCTGAAAATCTGCGCCAGGCGTGAACGTCCGGCCGACTCCATGCTGACCGACACTCGCGGCCGAATCAACCCATACCCTTCGCGTACCATTTTCGTCTTAGGGTCAATCACAGGCTGATTGAGCGGATGAGCCGCGGCGCCGATCATCTTCGCGGCACTGTCGCGAGGAAGCTGTGTATCCGTATCGAGCGTGATGACGAAGCGAATCCCCCGCAGACGGGACAGGTCGCCCGTCACGGTGTCAAAGCGATTCGCGCCGCCAACTAAGAGCTGGTTCAAGTCATTCAGCTTGCCGCGTTTTCTCTCGTAGCCCATCCACTTCGACTCACAAGCATTCCAGCGGCGGGCGCGATGGAAGAGATAGAACGGGCCCGTCTGGCCGGTACCGTACTGCGCGTTCAGGCGGCGGATGCCGTCCACGCACAAGTTGAGCACTGAGTCATTTCCGGTCTCCCGAAGATCTGCGTCAGTAAAGTCGGTGAGCAGCGCGAAAGACAGGTTGGGCGCGCGATTGGCGAGGTAGCGGATTTCCAGGTCCTCGAGAAGTTTGGCCACATTTTTTGCCGAAATAAGCAGCGTCGGCACTACGACCAGGGTCTGGCAGTCGTCCGGCACGCCGTCCGAGAAGTCCATGCTAGGCAATTCTCGCGGCTGCAGGAGACGGCTCACCAAGGTGTTGACCAACTCGAGCGAGGCCTGGCTCGCCGGTATAAGAAGCAACGCGATCATCCAGAAAGCGAGCGGCCCAGTCAGCCGCTCCAGCCCGAACACGATAAGCGCCGTCAGCACCAGAACGCTCCCGGCGTATGACACGCTAGGCCACCTCTCCAGGAGCGCGCGAATCGACCAGGATCGCCTGCATCCGATTCGCCGCCGGAAGTCCTTCAGACCCGCTCCAATGAGGTAGTAACCAACGTGCGCTTTGCGAGGGTCCGGGTCGTTCGCGAGCAGCGCTTCCTCGGCGCACTCCCGAGCGGCTTGGGCCACCTGCTCCTCAGAGCGGCCAGATCGAAGCGCCAGCCTCTCTAACTCGTGCCGATACCGGTCGCGCGTCGCAAAATCCATCCGCGAATAAACTCTCGCTGCATCCTGTCGCAAAACTTTCTCGGCTGCCGAGACGGACTCCACGAAATCGCGCCACGATAGGTTCTCCAACGCTCTCAGGCTGCCGATCGTGTCCGAGACAACCGGCTCCTGATCGAGCGCACCACACAGGCGCTGGATGATGGCCAGCTTCACCATCGATCCAAAGGCCCACAGCTCAGCGAAGCTAAGAGTGCTTTCGGCCTGCAAAACCTGGGCGAAATTACCGATCGTTCGCGAGTCGATCACGCCCGTCGCACCAGCCACCAAATCGGCCGCCAGCCGATGGATCCGCAATTCCCCGCTAAACGGTCCTTGATTCAATTTTGAAAGCTTGCGCAGGTACGAGGACGGCAAAAAGTGGCGTATTTCGCGAATCTGAAACTGCACAAATGCGTGGTTGTCCAAGATACAAACGTCTGCGGGAGAACGTTGCCCTTTTTCAGAATGCAAACCGTGGACGTGCGCGCGCAATTGCCTGGCGTATTCGTTGAGCCGCGCTCGCACGCTCCGGGGACCAGTCAGCGGCGGAAACGTCACGCCCGGATTCGATTCGATTGCGATACTTGGACTGCTCATCGGTAGTTCGCTGCCTGTAGTTCAAAAAGCTTGGCGTATTCACCGCCGGTTGCCACAAGTTCATCGTGGGTGCCCTGTTCGCGAATCCGGCCGTCCTCCAGCACCACAATGCGATGCGATTTGCGCACGGTGGAGAAGCGATGGGAGATCAGAATCGCCATTTTGCCTCGGGCCAGATCGGCAAAACGGGCAAACACCTCGGATTCTGAGACCGCATCCAGCGCAGCGGTCGGCTCATCCAGAATCAAGACCTGAGCGTTGCGGAGATAAGCGCGCGCCAGCGCGAATTTTTGCCACTCACCGCCCGACAGATCTACGCCGCCCTCGAAGCGGCGCCCCAACATCTGATCGAGTCCGACCGGGAAGCGCGCCAGCAAACGATCGGCGCGGCTCTTGCGGGCCGCATTCCAAAGCGCATCGTCGTGACTCGCTTGCGCGATGCGTCCGACTCCGATGTTGAGACGCGCCGGCAGATCGTAACGCACGAAATCCTGGAAAATGACCCCGATTTCCTTATGCAGGGCTTCCACGCTGTAATCGCGCAGGTCGACGCCATCCAGCAGAATCACGCCCGCGGTCGGATCGTACAAGCGAGCCAGCAGCTTCACCAATGTCGTTTTACCTTGGCCGTTCTCGCCAACCAGCGCGATGTGTTCGCCCGGTGACATGCGGAAATTCAGCCTCTTCAGCACCTCGCGATCGGACCCCGGATAATGGAAGCACACCTCGCGAAACTCGAACCCGTCCCGGATTTGACGAGGCGCCAGTATGGCATTCGGCTTCGAGCAGATCCCTGGCCGGACAGACAGAAAGCTCACCAGGTCGGACAAAAATAGCGCTTGGTCCGCGATACTCGAGAACAGTGAGAAAACACCCTGCAATTGGGCGGCTGCTCCCGCGATTGCCCCGGTAAGGAAGGCCAGAGTGCCGATATCGATCTTGCCCAACAGGGCTTGCCACACCAGGTATGCGTAACTGCTGTAGTAACCGACCGATCCCACAATCGCGAGCGCGGAGCCCCACCACAAGCGACGCCGCGTTAATTGCCGATTCTTTTGAATGATTCCGTCGGTGAGAACAGCATAGCGGTCGTGAAGATAACCGCCCAGCGAGAACAACTTCACTTCCTTGGCGCTCTCTTTGCTGCTGCCGAGAATTCGAAGGTAATCCAGTTCGCGGCGGATGGGTGTCAAGCTATGAGCCAGAGAGTAGCCCACAAAAGCGAAGTGACTCTCGCCCGCGAAGGCCGGTACAACGCAAAGAACCAGCAGAAGAAAGAGCCATGGCGAATAGACAATTACGCCTACCGATAGGGATATCAGCGTAATGGACTGGAGCACCAGCCGGCCCATGGAGTTGAGCATTCCGATGCGATCGGTTGCGTTCATACGGGCGCGCTCCAGCTTGTCGTGGAACACGGGATCTTCGAAGGACGCCAGATCCAGGGTCGCGGCATGATTCATGACTCGCAGGCTGACTTCGCGCGTGAACTCGTCCGCCAGACGGGCGTCAGTGTAGTCTATGGCCCGGCCGAGAAGGTTGTTGAGGGCCGCCAGCAGGAACTCGGCAGCCAGAAGGATCCAGATCTCCTGGGGCAGCGGACCGGGATGCTTTATTTGAGCAACGACCAGATTGATAATCGATTTCGAAACGGCCAGCACTGCCAGGGGAATCAACGCGCTCGCCAAACGCAAAGCGAGCCCACCCGCAACCACGCGCGGCGCCGCGTCCCAAACGAGCCTCAAGACTGGAGGAATATTTCGCAACGCCGCGAGGCGTTCCCGCCAGGAGGCTTGCTGCAATGACACAAATGAAGACATCGAGGACGCGTCCTTAGCTTAAAGCACCGCCAGCTCGTCTCAGCCGAGGCTGGTTCGTCTCAAGGGAGGAGTAATAGCAAATGGAGTACCGCATTGAAATGGACGTGTACGATACCTTACGCAGGTACGCAACATTTTGAAAATGCTGCCATTCCCGCGAGCGATGGGTATCTGTCACCTGAGCGGTCTACAAGGTGACGGTGCAAATTATTCAGTACGCTAGTACTTGCTTCCCCCGATGGTAGGATGTTAGACCCGGTGGTTACACCAGGGTTGCCCCCCAGGGTTAGGTGATCTAACCTGCTATCCAACGGGGCTGAATCCACCCCAGCGAAACTCCGGTCATCAGCAGCCCAAGCACCAATACGACTGCGGCCGACGCCACCGGCATCCAGCGGAAGAAGGGATTTGCGCCGGTCTTTTCCGGCAACAGGTTCTTGGCGTAGATCACCAGGACGCCGATGCCCATCAGCACGATCGCAAGCCCCAGGCTGAATGAGACTAGCAACACCAAGCCGAGACCGACTCGACGTAGAGCAATCGCGCTGAGCAGCAACACAAGAGCAGACTCGCACGGCACCAAGCCGCCACTTGCGCCCAAAGCGACCAGCCCCGACCAGGAAACTTCGTCGGGCACGTGCGAATGGCCATGCGGCGCGTGCTCATGCGTATGCTGGTGCGAATGATCCCCGTGCGAATGATCCCCGTGCGTATGATTATCGTGGTGATCGTGGTCGTGACCATGATGTTGATGATGATCGTGTTGATGCTGATCGTGGGAGTGGCTATGCCCGTGCTCATGTTCGTGCGAATGCGCATGTTCCGCCCCGCGCAAGCGTTTGTACAGCATCCAGCCGCCGATCGCGACGATCGACAGTCCCGAGATTGCGCCTAGAACGCGAGTGATGTTTTCAGGCACCACGTACTGAAACAGGAACAGGGTCGCCATGCCCAACAGGAACACGCTCACCGTGTGCGTGAACGTGACCATCGCGCCCAGGAACGCCGCATGCTTGAGCGTGCCGCGCGATCCCACCAGGTAGGCCGCGACAATCGTTTTGCCATGGCCGGGCGTGAGCGCATGAGCGGCTCCCAATACGAAAGCGATGCCGATCGCCGCCGCGACCATCCAGGGCGTGATCTCCGGCTGATGTAAGAGCCGCGCCAACGCATCCGGCTGAGGCACCGTTCCAGCCTGCAGCCACGCAAAAAGTCCGGTCATGCTTACCCGCATTCTACCGGAAACAGGTTCCCCCGGTTGAGGAGCCAGTGCGGATCGAGCCGCCGCTTGACTTCCTTCATGGTTTCAATTTGAGCAGGCGTATACTGGAGCGCCAGTAGATGCGCCTTGCGCTTGCCCAGGCCGTGTTCAGCCGAGACGGTGCCGCCCAGTTCCACTGCGTGCCGCGCGAATTCCAGCATCAGGTCCTGGCCGGCTTTGAATTCGGGTTCAGACTTCGGCAGGATGTTGACGTGCACGTGCGCGTCGCCGATGTGACCGAAGATGACGTAATCGAGCGCAAGCTCCCGCAAACAGCGGTGGTAATGCGCGAGCATCTCGAGATTGCGATCCAGCGGCACGGCATAATCCGAATTGACCTTTAGATAACCGCGCCGTCGCACCGTATCGTTGACGATCTCCGGCAGCGCGTGACGGAATCGCCGGAACCGCTCGCGATCCTGATCGCTGGCGGCGAACCAACTGTCTTCGGGCGCGTGCTCCGCCCAGAAATCGATGTCGCCGTTTTCCTGTTCGATTAGCAGCGCCGCGGCGGCACCCGGCGGAATCTCCGCATAGCGCCCGCGAAGCAGCGCCAGCGAGTTGCTGTCGAAGTATTCGATCATGCGGAGCCCGGGAATCGCTCGCCAGGCTTCGACTACATCGACAGCAGCGCTATCGCTTGGAAAAAACACGACTCCCGCCAGGATGTCCGCCGGCTCGGGGAGCAGCTGCAGCTGCGCTTCGGTGACGATACCCAGCGTTCCCTCGCTTCCCGTGAACAGATCGATCCAATCCATTTCCGGAGACAGCGCGTAACCCGCCGTATTCTTGGTCGTGTTCGGCAACGGTATGTGCGCCACCGGAAAATCGACTTTGTCGCCGCGCGCTAAAGTAAGAACCCGCCCGTCGGCCAAAACCACTCGCAGTCCCAGCACGTGCCGGCGCGTGCTTCCGTAGCGAAAACTGCGCGAGCCTGAGGCATTGGTCGCGATGTTACCGCCGATACTGGCCGTCCGCTCTGTCGGGTCGGGCGCGTAGAATTGCCGGGTGTGACGCGCCGCTGTCTGCACGGCTTCGAGCGAAGCTCCCGCCCCAACGATGGCTCGGCCCTTTTCGATTTCCAGCCGCTGAAATTTTTCCAGCGACACCACCCAGCCGCCCTGCGCGACGCTCCCGCCCGTCAGTCCAGTTCGTCCGCCGGAAATGGTCATGGGAATCGATTCGCGGGCGGCCTCGCGAACAATTTCAATCAGCTCCGGCTCACCGGCCGGAACCAATACCTTATCAGCCTGCCCGCAGAAGCTCGAGGCGTCAACTAAATACGAATCCATTCACACTTCGAGAATCACCGGCATGATCAGCGGCCGGCGAGACGTTTGTTTGTTGAGAAACCGCTTCAAGTCCGCCCGGATCTTTTCCTGCATCACACCCCAATCGGTGCGCTCCTCTTCACTCGACGATTCGAGCGTCCGCGCCACGACTTGCCGGGCTTGTTGTAAGAGATCCGAGCCGTCTTCAAACGACATGAAGCCGCGGCTGACGATCTCAGGCAGCGTTTCGTTCTTCCCGGAATGCTTGTTGATGGCGATGATCGGCAGCACGAAGCCGTCTTCGGACAAGTGCCGGCGGTCGCGAATCACGATATCCTCCACCACTTCGTCGACTGTCCCCGAGTCAATGCACACGCGGCCTACCGCAACTTTCTCGCCCCTGCGCGCCCCGTGGCGATCCACTTCCAACGTCTCCCCCGTCTCCAGCACGAAGGTCTCTTCCAGACCCGCGCCCCTCAGATGCTGGGCTAGCGACGCGTGTTTGGCCATTTGCCGAAACTCTCCGTGAATCGGTACGAAGTAGCGGGGCCGCACCAGGTTTAACACCAGCTTCAGCTCTTCGGCGCTACCATGTCCGGAAACGTGCACCGGCGGATTCATGGACCCGTAAATCACGTCGGCGCCGCGTTTGGCGAAGTGGTTGATCATCCGGTAAATGCCTTTCTCGTTGCCGGGAATGATACGCGCACTCAGCACCACCGTATCTCCGCGTTCCACCGAAATGTTCTTGTGATTATCCACGGCGATGCGAGATAGCGCGGACATCGGCTCGCCCTGCGTGCCGGAAGCCATCACCACTAACTTTGCCGGATCCGTCTGCATGATATCCTGCGGCCGCAGCAGGATGCCATCGGGAAGGTCCAGCAACCCCAAGGTGTGGGCGATCTCGGTGACGTTGTTCATGCTTCGTCCGAGAAAAGCCACCTTGCGTCCGTACTCGCCCGCTAGTTCGATGATCAGCTGCAGCCGGTGGATCGACGAGCTGAAGCATGAGACTACCAGCCGGCGCTCGGCGCGATAAAAAATTTCCTCCATGCGGGGCCGCACCGCTCTTTCGCTCTCGGTGTAACCGGGGCGATCGACGTTGGTCGAATCGGACATCAGCAACAGAACGCCGCGTTTGCCATATTCGGCCAGGGTATGAAGATCGAAAGGCTCGTTATCAGTGGGCGTAGGATCCACTTTGAAGTCGCCGGTATGGATGATAACGCCCAGCGGTGTCGTGATGGCCAGCGCCATGGAGCTCACAATCGAGTGGGTCACGTGGATGAACTCGATCGCGAACGGTCCGATTTGGACTTTTTCGCCGGGCTTCACCTTATTAAACTGGACATCTTCGACCGACTCGTGTTCCTCTAGCCGCCGTTCCACCAGTGCCAGCGTGAACGCCGTTCCGTACACCGGTATGTTGAGATCGCTCAGCAGAAACGGCACCGCGCCGATATGGTCCTCGTGGCCATGCGTCAGAATCAGCGCGCGCACGTGCTCGCGATTCTTGTGCAGATACGCGAAATCGGGAGTGACGATGTCGACGCCCAGCAGTTCGGCGTCCGGGAACATCATGCCGGCGTCCACTACGACGATGTCATCGCCATAACGGATAGCCATCGAGTTCATACCGAACTCGCCCAGTCCACCGAGCGGCACCAGTTGGAGCTTGTGATCGGACATTAAGACTCAGTTTACAGGGTGATGGTCTCTAAATGATATTCTCGGAAAGTAGGTGGCTAAATGACTGGCCGGAAGACCTTGTACGGAATTGCGTACACGCTGACCTTCCTGGGCGCGCTGTATGCGTTCCAGCGGCCGTTCTACCAACTGCAAGGCGTGGAATACCGGCACTTCGAGCTGCCTACCGACTGGCAGCAAAAAGGCGAGTGGGCCTTCGCGCGTCTGATGTTTCCCGGCGGCCCCAATGACGGCTATCGCGGGCGCTTCGACGGAGATTTCCGTCTGGGGCTGTCGCTCTGGACGCAGGATTATCCGCGTGCCGATCGCCACTTCTCCCTGGCGCTCCGGCGGCTCAGCCGCATCCAAGTGCGCTCCGTGGAGCAGCCCATCAATGTTGAAGACGGTGACGACGTTTACAACTTTCCCTGGCTTTACGCGGTCCAGGTGGGCGAATGGGGATTGACCGAGTCGGAGGCCAAAGTACTGCGCGATTATCTGCTGCGCGGGGGCTTTTTCATGGCCGACGATTTCCACGGAAAATACGAGTGGCAGATGTTCGAGAAGCGTATTCGCTATGTTTTTCCCGACCGGCCCATCGTCGACATCCCCGATAACGATGCGATCTTTCACACCGTCTTCGATCTGAACGATCGTTTCCAAATTCCCGGCGCCGAGCACCTGGGCCCCGGCTGCAAAGCCTGTTCCGACGGCGGCGTCGGGGCGCACTGGCGCGGCATCTACGACGACAAAGGCCGGATCATGGTCGCGATCTCCTATAACTCGGATGTCGGCGACGCCTGGGAGTTCGCAGACGATCCGGGGTATCCGGAGAAGTTCGCTAACTTGGCCATCCGGATCGGCGTGAACTACGTCGTTTACGCTATGACGCACTGAGCGGCGGGTCCTAACGAAAGGCACTTCCCTGGCCGAATAATAGATTATGGCGAGCTCTCGATCGGACAACGGGTTTGTCCTGATCGTCACCTGCATCGTTCTCGCCATCCTGCTGGCTCTAGCAGGGCTGGGCATCGACATCGGAAGAATGTACGTCATTCAGAGCGAACTGCAGGTCTTTTCCGATGCCGCGGCCCTGAATGCCGCGCTTCAGTGGGATGGCACCGCTGGTAGCGTCACACGCGCTCAGCAAGCCGCGTCCGAATTTGCCACCGGACCGCACGCCATGAAGTGGGACCTGGGGTCGCAGCCCATCACCGATATTAAGACCAGCTTCGACACCCATTCAGTCCGAGTCACAGTAAGCGCGCCTGCGCCACTGATCTTTTTGCGAGCGCTCCTAGCCGGAAAAGCCGGCTTCTCCACCGTCGCGGTTTCCAGTGTCGCAGTCAAGACAGCCGGCGGCGCGAGGTTGATCCAGTGAAGAGCCAGCGTGCCGGACGCGCACTGATCGAATTTGCCTGGTCCTTGATTGTCGTGTCGGCATTCTTCACCGGCATTTTCCAGTTCAGCTATGGCTTGTCGACCTATCATGCGCTGGTGAATGCCGTCCGCGCCGGAGCGCGCTACGCATCGCTGCAACCGCCAAGTCCAGAGCTGACTCAGTCAGTCCGCAATGTTGTTATATATGGTGAACCTGAGCCCAACCCCTCCGCCAAACCAGTGGCGCCCGGCCTCACGCCTGAGAACGTCGAGCTGATTCTCGATCCAGGGACCGCAACCGTTTCTATAACGGGCTTTGAGCTGGCAGGAATATTCTCGAAGATCAACCTAAGTGGCCGGCCCACCGCTACTTTTCCGTTGAGTGGGACCACGTCAAAATGAAACGTAGAGGCCAGGCGCTAATCGAGACGTCGCTGATTCTCGCGGCCTTTATGGGGCTGCTGCTGGGAATTGTGGGAATCGGTCAGTCGCTCTTTGTCCGACAGACTTTCGCCGAGCTCGTCCATCAAGCAGCGCGCTGGGGCGCTCTGAACGCCTACCAACCAGAAGCGATTCGCAACCTGGTTCTATACGGGACCACGGTCCCCGATGCCGGCGCTTTGCCTTTCATGGGACTCGCGGCTTCCGACGTTTTAGTCGCAGCGCCCGATTGCCCAGGAACAAAGTGCCGCATCACCGTCGCGATTCCGCGGCAAGGAATTCAGAGCACGGAGCCCGCCGAATCCGGCGCGGACGCTATGGATGGCGTTCCTTCGAAGCCCTAACAAACGGCGCGGCTTTCGAATTCCTTTCGTTCCACCGCACCGGCTCATCCGAATTGGCGACCATCACCAGCGCTACTGCAATCATGCGATCCACTCTCGCCATGTTGTCGTAATCGATCTTTTGCCACTCGTCGCCCAGCCCGTGATAATCCGGAAATTCGAACGAAACTGCGAGCGTGTGCGCCGGCACGCCGGCTTCCGCTAGTGAAAGATTGTCGCTTTGCCGAAAGTACGGATCGCTGTTGTGGGGATGTTTGTAAAGCTTGATTCCAGTCTGCTCGCCGGCTTTCGACAAATATGTAGAAAGATCGGAGTAGTCGAATCCCGTCAGCGTGGCATTCGAGATCTGAGGCCCCTCGCTCGAATCGGTCCGCCCCACCTGTTCGAGATTCAATTGCGCGATAGTTTTGTCCAGCGGCCACGCCGGGTGGCGCGCATAATAGCGCGATCCCACTAATCCCTCCTCTTCCCCGAAGAAGGTCATAAAGACGATACTCCGCCGTGGATGTGGACGCAAGCCCGCCAACGCGCGTGCTACTTCGATCACTGAAACGGTGCCGCTGCCATCGTCATTGGCGCCATTGTAAATGCGATCGCCGGGTCCGTTCGCCAATCTCCCGAGGTGATCGTAGTGCGCCGTCAAGAGTACGCAGGTATTTTTCAGCGCCAGGTCGGAACCTCGTAAAATGCCGATCACGTTATGCAGCGTCACCGGAGTCTGGCGCGGCGCCGCTACATGAATCGATGCGACGGCATCGGTCGCTCCCGCCTTCATCCCCGCGTAAAATCGAGCCGCATCCTGCCCGGTCAGCCGGACGCGCGGCGTCCGAGCCGCAGGCATATCGGGATCAATCAATCGCCTTCCGGGTTGCTGTTCATCGCTGCCTGCTCTGCGGTCAATGGTCACAATCGCGGCCGGTTTCGCCTCGCGCAGCTTCCCGAAAGCGGACCGGGCGTTGGCCCCTCCGCCGCGCACTAACTCGGTCACAACCACTTTCCCCGCCACCTGGCCGGCGTTGAACCCTTCCAGCAGCGAGCTGTCGTTCAAATCCAGCTTGAACACGGGCGCGCCGGAAACGTCCAGCGCACCGGTCGAATCGACCTCGACGTCTTTCGGATCCGCCGTGAAGCTTCCTTCCGGCCGCGAAAACTTCAGATCGAGGCCCTCCTGGTTCGATTCGCTGACCTGCATTCGAGCCGACTGGAAATAGCCCTCGTCGCCTCCGGCTTCAAGACCGGCGCTCCGGAACTGGGCGGCAATGTACTCGGCCGCAATATCCAGCCCGCGCGAGGGCGTGTCGCGTCCTTCGAGCAAATCCGAGGCAAGGAACGAGAGATCTCCGCGCAGAGGGGCGGCTTGGATTTGATCGATGGAAGTCTGAAGATCAGCGGCAATGCCCGGTTTGGGAGGAGCAGCGATTTGCGAGGAGCAGAGGCAAGTAAGGCAAACTAGTATGAAAATTGGGCTTTTAAGCATGGTTTCGAAGGGCAACCGGTCTTAACCAGTATCGTAGCACCTGTACTCGAAGCGGCAGGAAGTCGCCGGGAATTTCCCCGACCGCGAGCTGGTATTGGATGATGTGGAGATTCTGATTCGAGCCGGACAACGTCGCGACGTTCAGCGGGTTCGATCCGGCAGTCACCTATGTCCTTGAAAAACGCACAACTTACGTCACCGGTCGGGGTTGACATATGAACAAAAAAAGAGCACGATACTTACAGGAGTTTTTCATGCGCCTTCTCGCTGCCAGCCTTGCCGTCGGGATTTTGCTTTCGGGTTCCGCGTTCGCCCAATACATGATTTCCGCCCATTCCGGCGTCGTGCAGTCGGTGGACGGTCGTGCGTATCTGGAAGACCAGCCCATTCAGCCGAAGTTCGGGCAATTCCCGGACATCAAGGAGAACCAGAAGTTCCGTACCGAGGACGGGCGCGCCGAGATTCTCCTCACGCCTGGCGTCTTCCTTCGAATGGGCGAAAACAGCTCCATTCAGATGGTCTCCAATAAGCTGACCGATACGCGGGTCGAAGTTTTCAGCGGCTCGGTAATGGTGGAATGCGACGAAATTCAGAAGAATGACGCCAAAGACAACGCGGTCATGTTGCTCTATAAGGGCGATACCATGGTCCTGGTAAAACATGGCCTGTATCGCGTAGATACCGATCCGGCGCGTTTCCAGGTGTACGACGGCGAGGCGATCGTGAAGGGCGACTCCGGCCAGGTCACATTGAGGTCCGGCAAAGAGACCGCGCTCACTGGCGTGCTGATGGCCGAAAACTTCGACAAGAAGTCGGTGGATGACCTGTATCTGTGGAGCAGCCAGCGATCCAGCTACCTCGCGAAAGCCAGCGTTTCTTCGGCGACGACTTTGCGCAACTCGTCCGGCGGTGGATACAGCCCCTGGCAGTACAACTCCATGTTCGGAATGTTCACCTACGTGCCTTACGGCGGCATGGCCTACAGCCCGTTCGGATGGGGCTTCTACAGCCCCTACTCTGTGTTCGGCTCTCCTTACTACTATGCTCCCTACGGATACGGAGGCTACGGCTACTCAGGTGGTACGGCCGGTCGAACCGTCTCTTTCAGCCCTTATACCGGAAGCCGGTGGGGTTCCGGAAGTCCTGCCACGCGAGGTTTGTCGGCTGGAGGCGGCGCGGCGAGCGCTGGTGGTGGTGGCGGTGGCTTTAGCGGCGGCGGTGGCGGCAGTGCGGCAGTCAGCGGCGGCGGTGGTGCATCATTCGGTGGTGGCGGAGGAGGCGGCGGCGCGCATATGGGTGGAGGCGCCGGAAGCCGCGGCGGCCATTAACTAGCGCCAGTCCCGCTACTTTAGATTCTTTTCGAAGAAGTCCGTTGTCTTCTCGAGAAGTTGTCTGCGTAACTCCCCTGTGACGCCGTGGCTTTTCTGAGGATAGACCACCATATCGAAAAGCTTGCCGGATCGTTCCAACGCCTCGGCCATTTGCATCGAGTTCTGAAAAAGCACATTGTCGTCCTCGATGTTATGGACCATCAGCAGCTTGCCTTTCAGTCTGTCAGCGTACTCCATCGCTGAACTGGCTCGATAGCCTTCGGCGTTCTCCGCCGGAAGTCCCAAATAGCGCTCGGTGTAGATAGTGTCGTAATTGCGCCAGTTCGTCACTGGAGCCCCCGCAATCCCGGCCCGAAATACATCCGGGGCATTCAGCAGAGAGTACAGAGTCATGTATCCGCCGTAGCTCCAGCCATAGACTCCGATCCGCGCAGGATCGACATACCCCTGTCCCACCAAGTAGTGAATCCCCTCCAACTGGTCGGCCAGTTCGATCTTGCCCATCCGGTGATAGATAGGCGCTTCAAAAGCGTGGCCGCGGCCCTTGGACCCGCGATTGTCCATCTGCCAGATCACGAAACCACGCTGCGCCAGCGCCTGGTCCCAGGTTGCTCCAGACCAGGAGTTGCGAACGCTCTGCGCTCCTGGCCCCCCATAGACCATAACGATGGCCGGATATTTTTCGCCGGCGTGAAAGTTCGCCGGCTTGATAAGCCGCGCGTAAAAAAGAGTTCCCTGCGAGCCTTTGAAGGTGACGATTTCAGTAGGCAGAACCTCGTACTCGTCAATCAACCGGCGATCAATTTCGCGGTACACCGCCCATTCCGCTCCATCGCTGGTATGCACGGTCCGACGGGAGGGCTGCGTAAGGCTCGAGAACGTGTCCAGATAATATCCGGTGGTGGGGCTCATCGCGATACTGTGCGTACCAGCGCCCTGGCTGATGCGTTTCCGGTCTTTGCCGTTGAGCTTGATCGAATAGAGCTGCCGCTCCAGCGGACTGGCTTCGCTCGATACGAAGTACAATATCTGGCGCGACTCGTCGACGCCCGCCAGACTGGTCACCTCCCAATTGCCTTCCGTGATCCGCTTGTGCTTCCCGTCCATCTCATAAAGATAAAGATGCTGGAATCCGTCGCGCTCGCTTCCCCAGATAAATCGCCCGTCCTTGAGGAAATGGAACAGGTCGTTGTGATTGATCCAATACGGATCGCTTTCGTGAAGAATCGATTTCGCGGCTCCCGTAGAAGCATCGGCGAGCGTGAGATCGAGTTCGTTCTGCACGCGCGTGAAACGCTCGATGGCCAGCTTGGACGAATCAGGCGTCCAATGCACGCGCGCGATCAAGTACCCGCGCGTCTCGCCTAAATCCATCCAGCGAGTGTTTCCTCCTGCGGCAGCTATCACACCGATATGCACGTCGGCATTCGCGGTGCCCGCTTGAGGATATCGCTCCGGCTCGGCGATTCCTCGCAATCCGGTTAGGGCCACCTGCGGATAAACCATTTCGCGCGCGGTATCGAGTTGAAGATATGCGATGTGCTTGGAATCGGGCGACCACCAGTACGCCGTGCCCAGGTCCAGTTCTTCCGGATAGACCCAGTCCAGCTCGCCGTTCAGCAGCGTCGGATTTCCGTCCTCGGTGAGGCGCGTGGTTTGGCGCGAAGCAAGATCCATGCTGTAAAGGTCGTGTCCCCGGCGGAAAGCCACGCGCGCCCCATCCGGCGATAGCTTGGGGTCGTGCTCCGGCTCGGCGGTAGCAGTCAGTTGGTCGTACTTTCCGGAATCGAGCGTGAAGAGAAACAGATCGCCGCGCACGCTGAGCAGTAGCTCCTTGCCGGAATCCGACCATTGCAGGCTGTCTTCACTGACACGCCTGTTCTGCCAATCGAAACGCTGGGCTTCCGGCATCGGAACCGCGGCCTTCTGGAGGGGATCGAGCGACAGCAGCTCCTTCTCCTGCTTGGCGGCGACATCGTAGAGCATCACCTGGCCGCCTCGGATAGACGCAAAGTGTTTTCCGTCCGGGGCCCAAACCGGCGGCCCACCGCCTGCGCCTCGCCCGGCGCCCCGGTCAAATTGCGTGATCGTCTCCAGCGTGATCGGCTTTTTTTGAGCGAACAGGCCGAGGGAACAGGCTAAGAACACCAGCAAAGAGCGCAATGGCATTTGACTGTGATTTTACGCTAAAGACCGGCGCCGAGGCTGGCCCGGGACTGAACAGCGCCATCGACGTGGCAATTGAAACGATAAACAGCAACGTCGGAGGTTTTATACAACTCCTCAAATGCCTTGTTCGATTCCACCGCCTGCTTCAAGCAGCGGGCGCCGCGGTCGTGCAGATCGCGGTAAAAATCGTCGCGCGCTATCAACACATAGCCGAGCTCGTACTCACGGGCGAAATCCGGAAGGGCGAAGAGCAGCTTGTCGATTCCCGCCTGATCGTCGTGATAGTAGAGTTTGGGCGGGATCGGAAGGTTGCAGGATTTCCGGCCCGCATAAAGGTACAAAAGCGGATCGTCGTAAGCAAACACGTTCGCTTCCGGTGGCGCGTTGCGTGCGATCCATTCGTAAGCGGGACGCCGCGCCGCAAAATCGGTGCGATACGACGCGAACAGGTCAGGGAGGAATCGGAGCAACCCGTACGTGCTCGTGAAGGCGATGAATAGCGCGAACGCCGCCAACACGCCCGCTCCGGCCAGCGCGGCCGTACGATCGGCCAAAGCCGGTTTCCGCCATGACGCGCGTAGAGCCTGGTAAACATTCGCGAGCTCTGTCCATAATCCGGCCAACAACAGCGGGTACAGCGGAAAAACGAAGCGCTGGTCGGGCGTGTAGTGCCACACCAGCAGAGCCATCGAAAATCCGCATGCCGCCAGCGGATACTGCAGCTGGTGTGTGCGCCGAGCCAGGCGTACGCAGCCGGCGATCGCGGCGACGGCCGCTACGCGTTCCAGGTGTTTCGACCCAAATGGCACATCGAAGGTGAGTAGCGTGCCCGCTCCCATCAGGAACCCGTCCAGGTTATGCCACATCACTAGCGGCAGGTCAGCGAGACTCACGTTGTAGATCTGGAAGCCGAGATAGTTCGTATAGTAGAGCGTCACCAGGTCCCAGGATCGCGAAAGATGTCCGGAGACCCACCATTGCCAGCCAACCACGGCGGGTAACATCGCCGCGGCGTAGAGTCCCGCCTTGCTGAACTGTTTCCGCAACGCGAAGCACAAAGGAACAGTGATGAGAAGGGGAGCGGCGGAAGACTTGGTCAGATACGCGAGCGCCCCGCCGATACCAGCCAGAGCCGGAAGCCACCACGCCGCGTTGGATTCCGAGGCCCGCTCGGCCAAGGTCACGCTTCCCAGCAGGAACGCCGTGAACAGCAACTCCGGCATCAATGAAAAACTGAACACCGCCGCCACCGGGCTCAAGCCGGCGATCAGAAAAAGCAAACACCGCACGCGCCAGTCGAACTCACATTGCCGAAGAAAGATCCACACCGTCAACAAATAAACGGGCAGCAAGACCCACGCCAACAGCGTAGCCAGCGGGAGATTCGACGGAAAATTCGGATTGATGCGCCAGATTCCCGCTAATAGCGCTGCATAAAGCGGCGGGTATTTGGTCTGATACGGCCGATTCGGCAGACTCGAAATACGATAGCCGTCTCCTGCGGCCAGGCTTTTGGCGGACACCCAGTAGATGCTGTCGTCGTGATAAAAGCCCAAATGCGGCATGTCCCGCAGCGTCCAGGCAAGGTAAGCCGAGGGCGCCAGCGCCAGCATGAACACACCCATCGCTGTCAGCTTTATCAGCATCCAACCTGAATCTAACAGTAAGCACACAAAGGACCAATCAGGCGTTCACCTTAGAACTCAGTATTCTTGAAGAGATGAAATTAACGTTCTGGGGCGCGGCCAGGGTCGTCACCGGCTCCATGCACCACCTGACTATCGAGGGGCGAACCTATCTGCTGGACTGCGGACAGTTTCAAGGCCGGCGCAAAGAAGCCGAAGCGCGCAACAAGAATTTTCCTTTTCCGTCCCGGGACATCTCGGCTGTCATGCTCTCGCACGCCCACATCGATCACAGCGGCAATCTTCCGCTCTTGGTCAAGAACGGATTTCGCGGTCCGATCTACGCCAGTCCAGGCACCACCGATTTGTGCCGTCCCATGCTCCTGGATTCGGCGTCGCTGCAGGAAAAAGATGCGGAGTATCTCAACAAGCGGAACCTGCGCCGCAAGTCGCTCAACTTGCGGGGCGCCGGCAACGAGCCAATGGTGGAACCGCTTTACACCGTCGAAGACGCCGAAGCGACCTTTCCGTTGTTCCGTCCGACTCCCATGCACACCCCCACCGGGATCGGAACCGGCCTCCGTTACCAATCTTTCGAAGCCGGACATATACTGGGCTCCACTTGCATGCTCCTCGATCTCGAATCCGATGGCAAAAAGGTCCGCCTGGGCTTTACGGGCGACTTGGGCCGGCCCGGATTGCCGATCATCCGCGATCCGGAACCCCTGCCGCCGGCGGATTACCTGATCATGGAGAGCACCTACGGTGACCGAATCCATGAGCCCATCCAGTCGGTAGCCGCGAAGCTGGCGGAAATAGTCAACCGCACCTATCAGCGCGGCGGGAAGATGATCGTGCCGGCCTTCGCCGTAGGACGGACGCAGCAGCTTGTGCTCATGCTGCACGAGCTGATCGATGCCAACTCCATACCGCCCTTCCCGATCTTCGTCGACAGCCCGCTGGCCCTGAATGTAACCGACGTGTTTCGCAAGCACCCTGAGTTGTTCGACGAGGAAGCCGCGAAGTTCCTCACTAACCATCAGGATCCCTTCGGATTCAAGCGCCTCACCTATGTGCGGGATGTGAATCAGTCCAAGGCGCTGAATGACCTGCGCGGTCCATTTATGATCATTTCCGCTTCCGGAATGTCCGAGGGCGGCCGCATTCTTCATCACCTCAAGAACAATATCGGGGATCCGCGGAATACCGTTCTCATCACCGGATACCAGGCCGAGAACACGCTGGGAAGAAAAATCAAGGAGCATTGGAAGCAAGTGCCGATTTTCGGAGAGCCGATGCCCCTTCGAGCCGATGTCCAGGAACTGGATGCCCTGAGCGGTCACGCGGACCGCGAGGAAATGCTTACCTGGATGAAACCCATTGCGGCGGGCCTCAAGAAGGTGTTCTTAGTGCATGGGGAGCCCGACCAGCAGAACGCCTTCCAAGCCGCGATTCGTGAACGGTATGGATTGGAAGTAGTGGTGCCGGAGCGCGGCGCCAGTTTCAATCTCTGAAACAGTACCATCCATCGTGTCGTACTAAGGTGAAAGCCTTAGGTACCGGGACCTTAGTAACCTTTCCCTCTCAGGCTTTGTCTAATATGCTGATTAAGGCGAATGACTGAGCACCGCACTATATTTCTATCCTGGAGGCAATCGCAGTGAATCAACTTCTGCTGCATTACTCTTACCTCCAGGTCTTGGATCTCCTGACGACCGTTGCCTTCATGGTAAACGGTGTCAAGGAGGCTAATCCGCTGGTTCGGCTGGCCTTAAATCTCGGCCACAACCCGATTGGCAGCCTTATCGGAGTCAAACTGTTGGCGGTGATGCTGGGGATTTACTGTTGGCGCATGGGACGCCAGCGGTTGCTTTCCAGAATCAACGTTATGTTCGCGCTTGTGATCGCGTGGAACTTGATCGCCCTGATCCTGGGGACCGTTCCTCACCTCTCGGTTTAAGAACAACGCGCAACTGGTTAAGCCGCCCCGCCTACTGAATCGGCAACATCACCGTGTTGCTATTCGAGTTGTTCACACTGACAGTCAACTGTACCGTTCCGCTGCCGGCCAGCGTGGGAGGAACTTGGAACGTGGTCATGCTGACGCCGGCGTATCCGGGCGCAGCGCCGGACCAGCTTGGCGTTGGATTCTGGTTGCCAACACTGATGCTCACTGAATCTGTGAGAGCGGGAGGCGGAGCCGGTGGGAAGAATCCGTCGATCACTGGCGTCGAATAAGGCCCGAAGCCGGTCCCGAGCAATGAGATCGTTTCCCCGCCTTGCGCCGGACTGCCTGGCGTAATCAAGGAGCCATCCGCGTGAAGAGCGATGGCGTACGTTTGAGAGTTCAGGCTCTGACCGAACAACCCGGGCGAGTTGCGCGCCACGGTGAAAGTTGCCGATACGACTGGTTGACCTGGCGACTGGACCAACAGGGTGTAATCGCCGTCGGGTAATTCGAACGGCACTTGTGCATTGATCTGCTGAGGCGATACGTACAGCAGCGGCAAAATGTAATCGTTGACAGTCACCGTCACACCGTCGATCGTCTGGGCCAGCGGGTTCACAGGACCCACGTCCGTCTGGGCCGAAAGATTCTGGCCGGTGATGGCGATGAGCGATCCTGGGCCTACCGTAGAACTTGGCGTGGTGCCGGCGGCGTTGCTGACACCGGTGGGTGCAAGATACGGGACAGCAGTCGTCATCGCAATCACATTTCGGGGCGTGGACATGGTAACCGTGCCCGAGGGATACGATCCGTTCAGATCCCCGGCCCAACGGCTGAATTTGAAACCGTTGTTCGGAGTAGCGGTCACCGTGACTTGCGTGCCGTTGGCGTAAAACATATCGCTTGAAGCTGGGGAAAACTGGAAGTTAATACCATTGGCTGGCTGGGAGCTAGCACTCAGCTGGTATGAGTTCGTGTAGCTGACTGTGAGGACCGAGTAGTCGGAGTTCACCGTAAAAGTGTGATCGGAAGCGCCTCCATCCGACCACGCCGCGAAATCCAGCCGCGCGCTGGGTCCCATTCCGATCTGCGTCTGCGCGGTGACGTGTACTTGCGTGCCGCTCGCCCGGTCGATATTGCAGGGCGTCAGGCAGCTGGCGCCGTCCACTTGGACCGTCATTCCCGTTGGTGAGCTTTGTACCACGACCCTGCTCAACTCGCTATAGGAAGCGATCATCAATAGCCCGTCGCTGACTGCCGATTGATTCACCGTGATGGTTTGCGCCGCCCCTCCTGCGTTGGACCAGCTTTGGAACGTGTACTTCCGTCCTTTGGCGTCACTTTGTGTGGCTGCGGCCGATACGGTGTGGGTCTCGCCCAGTCCCCAGATGAAATCGTAGGAGGGCGGCCAGTTCTGGGTTCCGTCGATGGTTAACTTCAGCCCCGTCGGTTGAGTCAAGAAGCCTACATGCGCGCCGGGTAGGAACGTGCCTGTTAGGGTATCGGGAGTCCCGGTGTTTTTATCCACGGTGTAAAGAGCGTTGGGTCCGGTGCCGTTGCTCCACGAACCAAAGACCCAGTAGTTTCCGAAGTTGTCGAGTTGAGGAGAAGCACCGCTGATCACGTGAGTGGAACCGGGCGCGAAATCGAAGTCGCCAAAACACACCGGCGGAAACCCGGTTTGCGGAAAAATGGGCTCCGTCTCATTGAACGGACACGGTCCGGTCACGTCCGCGGTGGTTCGCGTTGGAGTGGACGTATGATCTACCAGAACATTAAGCCCCAGCGGATTCGTCAGGAAGTGAACGCGCTTGCCAGGCGAAAACTGGGGCGCAATGGTCATGGGGCTATTGACGTTGATGCTAGTCAGATACGGAGCGAGTGGACCGGAGTTCAACGACCAACCTATAAAAACGAACCCAGGATAGGGGAAGGCATTCAAATTGAGCGTCTGGTTGGCAGGAACGAATACGTTAGCCGAAGCCCAGAAGCATTGAGAGCCCAAAAAGACCACGCCGGGCCGGAATATCCCAGGTGGAATGGCGCCAGGCGCGCCGCACGTCACCGGAAGCGTATTATCCGGTGCGGCAAAGAAGTTCAGTTGGATCCGATAGTTGACCGTTAAAGTGGCGGTGAGAGAAGTAATCGCGGGATTGGCCGTAATGGTCTGAACCGGATCGCTGCTGGGAACGAGAAGATTCGCGTTGTCAACCCATCCAGTGAAGCCATACTGGGCCGAGCCATCACTCGCGGTTTGAATCGACGTGTTGGCCGGTTGACCCGGAACCGGCGGATCAGTCAGAAAAGCCAGCAGATGTTTGCTTCCCGCCGGCCAATTGAGCGTCACTGCTTGCGAATACACCTGACCATCCACCATAAACCTCACTCCGGAGGGCACGGTGGAAATCGTGATAGTCCCCGAAGTCTGCGCATTCGCGCATAGTCCGGCAAGCAATAGAAGTACTGGGAGGGAAAGCCGATTCATAGACGACACCATGAATTACATCGGCACTAGTACGAGGCAGCTTTAGGTTTTAAGGACAAGACCTTTCCTGCCCACCCGGATGTTTCGGAAACCTTTGCCATATAATGGTTTCGGGAGCACTCATGTCATTGCGGATCGGGCTGCCCTTCCTTATATTTCTTGCTGCGCTCGGAGCTGCCGAAAAGAAGCTGCCGATCGAGCAAACCTCGAACGATATGATCGAGATAACCGCCACCCCTGTCATCGACAAAGATGAGATCCGGCAAGAGCTAGGGTCGGACCTGGGAGGCGACATTGTCCTGGTCCGCGTCCAGGTTCGCCCGGTAAGCGACAAACCGGTCAAAATCAACCTGGACGATTTTTTGCTGGTTTCAGGGAAAGACGGCCAGCGCTCCCAGCCGTTCGCCCCCAGCCAGATTGCCGGAGACACCGCTCTCGTCCTCACGCCTCAAGGCGCCAAGAACGGGATGGGAGGCAATAGGCCAAAGTGGAGTGGCTTAGCGGGACCCTTTGGCATGGGCACGGGGAGCAGCGGAACATCCAGCGCTACAGACACCAAAGTGGAGAGCGTCCATTCTGATAAGCCTAATCCGCTGCTGGCGGTCCTGAAAGAGAAAGTTCTGCAGGAAAAAGAGATAACAGAACCCATTTCCGGCCTCCTTTACTTCCAGATGGCCGGCAAAATCAAACCCAAGGATCTGGAGCTTCATTACAAGGGACCGGCCGGGCAGTTGGCCCTTCGATTCCGCCCATGACGTCGCCTGCCGCGGTTCGCGTCTCCGACCTGGACACCCCGGCCATCCTCATCGACCTCGATATCATGGAGCGCAATTTGCGCAAGCTGGCCGACTACGGCCGCGAGCATGGCCTACGCATCCGGCCCCACACCAAGACCCATAAGATCCCGGCGCTCGCCCGCAAGCAAATTGAACTGGGAGCCGCCGGGCTGACCGTCGCTAAAGTAGGCGAGGCCGAAGTCATGCTGTCGGCACGACCGGCGGATCTTTTAATCGCTTATCCGACCGTGGGCGCCCGAAAACTCGACCGCTTAATGCATATCGCCAAACAAACCGCCGTTACCATGTCGCTCGACAGCCTGGTTGTAGCCCAGCAACTTTCGATCGCGGCCAGCGCGCACGGTGTGGAAATAGGCGTCCTGGCGGAAGTCGACGTCGGATTGGGCCGCGTCGGAGTGGCCCCTGGCGAAGCGCTGCTGGAGTTGATCCGAAGCATCGCGCGGTTGCCGAACTTGCGCTTCGACGGGATCGCGTTTTATCCCGGACAGATCAAGTCGCTCGACGAAGAAGGCCGCGAGGATTTAAACAAAGTTGCGCGGCTTCTGAAACAAATTCTGGATGATTTGGGGCAGGCCGGATTCAATCCCCGCATAGTCAGCGGAGGATCGACGCCGACATTGTTCTACTCTCACCTGCTGCCGGGCCTGAACGAAGTCCGGCCGGGCACATATATCTTCAACGACCGCAATACAGTTCTTGCCGGCGCCTGCACGCTCGACGAATGCGCGGCCTCGATTATGGTCACGGTCGTGTCCACCGCGAAAGCCGGACAGATGATCGTCGACGGCGGTTCCAAGACCTTTTCTTCGGATCGCCCAACCGCGGGTAGCGAGGTCAGCTTCGGCCACGTAGTGGAAACTCCTCAGGCCGTGTTCACCAAGATGAATGAGGAGCACGGCTTCGTCGACCTTCGCAATGCCGGCCACCGGTTCGATGTCGGCGATCGCGTTCGGATTATCCCCAATCACATTTGCGTGGCCATGAATCTCCACGAATGCGTCTATGGAATCCGAGGCGGCGTAGTCGAACAGACCTGGCGGGTTGAAGGAAGAGGCAAGCTGCAGTAGGTCTGGGTTGCGCGCTCGGCCACCCGTTTGTCTTCCCCCTGCTGGCGACGGTGGTCGGCAGATGTCGCCAATCACCGCTCAGCAAGATCGAAGAATTCCCGCTGTTCTGTTTTTTCGGCTGCGATCCCATTCTCGATCAGTTCCACCAGCATCCGGTTGGCGCTCAGGCGCCGGATTCTCCCCAGGCTTATCTTCCAAAGTGCCGGCCTGCGGTTGTCCGTTCTGCTTGTTCAAGTCCGGACACTTGATCCCAGCCGTGAAACGCCTGGCTACGCGCTCACTGCCGATTCAATGACTTAGCACGGCACTCCGCGTGCCATCATCAGACGAGATGTCAGCACTTCTTCAGGATCTTCGCTTCGCCTTCCGCCAGTTTCACAGACGCCGCGCCTTTACTTTGGCAACAGTCGTGGTTCTGGGGCTCGGACTGGGCGCCAATACGGCCATTTTCAGCGTGGTCAACGCCCTCTTGTTAAGGCCGCTTCCCTACCGTGACACCACCCGGATCCTCGCTCTGTATGAGCGCAATGTCGGCGGCGGAAACGAGATCTACAATGAGACGGCGCCGGGCACTTTCGGCGACTGGCAGAAATTCTCCACCACTTTCGACGAGATCGGCGCTTACGTCACTGGTCCGATCACGGTCGGCGTCTGGCAGAGAGGCGGGATCCCCCAGCGCGTGGATGCGACCGCCGCATCGCGCCAGATGTTCACGATTCTCGGCGTCACGCCCGTGGCCGGCCACTTCTTTACCGCCGAGCAAGACCGGTACGGAGCAGCCCGGGTTGCCATCATCGGCTATAGTCTATGGCAGCAGCGCTTCGGCGGCACGGCAGACATTGTAGGCCAGCGGATTCACCTGGACGGAGCGGATTGCGAAGTAGTGGGCGTCATGCCGCCCGGCTTCGCCTTTCCTGAGCGGACCACTCAGGTCTGGCAGCCGTTGGGAACTTATCTCTCTCCGCAACGCATGCAGCGCCACGACACTCATTTTCTGCATGTGATCGGGCAATTGAAACCCGGCGTGAGCTTCAATCAGGGCCGCGCCGAAATTGATGCCATCAGCGCCCGCTACCATCAGGCGCATCCCGATGACGCCGTTGCGCCGGGAGCCAATTCTCTGCCGCTGCAGTCCGCGCTGGTGCGGGAGAGCCGTCCGACTCTGCTGTTGCTCTGGGCGGCGGTGGGTTGCGTTCTGCTGATTGCGTGCGTGAATGTCGCGAATTTACTGCTGGCCCGCGCGTCCGGCCGGGCGCGTGAGATCGCGATACGTGCCGCCACTGGCGCCAGCCGGTCGCGACTGGTGCGTCTGTTCCTGATCGAGAGCATTCTGCTGGCAGTTTGCGGCGCGGCCCTGGGACTCCTGCTGGCTGTTTCGATCGCGGATGTCGTGGCGCAACGCGCGCCCGGAGCCGCGGCCATCCTGCCAGCCGCGGTCCCTTTCGATGTAAGCGTCTTTCTGTTCGCCTTCGCTGCCGCGCTGGTGGTTGGGGTTGCATCCGGCCTTTTTCCCGCCCTGCAATTTTCGCGGGCGGACGTAGCGCAGGGATTGCGCGATGGTGGCCGATCGAGCACTGATAGCCGCGCCCAGGGCCGCTTTCGAGCAGCGCTGGCGGCAGTGGAAGTGGCGGTTTCGCTGGTTCTGCTGATTGCCGCCGGGCTGCTGCTGCGCAGTTTTTCGCGGCTCATGCAAGTCAACCCGGGCGTACGGCTCGACCATACGATCACTATAATGATTCCCTTTATCGAGAGACCAGATGCCCGCGTATTCGCTTTATTCCAGGACCTGCCCCAGCGCCTTCGATCGATTCCAGGAGTTGTGGGCGCCGGGTTCACGTCGTGCCTGCCTGCCACCGGCCACTGCAACGACAATTTCTTTTACATTGACGGGCGGCCCAGCCTGCCAGGTCATATAATGGACGCGCTTCAGCGCAACGCCGATCCTGGCTATTTCAGTGCCATCGGGCTGCCGTTGCTGCGCGGGCGGACCTTTTCGCTCGAGGACGGTATTGGGCCCGACCGCAAGCATCCTCGCCGGCCGGCCATCGTCGTCAGTGAATCGCTGGCGAAGACCTACTTCCCGGGTGAAAACCCGATCGGACGGCGGTTGACGACCGAGGCCGAACTGCAGCAGGAAAAGCTCCAGGGCCTTCCAGCCCCGCACTACGAAATCATCGGCGTGGTGGGCGACACGCCGGACGCCATCGATCGCAAGTCCGGGCCGACGTTTTATATGCCGATCGCGGATCAGACCAACTACGACCAGATCTACGCAGTGCTCCACACCACCGGCGACCCACGTTCCGAGGTGGCGGCGGCGCGCGCCGAGATTAACCGGGTCGATCCCGATCTGGCCATCGATCAGATTCGGACCATTCGCGACTTACTCGGCGAATCAGCTTCCAGTCACCAGTCGAATACGCTGCTGTTTGGAAGCTTCGCCGCCCTGGCATTGTTCCTGGCCGCGTTCGGGTTATACAGCGTGCTTTCCTATGCTGTTTCCCAACGCCGCGCGGAAATCGGCGTGCGCATGGCTTTGGGAGCCAGCAGTTCGAGTGTAGCCGCGTTAATTTTGCGCGAAGGGATGAAACCCGCTATCGCCGGGATGCTGATCGGATTGCCGGTTGCGGCCGCGACCTGTCGCGTGCTCAAAGCGCTCTTGTTCGGAATCACACCCTTTGATCCGGTCACCTTTGCCCTGGCGCCGTTTATTCTGCTCGCCGTCGCGGCGATGGCTTGCTATCTGCCGGCCCTGCGCGCCGCGCGAATCGATCCGGCGGTTAGTCTGCGCAACGACTAGTGGCCTGTCGCAGAGATAGCGTTAGCACCTGTGGCGCACGCACTCATGCGTGCCGTGTCGCGACTCATCGCGACACCTCGCGACTAACAAGCGTCGGCTTGAAACCCGACGCGGCACGCGTAGGCGCGCGCGCCACGAAGAGATGCTAACGTTTTCTTTGCGACAGGCCACTAGTGTTCCGGACTCTTGTTAGCATCTCCTGTGCCCAATGAAGCAGCGCTACTCATATCGAAGCGCTTGTGTAGGCGCAATCCGGGCTGCTCTTCGCGCGGGCAAGTACGTCGCCAGCATCGTCGCCACCAACAGCGACGGCACCACGACGACATATGCGACGATGTCGACTCCGCCGGCATTGAACAGCATGGAATTCATGAGCCGCTCGACCGCGAAACCCATCGCCAGCCCGATCACCGTTCCCATCCCAACCAGCGCCAAGCCTTTGCCCATCACCAGGCGCAGCACGTCCGAGCGCCCAGCGCCAATGGCAATGCGTATGCCGATCTCGCGGGTTCTTCGACCAACGTTGTACGCGACCAATCCATATAAACCGGCGATGGCCAGCAGCAGGCCCACCCCGCCCATGCTGCCCACCAGGTCCATGGCAATCCGCGGCCCTCTCACAGCCTGGTTCAAGTAAAAATCCTCATAAGACCTGGCCTGCAACATCGGCAGGTTCGGATCGAGGGTCCGGAGAACCTCTTTCACGGACTGAACCAGTTGCAACGGATCGCCGCTCGACCGCAACATCAAGACCATTCGCGCTATAGGATGCTGGGCCAGCGGCATATAGATAAAATCCATGGGCGTTGAGGTGTTTTGATATTTGATGGTCTCGGCGACGCCTACAATCTGCACCAGCGCGCCGGTTCGGTTATCCAGCCGGATGTGTTTGCCCACCGCGTCGACGCCTGGCCAATAGTGTTTCGCGAACTGTTCATTCACCACGGCGACACGAGGCGCATCCGCGCTATCGGAGCCCCGGAAGCCGCGGCCGCGCAAAATCGGAATCCCCATCGTCTCGAAATAGCCTTCATCAACGGTGTCCATGGTTGAATGGAAATTCTCGCGGTCACGCGGCATTTGAAAACCGTCCGGCACGAATGCCAGGCTGTCAAAGTCGTCCGTTCCCATCGGAACATTCTGAGTGAGAGCCTCGCTCTGAACTCCCGGCTTTAGCCTCACACGTTCGGTTAGCAGCTTGTAGAACTGTTGCGTCTGAGCTGCGTTGTACTGCACCAGACGCGGATCGAAGCTGGTCATCAGCAGATGATCCTTCCTGAAACCGGTTCCTTCCAGCAAGATATGATGGAAACCCCGCACCATGAGGAGCGACGCCGTCAGCAGCATGAGAGACGTCGAAACCTGAGCCACCACCAGCACATTCCGGCCCCACAGCCGCTTACGTCCGGGTACATCCGCCTCCGCCGATTTGAGTCCGTTCACCAGGTCCGCGCGCGTCGACTGCAGTGCCGGCGCCAAGCCGCAAAGAAGCGCGCTCAGCGCGGTCAATGCCAGGGTTGCCAACAGCACGCGCATGTCCATGCGGAACGGGAGCGAGACCGGCAAGTCGGTCATGAGTACAATACTTTGTTTGGTGTGGAACCACTCCACGAAACCGTACCCGACCGCGATCCCGGCCAATCCACCCAACGACGCCAGAATCAGGCTTTCCGTCAACAACAGCCGGACGAGCCGGAAACGGCCGGCGCCAATCGCCAACCGGACCGCGATTTCGCGCGTTCGGGTGCGGGCGCGGCTCAGCAGAAGTCCCGCAACGTTGGTGCAGGCCACCAACAGAACCGCCAGGGCAAGAATCACAAAGATCACGATGAATTTCCAATTTTGGTCGTCGTCCCGAGTCCGCATTTCGAACTGGGTGTGTACTGCCGCGCCTCGGCTGCGATTGACCTTCGGATACTCGCGCTCGAAGTTTTTCGCGAGCACAACAAGTTCATTCTGCGCCTGCTCGAGCGTCGCGCCCGGTTTCAATCGCGCCTTTATATTCAATTCACGATCGTCGCGGTCCTCGAAAAAATTCTTCTGGCGATCGGTCGAAAACACCCGCGCCATCGCCAGCGGCATGTAGAAATCGGGATGCTGGAATATTTGCATCCCCGGAAAGGTTTCAGGAGCTACGCCAATCACGGTGAAATCCGTGCCGTTCAGACGAACATTCCTGCCCAACACGGAAGGATCGCTTGCAAATTCACGCTTCCAGAATTCCGGCCCCAGGACTAGTACGGCATTTCGGCTGGGTACCTGATCTTCGTCCTCCCGAAAACCACGCCCCAGCCTCGGTTCTACACCAAGCGCGCGGAAGTAGTTGCCGGAAACCATCATTCCGCCCCGGACCCGCGGCGTCGCTCCCGGTTCGGCGCTGAAGCCGACCGCCTCCATATCCGCGTAAGCGATTACGCCGTCGTAGGTCTTGGTTTCACGGCGGATGTCCAGGTATTCGCGATAGGAGAAATCGTCGAAGCCACTATCGTGTGTCGTCCCCACCAGAGTTACCACGCTGCCCGGATGCGGCACGGCGTAAGGCCTGAAAATTAGCGCGTCCACCATGCTGAAAGTCCCCGAGGTTAATCCGATCCCGAGCGCCAGCGTGATCACCACAAACGCGGTAAGTCCGGGCGTACGGCGCAGGCTCCGTATCGCGTAGCGGGCATCGTCCAGGAAATCCGTCAGCCAATGAATGCGTCGCATGTCTCTCATCTCTTCTTTCCGTTGTTCCAGTCCGTCCATCGCGCGCAACGCCCGGTAGCGCGCCTCTTTGGGTGAGAGCCCATTAGCGATGCCTTCCTCGATTTTGTGTTCGAGGTGGAACCGCAACTCCTCATCCAGCTCTTGTTCCACACGAGTGCGCAGGAGAATGGATCTAAACCTTAAGCGCGCCTTGAACCACCCCTGCTCCAGCGACATAACTTTCCTAAGCCCCCGAAAGCTGGATGACTTGCGAGATCGCGGACGAGAGCCGCTGCCAGTTCGCCGCTTCCGCTTCGAGCTGTTTCCTGCCCAGGCGGGTAAGCGAATAAAACTTTGCCCGCCGGTTATTTTCGGTCTGCTTCCACTCGGCAGTGATCCAGCCTTCCTGTTCCAACTTGTGCAAGGCGGGGTAGAGAGATCCCTCGCTAACCTGTAGCACATCTCCGGAGATCGATTTCAGCCGCAGACTAATGGCCCACCCGTGCAATGGCTCCAGCGCCAGCATTTTCAGGAGAAGCAGATCGAGGGTGCCCTGGACCAGGTCGTTGGGTTTGCTCATATCGGTATCCGAGATGAGTATATAGGACCTTCTCTCGGTAAGCAAGGGGAATCTGCGTTGCCGCCCGTGGCCCTTAAGCTGCTAACCCTTGGCCGATGCGTCTTGCCGCCGCTATTGTCCTGCTTACTTCGAGCGGCTGGGCGCAGTTCAAAAGCACCGTTCCCCTGGTTGTCGCGCCCACCACCGTCACGGATCCTAAGGGCCATTACATCGACGGGCTAACGCCCCAGGACCTGATTCTCTATGACAACAATGTGCCTCAGCGGATACAGATGGATTGGACTACCTATCCGATTGACCTGGTGGTCGCGGTCCAGACCAGCGCGAATTCAGGAGCCGTGATCGATAAACTGGGCGGCAGCGGCATCCTCTTTACCGAGTTGCTC